>RRZT010260248.1_pt1 | contig 11561 bp, 10 predicted proteins | sample 2165551 | NCBI WGS metagenome assembly RRZT01 (sample SAMN10456910, study PRJNA506462) | wastewater metagenome | biome: wastewater; feature: sludge; material: wastewater sludge; isolation source: wastewater sludge with Escherichia coli K12::gfp cells carrying plasmid... | place: USA: Moscow, Idaho... | reverse complement strand
GGTGGTATTTTTGCAGCAGGTGTTCTGTTCGGAACTGCAGGTATCAAAGCACTTTCCAGCAAGGATGCTAAGAATTTATATACAAAGGCAACAGCAGCTGTACTTCGCGCAAAGGATTGCGTATTAAATGTTGTATCCAACATTCAGGAGAATGCACAGGATATCTATGCAGGTGCACAGCAGATCAATGACGAGCGCGCAGCAGCAGAGGATGCAGCTGAGGCTGAGGGTCAGGACGAGGCAGCAGAGACTGTAGCAGAGGAAGAGACAAAGACAGAAGAGAAGGCTGAATAATGAAATTTAAGATAAAGCATGAAATAAAGGGCAGAATCCGTGTCCGTGTCATTGTGAAGCACATGACAGTAAAGGAAGCTGATCTGCTCGAATATGCTCTGTCTAATAAGGAAGGGATCACTTCAGTGCGCGTCAATGAACGTACCGCTGATGTGGTCCTTTGCTATAAGACTGACAGGGCAACAGTTCTTTCTTATTTAAGAAAGTGTCATATAGAAGAGATTGAGGCACCAGAAAGTTATCTGGCACATTCAGGAAGAGCATTGAACAATGAGTATTGGGATAAGCTTGTTGGAACGGTTGCTTGGCGTTGCACGAAGAAATTGTTTGTGCCGGCGCCAATCTGTACATGCATTACACTTGCGGCAGCAATCCCTTATATTTGGAAGGGTGTAAAAACACTTGCAAAGGGAAAGCTTGAGGTTCCAGTGCTTGATGCGACTGCGATTACCATCTCCATTGCAAGAGGTGATGTGTCTACGGCAAGCTCTGTCATGTTCCTTCTTGGAATTGGAGAGATCTTAGAGGAGTGGACTCATAAAAAGTCTGTTGGCGATCTTGCAAGAAGCATGTCTTTAAATGTATCTAAGGTATGGATGCTTGCCGGTGAGCAGGAGGTTCTTGTTGATGCGTCTACGATCAAAGAAAATGATAAGATTGTAATTCATATGGGCAATGTCATTCCGTTTGATGGAACAGTTGAGAGCGGAGAAGGCATGGTGAATCAGGCGTCTATGACAGGCGAGTCTGCAGCAGTTAGAAAATATGCAGGAACAACTGTGTATGCAGGAACAGTTCTTGAGGAGGGTGAGCTGACAGTTAACGTCAAAAAGCTTGGCGGTGCGAGCCGTTATGAGCAGATAGTTGTCATGATTGAGGAGTCAGAAAAATTAAAATCATCTATGGAAGGAAAGGCAGAGCGCCTTGCAGATAAGCTTGTTCCGTATACCTTCCTGACAACGGGACTGACTTATCTCTTTACTAGAAATCTGACAAAAGCTACTTCTGTGCTGATGGTAGATTTTTGCTGTGCGCTAAAGCTTTCAATGCCGATTGCAGTGTTGTCTGCAATTAAAGAGGCAAGAAACCGTAACGTCAATGTAAAGGGCGGAAAGTTTTTAGAGAGTATAGCAGATGCAGATACGATTGTATTTGATAAAACTGGTACGCTGACAAAAGCAGAGCCGACTGTTGTGAAGGTTGTTTCTTTTAATGGTGATTCTGAGGATGAGCTGCTTCGCACGGCTGCATGTTTGGAGGAACATTTTCCTCATTCTATGGCAAAGGCTGTTGTGGATGCTGCAAAGAAAAAGAGTCTTGACCATGAGGAAAAGCATTCAAAAGTAGAGTATATTGTGGCACATGGTATTTCCACGAAACTTGAAAAAAAAAAGACAATTATTGGAAGTCATCACTTTGTTTTTGAGGATGAAAAGTGTCATATTCCAGAAGGCAAGGAGAAGTTGTTTGAACAGCTTCCGCTGGAGTATTCTCATCTGTATCTTGCAATTGAAGGTGAACTTGCTGCAGTAATCTGCATTGAAGATCCGCTCCGTGAGGAGGCCGCTGATGCGATTCGTGCGCTGAAGGAAAGCGGAATTTCTAAGGTAGTAATGATGACAGGAGATAGTGATCGAACTGCCAGAGCAATTGCAGGCAGAGTTGGCGTTGATCAGTATTTTTCAGAGGTACTTCCAGAAGATAAGGCCCGTTTTGTTGAACAGGAAAAGGCAGCAGGACGAAAGGTCATTATGGTTGGAGATGGCGTAAATGATTCACCGGCGCTTTCTGCTGCCGATGTAGGTATTGCTATAAGCGATGGTGCAGAATTAGCGCGTGAAATCGCTGATGTTACAATAGCAGCAGAGGATCTGTTTGAGGTTGTAACACTTCGCAAGCTGTCAAAGAGATTGATGAAGCGTATTTATCGCAATTATAAGGTAATAGTGGGATTTAACTCAGCACTTATTGCGGGAGGTATTGCAGGTGTTTTGCAGCCAACTACATCAGCACTTTTGCATAATACATCAACACTTTTAATTGCGATGGAGAGCATGAAGCCTCTTCTTCATGAGGAAAATCAATAAAAATAAGCAGTTCGCTAAGAGATAAGATTTTGAGACAGGGCAGCAGACAATAAAATGTCTGCTGTCTTATTTTGTCAATAAAAATGGTAAATAAGAGAAAAAATAAAGTGAAATCGTTAATATGAATCAAGTAAAGAATATTAACATTGTGAATAATATAATAAAAATATGATTCTAAAATGAACATTATAGTTAAAAGGTCATAATTAGGAGAAAACAATAAAAAAGTAAGTAGAATCATTTTCATAATCGTTCTACTATGTAGACATGAGAAAAAGATGGCTGAAAGATGTAGTAAGCTATCTTAAGAGAAAGGAGAAGTTCGATTATGAGAAAATTTGCAGCAATTTCCCTCGCAGGAATCATGGCTTTTGGCGCACTTCCAGTTATGGCTGAGGAGACAAGCACAGAGGAAGCAAGCACAGAGGCAGCTACCGAGGCTGGCAGTGAGGCAGCTGAGTCAGATCAGGTAGAGAATAACTGGGAGCCATTTGCAGAGAATGTAACTTTACGTGTTCCAGTTTATGACAGAGGTGTTGAGGGTGTTCCGGATGTAACAAACAACTACTGGACACAGTGGATTCAGGAAAACTTCGGTGATAAGTATAACATCACTGTTGAGTATGTTCCGATCACAAGAACTGATGTTATGACAAGCTATGCACTTCTTGCAGCTGATCAGAATCTTCCGACAATTCTTATGGAGTACGATTATCCGAAGCTGTCCACATGGGTAAATGACGGATATTTAACTTCCTTTGATATGGATGCATTCAAAGAGGTAGCTCCAAACTACTATGCTCGTATGGAGGCAGACGGACAGATTCCATATACTACAATCGGTGATGAGACTTACTTCGCACTGGCTTCTAATCCGAATTACAACATCAACTATACATGGCAGACATTTGTTCGTATGGACTGGTTAAAGCAGGTTGGTTATGATCATGTTCCAACAAAGCGTGACGAGTATCTTGACGCAATGAAGAAGATCCAGGAGGCTGGTCTTTGCGAGCATCCAGGTGGTGGTACTATGATCACAGGTCTTGGTTCCGATCAGAACCATGCATATCGTGAGTATCCGTTTAACGAGCTTGACTGGGCTATGTATGGTGATTATAACATTCCGGCACTTGGAACTGATGCAAACTACAACCTGTTAAAGAGAGCAAATGAGGATTACAATAACGGAATTACAGATCCAGAGTATTACTTGATCGATGGCGAGACAGCAAAGGCAAACTTCATCAACGGTGATGCATATTCTTATGGCTGCTATATCAGCTCTGATATGCCTGTACTGACTTCCTTCTATGAGACAAACCCAGATGCTGAGCTAGCTATTTATCCAGTTGTTACTGAGGATGATACAGCAGCGGATGGAATCACTGTTACTCCTGCTTATCGTTCAAATAACCCATTTGGTATGATGGTAGGCTTCTCATCATCTGCAACAGAGGATGAGTTAAAGGCAGCATGGATGTATCTTGAGTGGATGTGCAACGATGATGTACTCTTCACCATGCAGTATGGCATTGAGGGTGAGAACTTCAACTACAATGAAGATGGTCTGCCAGTATCTGTAGCTGATTACAGCGGAGACTACAAGCAGGGCTACAACAGCAGCGGTGATTACTGGAGCTGTGAGACAGCATCTAAGGCAGCAGGTACTATCGAGGATGTTATCTATGCAACAACACCGCACAATCTGCCGCAGGATTTCACTCAGGATGTAATCGACTTCTACTATGCAAGACAGGAAATCGCTGAAAAGTATGCAGTTGCTGACTGTCTGTATGCATCTTCTATGGAGAATACTTCCGAGTATCAGCAGACATTAGTTACTCTGTACAAGGAAGCACGTGATACTTTGACCATGTGTACACCGGAAGAGTTTGACGAGAAGTATCAGCAGTATACCGATGATTTCAATGATGCAGGATTTGCAGATATCACTGAAGAGCGTAAGGCTGCATTTGAGGATGGAAATACCACAAGACTGCCAGAAGCACAGAAGGCAGCTGAGTAAAATAGCTTTTAGTAGTAAATCTTCCTTATAAAAGAAAAGTTCGCCGTACCTGTTATGCAGGTGCGGCGGACTTTTTTTTAAAATTAATCAGCGAAAAGTGGAGTTGAAAGATAGCGATCGCCAGTGTCAGGAAGCAGCACGACAATTGTCTTGCCCTTTGACTCAGGCCGTTTTGCAATCTCAATAGCTGCCCACAGAGCAGCACCGGAGGAGATACCAGTAAGGATGCCTTCCTTCTTTCCAAGGCTCTTTCCTGTTGTAAAGGCATCATCATTAGATACAGCAATGATTTCATCATAAATGGAAGTGTCAAGCACCTCTGGAATAAAGCCAGCACCAATACCCTGAATTTTATGAGGACCTGCATTTCCAGTGGACAGGACTGCTGAAGATGCTGGCTCAACAGCAACGATTTTTACAGACGGTTTCTTGGACTTTAAGTACTTGCCAACACCTGTGATTGTACCGCCTGTGCCGACACCGGCAACAAACACATCAACGTTGCCTTCGGTATCTTCGTAAATTTCTGGACCAGTTGTCTCAAAATGAGCTTTTGGATTTGCCGGATTAACAAACTGACCAGCAATAAAGCTGTTTGGATAGAGCTTTGCAAGTTCATTAGCTTTTGCAATCGCACCAGACATGCCTTTAGAACCATCACTTAACACAAGCTCTGCACCATATGCCTTCATTAGCTGACGGCGCTCAATGGACATTGTATCAGGCATAACTATGATCAGACGATATCCTCTGGCTGCGGCAACGCTTGCTAAACCGATTCCAGTATTTCCGGAAGTTGGCTCAATGATTACAGTGTCAGGCTTTAAAATACCCTTTGCTTCGGCATCATCAAGCATAGCCTTAGCAACACGATCTTTTACAGATCCGGCTGGGTTAAAATACTCAAGCTTAGCGAGCAGTCTGGCCTGCAGGCCGAGTTCCTTTTCAATGTGAGTTAGTTCCAGCAGAGGGGTCTTTCCGATAAGCTGGTCAGCAGATGTGTAAATCATGGCAGTATCCTCCTTTTATGGACATATTTTATTTACGGGGATTATAGCACTATAAACCTACCATGTCAATAGGTTTAAAATAACGAAAGCAACAGGATTAAAATGAGAAAAAAACTCAATAACAGCATTGACGCTTACAATAAAATAAGGTAAACTTAACATAAGTTAGAAATAACTAACATATGAGAAAAGCAGGCTATTGAGTATCAATAGAGTTTATCGTTTATATCAGAATATTTTGCATTTTGAAAGGAGTGTTTTAATGAGTGTTGTTATTGTTGGTGGTCATGACCGTATGGTAAGTCAGTATAAGAAAATTTGTAAGGATTTTAAATGTAAGGCAAAGGTGTTTACGCAGATGTCTGCAAATTTGAGTGGTCAGATTGGAAGCCCTGATTTGCTGATTTTATTTACCAATACTGTTTCTCACAAAATGGTTCACTGCGCTGTGACAGAGGCAGAAAAATGTAATGCTAATATTGTGCGCTGTCATACAAGCAGCCAGAATGCGCTGACAGAGATCCTTCAAAGAGAGGTTGGCTGAATTTTCTGGGCGCACAGCAGTGCTGTATAAAATAGGATGTATATTTTGCAAAAAGTTTGTATAATCCTTGAAAGATGGATTTTATATACAAAACTAACTTGTAATTTCTGCTTTGTGGTGTTACGATAAATTTGACAACCACAGGAGGCAGATAACAGTATGAAAAATATTTTTTACGATAAGAGTAAGATTGATTATGGGAATTTGTTGTTTCCGCGGCGTGCGCTGTGGATGCTGCTGATTCCCTTAATTATTGAGCAGATGCTAAACTCTTTGATGGGAATGGTTGATACGCTTATGGTCAGCCGTGTCGGAGCAGAGGCGATTTCAGCCGTTTCGCTTGTTGATTCGATAAACAACCTGGTACTTCAGGTATTCGCAGCGATGGCAGCAGGTGCGGCAATCATCTGCTCACAGTATTTGGGACGAAAAGATGAAAAAGGCTGTAATGATGCTGCCAAACAGATTGTGCTTACCGTAGTAGTGATTTCATCTGTTATTATGATTATTGGCGTTGGCTTTCGAAAGCCGCTGCTTCATTTGATATTCGGAAGTGTCGAAGAAGCTGTTATGACTAACGCTCAGATTTATTTTTTGATTACGGCGCTTTCATATCCGTTTATAGCACTGTTTCAGGCAGGCGCAGCATTTTATCGTGCATGTGGAAATTCTAAGTTTACAATGAAAACAGCACTGATCGCAAATGTAGCTAATATTGTTGGAAATACATTGTTTATTTTTGTTTTACAGATGGGCGCAGCAGGAGCAGCTGTTTCCACATTGATTTCACGAGCATTGTGTGCGTTTGTTGTTTTCTACGCACTGAGAAAGCCAGGCTATGCAATTCAGCTTAAGAATTATTTTTCTATTCGCCCAGACTTGAATCTGATAGTGAAGATTCTTGCAATCGGTGTTCCGTCAGGTATAGAAAATGGAATGTTCCAGTTTGGAAAACTTGCAATTCAGTCTACAGTATCATCACTTGGAACAGCAGCAATCGCAGCACAGGCGATGACAATCATTTTCGAAAATGTAAATGGAATGGCAGCAGTCGGAATAGGTATTGGATTAATGACGGTTGTTGGCCAAAGCATTGGTGCAGGACGGCAGGAAGAGGCAAAATATTACATAGTGAAGCTTGCCAGTTATGCAGAGGTTGCGATGATTATAAGCTGTATTCTTGTGTATATTGCGGCGCGGCCGGTTACTGTACTGGCAGGCATGAGTGAAGAGAGTACCGCGCTTTGTATGCAGATGATTCTTGCCATCACGATTGTAAAGCCTCTTCTTTGGGTACCTTCATTTACACCGCCAAATGGTCTTCGCGCAGCAGGTGATGTGCGATTTTCAATGATTACTGCGACATTGACGATGTGGCTGTGCCGTGTAGCACTTTCTATCTTTTTGATGCGTGTCGTAAAGACAGGTCCGATTGGTGTCTGGTACGGAATGTTCGCAGACTGGGGAGTAAGAGGCGTTATCTTTACAATTCGTTTTGTGAGAGGAAAGTGGCTTAGATTTAAGGTCATTTAAAATAATAATTCGCTCAAAGATAAGTCCTGCGACAAACCAAAATGGTGCAAAGTCAAGGCGTATCAGTCCATTTATATTTGTAGGATCACCAGTGTAATCCCACGGGCAGATGCCGAGTGTGCGAAGAAGCAGGCCAGATGTATATTCCACAGCATATATACAAATGGTGTAAATTAGACCGCGCAGCACGATTGGCTTGTTGCAAAGCCGGCGCCAAATAGGTTCAATGAAAGCAGCAGATCCATAAATAGGAAACATTATAATAGAAGAGTGACCAGTCATGCTGTAGTCGTGAGCAAAAAGAGCACCCATTCCGGTGAAGAAGATTTCAATGAAAAGGCCGGTAAGGCCGCAGCGGATAAAATTTTGTCTCATAGGTGGAATCCTTTCGTAGAAGTGTAAAATAGTTACAATTTAGAATCTCCCGAAAAGTGACAAAATAAACGCGCAGCATAAATATAAGAGCAGGAAATAAAAGACAGCAAACTGATAAAAAGTAACAGGAAGTAATTAAATAAGAAAGGACAGACTAAAAGATGCAGATTGATATAAACGAACTCATTGAACTAGTAAAAAGCGTAAAGCCGATGTTTTTAAATCACACAGAGGCAGAGCATGTAACTGTGAAGGGACGTGCAGATTTTGTTACGCAGGTAGATATCCGTGTGCAGGAATATATGCGAAACGAGCTGTCAAAGCGATGGCCGGATGTACAGTTCATGGGCGAGGAAAAGGATAACAGTGACATTGATTTTAACGGTGCAGTTTGGATTCTAGATCCAGTAGACGGCACGACAAATCTGATTCATGACTTTAAGGATAGTGCATTGTCCCTAGGGTTGTGTGAACAGGGGCAGGTGACACTCGGCGTGATCTATCAGCCATTTCTTGATGAAATTTTCTGGGCACAGAAGGGAAAAGGCGCGTTCTGCAATGGAAAGCCGATTCATGTAAGTGACACACGGAAATTAGAGGATAGTCTTGTTGCCGTTGGAACAAGCCCATATCACCGTGATCTCACCGAGGAAAATTTTAATGCAATCCGCTGTATTTATGAGCACTGTGTGGATATTCGCCGTATGGGAGCAGCATCCGTTGATCTGGCATATGTTGCCTGTGGACGCGTCGAGGCATACTTTGAGCGAAATTTAAAGCCATGGGATTTTGCAGCAGGAAAAATTATTGTCGAGGAAGCAGGCGGACGAGTGATTGATATAAAAGGAAGCAGTGCAAACGCTATGGCACCGTCTGACATTATAGCGGGAAATGGTTATATCGAAGAAGATATAAAAAAGTTGCTGATTGAACGACGAATTCAATGACAAAGTGTAAAAAGTGTGCTATGATAATTTTGTCGAAAGGAATCACCTTTTGACGAAACAGGGCAGCAAGATACAAAAGATGACGAAACCATACAGGATCACCCTACAAAAGACAACCTGTACGAAAGATGATTTTTACAAAAGATAAAATTCAGAAGTACAAAGGATAGCTTTTACAAAAGATGATTTAAAATGTACCAAAGAAAAGCGTTTTCTAAAAGTACAAAAGTGGATGCCTTCAAAAGAAAAGTAATACAAATATACAAAAGACTGCCCTAGATTACAAAAGAGAAAAGATTGCAAAGATACTAAAGAGAAAGCCGCCGTGCGATAAGTGTAAAAGCTGATTGCATGGCGGTTTTACTATAGAAAAAGAAACTTGTAACAAAATTAGTTCCATGGTATCATATACATAACATATTATGGCAGTGAATTATCGAAAGGAGATTTAAATGGCACAGTTAAAGCTTCCGATTGGAATTGAAAATTTCAAAAAGATCAGAACAGAAGGATATTACTATGTGGACAAGACTGATGTGATAAGACAGATTTTAGAAGATGGCTGTTTCGTTACATTATTCACACGCCCACGTCGCTTTGGAAAATCATTGAATATGAGCATGCTTCGACATTTTTTTGAAATCGGTACAAACAGTGCGCTGTTTTCAGGTATTAAAGATTGTAAAGTAATGCTGGAAGAGTAATAGATAGCAAAGGAGAAAAACTATGGGAATCAAAAAAGTAGCAATTCTAGGAGCAGGAGCGGTAGGCTCCTATGTAATAGAAGGAATTTCAGGATGCAGGGAGATTCGTCTTGGCGTAATCGCAGAGGGAGAACGAAACGCACGTCTTAAGAGTGCAGGCTGTACTATAAATGGAGTGACCTACCATCCAGAGGTATGGACCTCTCAGGAAGCAGACAATATTGATCTTTTAATTGTTTCATTAAAATATGGCGCATTGCCGACTGCATTAGATACAATCAAACAGGCAACTAGCCAGAACACGATTGTCATGAGTCTGATGAATGGTGTAGACAGCGAAGAAATAATAGGAGCAAAGATTGGCATGTCCCATATTCTTCCGGCTTTGATCAAAGTGGCATCCCACAAAGAGCCAGACGGCTATCACTTTGATCGCAAGTCTACCATTGGCATTATTTTCGGAGAGTATAAACCACCATTTCAAAGTGAACGAGTCAAAGCAGTCTGCGATCTTTTTGAAAAGAGTGATATAAGCTATCGCATAACTGACTATATCCGCGAGGAAATCTGGAGTAAGTTTCGCCTAAATGTCTGCAATAATCTTCCACAGGCAATTCTCGGTGCGGGTGTAGGCTGCTATCGCGATAGTGTTCATATGAAAGCGATCAGTGAAGGACTTCGCAGCGAAATAGAAGCAATTGCTGCTGCAAAAGGAATTGAATTTAGTAAAATCGAGTCATCTGCAAAAGGTTCTCCTGTCATGCCATCCGCTCGTTACTCCACGCTGCAGGATTTAGACGCAAAACGCCATACAGAGATTGACATGTTTTCCGGTGCGCTGATGCGCATGGGCAAAGAACTTGGCATTCCAACCCCATATAATGAATACACCTATCACATGATCAAAGCATTAGAAGAAAAAAACGACGGTTTATTTGATTATAAAGGAAAAGACGAGACACCAACCTACTCGAAATAAAAATGATTTTGAAGAGTATTACTTGAGGTTACTTAATAATTAAACGAAAAAAGACCATATCAGTAGAGGAATAGCATCTCTTTTGATATGGTCTTTTATGTTAACATTATAGATATTTATGGCTGACTACTCGTAACCTACCGGGCAGCACATCTTATCATCAGAACTTCAGCTGATATTCCCACTCAAATTCCTTGTCATTCATTTGATACTGCGGCAGAAGCTGTGGTCCACAGGAATTACTTCCAACACCACTGTTCTTGTAGTCAAGATGCATGGTTACAAAATCGCTTTCCTCAAGCTCATAATTATGCTTCTTTACTGCCAGTTCATAATCAGAGTAGTTAGAAACAGAGAAATCAAAGCTGGTTGCTGCATATGCAGTCACGCCGTTTGTTCCATTTCCAACAGAAGCCTTGCGGCAGTGATAGTGGTTTCCGTTCTCCTGCGGCTTAATGTAATCCTCATGCATATCTTCAACTGTAGATTCAAATGCATCGAACCATGCCAGATGATGCTTATCAATATAGCATTCCTGAGGACCATATCCTAAGTAAGAAACCTGCTGCCAGCTCTTTGGAAGTGTCAGCTCAACACCAAATCTTGGCAGATACGGCATATCAGTATTGCGCTTTGCATCAATCTTGCATGTAATAGTACCAGCACCATCAATTGTCCAGATTACAGTGAATTTCATGATAGACTGAACAGTAACTGCACACAGATTAACTGTGCTTGTGATCTGTACTGTCTGACCGTCAACTGCATACTCTGTTGTGTAGGTGCGTGTCTGGCTGTGATGATAATTTGCACGCTCCCACTCTTCACGGATGTTGCGGTCATTATCAGTTGGTGCACGGAAAATGCTGTAATCCATAGAGAGAGTTTCAGTGCCGCGCTCAAGTGATGAGAAGATACCGGTAAATGTATCATACTGATAAGTAAAGCCTTCACCGCTTACTGTCAGGAAACGATCACCCTCTGTAACAGTTGGAGCAGTAGCTTCATCAGTAACAGTATTCAGGCGACGAACAGCGCTTCCAGATAATAAGAACTGAT
>RRZT011094560.1_pt1 | contig 11562 bp, 10 predicted proteins | sample 2165551 | NCBI WGS metagenome assembly RRZT01 (sample SAMN10456910, study PRJNA506462) | wastewater metagenome | biome: wastewater; feature: sludge; material: wastewater sludge; isolation source: wastewater sludge with Escherichia coli K12::gfp cells carrying plasmid... | place: USA: Moscow, Idaho... | reverse complement strand
TTCTTGTTTTTTATCTGTGGGAGATAAATGCATAGGTGTTGTATTTTTAGCTACATCTTTAGCGGTCCCAGAGTATTTTTTTCTGTAATCTTCAATATCACCTTCTTTTTTTCGAGTATTCCTTGCTCGTTTTAGTGTTAGTTTGCTGTCCGTAAAAAAGTAATCTAGATCTGTAGAATCACAAAACCACAGCAAGATAGGCTTAAATATTTTAAGTTCACTAAGTTGGATAAGTAATCTATTTATAAAAATAGATTCACCATTATTTTGAAAGTGTTCAATCAAGCTTTGGCTGATTTTTGTAAATTTAGGAGACAGTAGAAATTTATCCCAATCTATGAATTCGCTGAGGCTCGGCTCACACAATGATCTAAGTAATTTTATTAGTTCTTTATCCATAAAGATATCTCTCCTTTAATTCCCTGCTAAATATGAAGACTGGAGTGCATTTTATATAAATCTTGTTAATGTTAATATTGATGTGGTTTTTTAATTAGCAATCACAAACATAATGAGGAGCACTCAGATGCGAACTTTGACGTTTAATACTTTTCTACAACAATCACCGTTGAACCTTGCCCTACAAGGGCAAGGTTCAATCTATCTTGCACCGAATATTCCTGATAAAAAATTAGTAGGCGCGCAACACTACCTGCCCAAACATGTACAACCCAATCAAGTCATTATTTTAATTGATGACACCGTATTTGGCAGTGCCAAAATCGGATTATGTATCACGGAACAAGGTCTATACTACAAGGCTGACTTTGAAGAGCTGGTCTACTGTTCTTGGCAACACATCCATAGCATAGATACGGACATTGGGATGATCAATCGGAATATTATGATCAACCAACAACTTAAACTCAATTTCACTCAACTCGAAAGACAAGCAATTCAAGCCATAGCTGATCTAATCAATGCTTTTATCAGACAAAGAAATGAGACAAGTGATACAAGACCACATGGCACACAGCAAAGAACAGTTTCACTCGCAATGCAAAGTGCCTTGCAACTGCTCACCTATATTTCTGCACAAAAAAACACAACGGTGCATCCAGATGATTGGGGATACATCGAAATGCTTTCGATCTATGGCGAAGAAGTACAACCATATATAGAAACACTTAAAACACGACCTGTGACAAGCTCAAAACAAGTGGTTTTTGATGATTTGGTCAGAACAGAATATGCCTACGATCGTGAGTTTAAAAGCATTACCTTTGAATACATGTTGCGTTTATTGATTGTGAATGATTATTCCATTGAGGACATCATTGCCTATATGAATCAAATCACTTTGCTGCTCAAAGTCAATACTGATGATACACAGGAAATTTATGCACGAATCAGAGAGGAAACCCAGCAGGGCGATTTAAATCAACAATACTCCTCATTTGATCAAGCTTCACAGCACTTCAAGCCTCAGTTGACTGCCGAACAGCAACAAGCTTGTCAATTGCTTGGGATCAATGATCAACAAATTGATGCAACGAGTTTAAAGCATGCCTATCGAAAAAAGATGGCTGAATTCCACCCTGATCAATATCAGCAATTGCCTGAATCAGTACGTCTGCTGATTGAACAACAAGCGCAGCAACTCAATCATGCAAGGGATATTTTAGAAAAATGCTTAAGGAATTAAAAATCTGCTGTATCAAAAATACAGCCGCATGGATTAATCACGGTCATTTTATATGTCTCTCTTCGATCAATGGGTAAGATTACCCAAAGTGGTGCAATATATATTTTGGCTTAATTTGATTGCCGCTGTATGGCTTTTACTGTATCTCAACCAAAGATTTACGCCGCATTTCACTATGATATTCAACATGATTCATTATGGTACCGTCGCAGGAATAGGCATTGTACTGATGAAATGGAGTGATGCATCCAAGAAGCATTATTCGAATCAAAATAAGCTGCCTATCTATATTGAGTACGCCTTGATTGTTTTGATTCTATTGACAGGAATTTACTGGATTAAATTTTTGCTGCCCATACCTTTGGTGATGAAATAGATATAAGTATTGCCAATAAGTAAAAATAAATAAATTTCAAATACATATTACCCGGATGTAAGGGCTTCTTCTCGATATCAATTGAGGAAAAGCATCTATATCTCAACATCTGAATACAATATTTAGGAGCAATCCAGAATGAACAACTTAATGAAAACTTTGGGCTTTAGCGCATTACTCTCGATATCTGCATTGGCTTTACACGGATGCAGTTCAGGACTTGATCCAGATACTTTTTCAGTCGAATTGAATGAAATGGACTATGGCAGTCGGAATCCACCCGCAGTGATTACCATCCGCTCAAATATAGCCGAACCGATCGAAGTGACCGATGTCACGGTGAACAATGGGCAATGCAGCTATATGGGGCATGACACAAGATTTAATTTCCCACTACATTTTAAAATGGGACAAATCTTCCGACTTAGACTGGAGCGATGTAATTTTTCTAATGTCGTACAAGTGGATATTGAAACGAACAAGGGGAATGGAAGTTATCAGTTCAACTAATCCTCAGACTTGAGACCTTGCTTTAATTATTAAGCACTGAATCAAAAATAAGCTCATCAAAAACCATGCCCCCAAAGGGCATGGTTTTTTTATGCCTAAAATTTTATGGAGTTATCGATATGCCTCGAATTTATTGTCCGATGTGTGGTAGCGATGAGATTGAAATCGCTGAACCGCATCTATCCAATCCCAATTCCTCATTAGGTCAAACCCTGCTTAAACCGCCGATGCAGAGCCTGATGCAATATATCGTGAACTATGCCGCAATGGGTATTTCAGGTGCACGCCTGATCAAAGGACAACGTCCGATGGTCTATGTGGTCGGTGCTGTGATTGGTGGAGCAGTCGGATGCGCAGCATGTTTTCTCAATTATGTTCAAGAACAGCAGCCCAATCCGATACTGAAAGAAACCGCGCAAGCACAAATTCTGTATGAATGTCTGGAATGTGGTCATCACTTTGCCCAAAGCTTTGCAGATCGAGCTTAGTCGAACAAAAGCAGTACAGACAACCCCTACAAAAGTTAAAACTAACAAAACCCAAAATTTACATTGAATAGGAAAAAGAACTATGGCACATCAAATTGAACAAATGGCTTATGTTGGTCAAACCCCTTGGCATGGACTCGGCAACCAACTCAGTCAGAACCAACCGATTGAAGTCTGGGCACAACAAGCAGGCATGGACTGGCGCATTGAATCTTCAGATGTCAGCTATATGGCTAAAAATGATCGTGGACAAAGCATCATCATGCCGTATGAAGAACAACGCGTACTTTATCGTTCAGATACCCATGCACCTTTATCAGTCGTCAGCCAGCGTTACCAAGAAGTACAACCGAAACAGATCTTGGAGTTTTATCGTGACTTGACTGAACAATCTGGCTTTGAGTTGGAAACCGCTGGGGTGCTGAAAGGCGGGAAGAAATTCTGGGCTTTAGCGAGAACAGGGCAGACTTCTGCATTAAAGGGTAAAGATGTCAGTAATGGCTATATTCTTTTAGCCACCGCGTGTGATGGCACACTCGCCACCACGGCGCAATTCACCTCTATCCGCGTGGTGTGTAACAACACCTTAGCGATTGCCTTAAAGGGTCAAAACTCTAGTGCTGGTGTGGTGAAAGTGCCACACAGCACTAAGTTCGATGCGCAGAAGATTAAACAGCAACTCGGTATTTCAGTCCGTACATGGGATGAACACATGTATGAAATGAAACTACTCAGTCAACGTAAAGTCACACAGACTGAAGCAGCAGCTTATTTTGATGTGGTGTTTAACAATACCAGTCTGAGTCCAACCGAACAGGACGATAGCATTATTCAGTTCTATCGTAATGTTGCTACCCAAGCCAACTCAGCCACGAAAGCTGAAAACAAGACTGAACCGAATGGACGTGCAATGTCAAAGGTCATGACCATGTTTAATGGACATGGCCGTGGTGCAGAACTCAGTTCAGCCAAAGACACTGCTTATGGCTTACTTTGCAGTATCACTGAGTTCGCCGATCATGAACGTCGTGCCATGAGTCAGGACCACCGTTTGGATTCTGCATGGTTCGGTGCGGGTGCAGGGCTTAAGCAACGTGGGCTGGAACAAGCATTACGCTTGATTGTTTAAGTTTAGATTCAGATTTGGGACTTAAGATGATCACATCAGATCAACATGATCCCGCAATTTCTTTGAATCCAAATACCTCTTTGCCACATCTCCAGATGTGGCTTTTTTTATGCCTAAAATTTAATAATCAGAGGAAATTTCTTATGAACTCAGTGTTAATTCAACCTAATCCAGCTAGAACAAATATTCATGTTCAACGCCCTAGACTCACCCATCCAAAACGCTTAGCAGAAACCAAACACATGACTCAAGATGAATGGCTAGAAGTCAGACGCAAGGGCATTGGAAGCAGTGACTGTGCTGCAGCATGTGGACTCACTCCTTATATGTCAATGCTTGAACTATGGATGATTAAGACAGGACGGATTCAGCAAAATATTGAGGATGAAAGCGAAGGACATGCACCTTTATATTGGGGGAAGCAACTAGAACCCTTGGTTGCTGAATACTACAGTATGCACACCAATTACAAAGTACGTCGGGTCAACGCTGTATTACAACATCCTGATCCAGACAAGCACTTTATGCTGGCTAATTTGGATTATTCCGTGGTCGGTGATGCCGATGTACAAATACTGGAGTGTAAAACAGCAGGGGAATATGGGGCTAAGTTATGGCGAGATGGTGTGCCTTTATACGTGTTGTGTCAGGTACAACATCAATTGGCAGTGACAGGAAAGAAGGCAGCGCATATCTGTGTGCTGATCTGTGGTCATGAAACACGTATCTTTAAAGTTGTACGCAGTGAATCAGTCATTGAACATATTGTGAATGCCGAACGTTACTTTTGGGAATGTGTAGAAAAAGACACTCCACCTGAAGCCGATGCCAGTGAATCGGCAGCCAAAGCTTTACAGCTTTTATATCCCGAACACGTACCACTCAGTACCACAGATTTATCCGAAGATACACAAGCAAATCAACAGTTTGAACAACTGATTCAGTCTCGCAACCAAATTGAAAAGCATCAGGAGCAATTCGACTTACTCAAACATCAATTGCAAGCCAAGATGCAACAGGCTGAACGTGCAACATTCTTAACAGGTTCAGTGACGTGGAAAAAGTCCAAAGACTCAATCAGCTTAGACAGCAAGGCATTACTGAAACAGTATCCTGAATATCTGAACCAGTTCCCACAAAGCAAACAAGGCTCACGGCGCTTCAATATTTATACCGATTAGCCTAAGCAAAATATCCAACCCCACAAACCAAAATCCCATGCCTCAGCGTATGGGATTTTTTTATGCAAATTTTATTTACACAAAAGAGGAAATCACCATGATCAAAGGTTTAGCAATCACGCCGCCTATTTTAGGGCGAATCAGTATTGGTAAAGTGGTAGAAAAGAATGGGAAACGGCTCCCTGAGCGGGATGATCAATTTACCATTACCAGCCAAATCCAAAATAAAGATGGTTGGGTGAAACATCCACTTGATGAACAGCTTCGAGCCAAAGCACCGAATGAAAAACTACGCTCTATTCCTGTACGGATGATCTTTAATGATCCTGAACTCAATCTACGAGCAGAATACACCTTATTTGACCGCCAGACAGGACGACCTATATGTATTGGTAATGGTCTAACTTGTCAGCGACTCACTCAACAAGGTGTCGAGCAACATCCATGTCCTTCACCTGACCTATGCCCATTGGCACAAGGAGGAAACTGTAAACTTTTTGGACGATTACATGTCAATTTGGATGAGTCGGATGAACTGGGTACATTTATCTTTAGAACCACTGGTTTTAATAGTATTCGTACTTTGGTGGCACGGCTGAGTTATTACCATGCAGCATCCAATGGCTTACTTTCATGCCTACCACTACAACTTACACTTCGGGGGAAATCTACGACACAAAGTTATCGAACTCCTGTGTATTACGTGGATTTAACGCTCAGGGATGGTGTGAATCTTCAACATGCGATTCAAGTGGCGAAAGAGATTGATCAACAAAGCAAAGCTTCAGGATTTAATCAACAGGCTTTAGATCAGATGGCACAGCAGGGTTATGGCAATGCACGGTTTGAGGTGAATTCAGAGGAAGGATTTGATTTAGTTGAGGAGTTTTATAGTGATGAAAATCAAGAGACTGAAGTAGAACAAGCTCAGCCTGTAACCACGGCAAGAAGCAAGACAAAGCCTAAGCCTAATCAAGGAGAAGGTTTTGTGCAGGATATGCAGAGGGGGTTGCAGAGAAGTGTGAGGGCGGTGAATTGAGGGTTACTGGATAGCAAGGGGTGCAAACCCCTTATTTTTAATAAATTGATTAAATTTAGATTGTTATAAATGAATTTGAAATATAATTGGTCACTCTAGTTCATAATCAAAAAATCATTTATTGGGTACCTAATGAATAATAACTTTGTACATCAGCTTCGGACATTACCAGAGATTTTTGAGGGAAGTTTTTTTTGTATCCCAGATTATCAGCGAGGGTATGCATGGGATGAAAAGCAGATTGATGAATTATTGAAAGATATTGATCATTTACTATTAGATAGTTCGGCTGTAAGGCATTACACAGGTACTCTTGTTTTATCTCAGTCTAAAAATCTGATGAATCAATACAATATTGTAGATGGTCAACAGCGGTTAACTACCTTGGTTATTTTTTTAAAATGTATTTCTCTATTTGCTGATAGAGAGGACAAAGAGAGTATTGGCACCAAATATTTAAAGCGTGGTGATATTGGTAATGATCAGTTTGTTTTGAAGTTGAATTTAGATACTAATAAATTTTTTGAGAAAGTTATTTTATCTGATCGTAATTTAGAAAATTGCCCTATTACATTAGAGTCACACGAACGACTATTGAATGCTCATGATTTGATCCATAAATGGTTGACTCAAAAAACTTCTTCAGGGGTTCTTATTACGCAGATTTTAAATGTTTTAGAAGAGCGTTTAGGGTTTTTAGTTTATTCGCCAGTTGAAGATGCTGAAACTGGTATCATGTTTGAAGTGATTAACAATCGAGGTAAACAACTCAGTGAATTGGAAAAAGTCAAAAACTATTTAATTTATTGTTCAATTAAGCTATCTGCTTTTTCATTGCGGGATGATATTACTGAACATTGGTCTGATATTTTACAATCACTAAATAAAGCGAAAAAAACATCACCAAATGAAGAGAGTTCATTTTTAAGATATTGTTTGGTTGTGTTTTTTAAAATGAATAAAACAGACAGCCAATATGGATATGATGTACTTAAATCAAGAATAAAAATAGATCAGTGTCTTCAGGATTTAGATAAAAAGAATAATACAATCATTAAGCTAAAAGAATTTATTCAATTTTTAAAATTATCTGCAAAATGGTACGAACATCTTTATGCCCCTAATTATGTTGGGCTTGATAAAGCTATTCAACCATTAATTGAAAACATTCGTGCTCAGAATGTTCATGCTTCAATTATGCCCTTGTTTTTAGCATTGGTACTCAAAAATAAAGGTAAGGGTGAGATGCTTGAACGGCATTTACGATTATTAGAAACGTTAAATTTTAGAGTTTATATTGCTAACGGCATGACATTTAGAAAAGATACAGGTCAGGGTGACTTATACCAGTATGCGAGTAGATACTACTATGGGAGTTTGTTAAACAGTTTTATAACCGAAGAGAATAGAATAGTTGGAAAAACAACACTAACAAATGATGACCAAGCATTGGAATATTTACTGGTTAGTTTTACTCAAAATATTGCGCATGATGGTTGGTTCGAAGCCTCGTTTTATTTGGATGGTAAGAGTTCTTTTGACTTTTATGGGTGGAGAGGGATTCGCTACTTTTTAATGAACTATGAGTCTTCTTTGCAACCTAATAAGACTATTAATATAGATAAGATTTTAAAGAGTAGATCATCTGGTAAAACCAATGATTATTTGTCGGTAGAGCATTTGTGGGCGACAGAGAATAGAAATCTTGAGGGCCAAAATTGTAGAGAAGCTGATCGTTATCAAAAAAGAAGGCTTGGCAATTTTGTCTTACTGGAACTTCGTTTAAATATTCAAGGTAGTGATGATGATGTGTGGATCAAAGCAGATCGATATCTTGACGGATTTGAACAGGAGGCCCCAACAGATTTATATCATGTACGACTAGCAGGAAAAAGTGTTCGAAAAACCGTTAAAGCTATGAGTGATTTTAAGAAAACTATTAATTATTATTCTGATTTTTATAGTGAAATTATCCATGAGCAGGAAGAGCGCTACATTAAGTTTGCAATGAAAAGATGGTCTTTAAAGGGTTATATTGGTTATAAAAAATATCAAGATGTATTAGAAAATTAAAACATAAAAACTTGCAGTACAACAAAAAGTGCAAAATATATTTGCATTAATGGAAGTAACATCGTATAGTAATTTCATGCAGTAGAAAACTTCAGTACAAGCTCTACTGCATGAATTTGAAAAATTAGCTAATCGCCAAACCAGCAATTTTTCAAAACAAAACTCACTAATCACAGGAGACTTTGTTAAACAGATTATATCTGAAAAATAACAAAGTACTCCAAGTTTATTAAAAGGAAAAACTATGGAGACGAAATTAAAAAATATTGCTGAAATTTATACGGGGTTTACGCAACGCCCCCCTGAAAAATCAGTAAATGCTTTTGATTTAAAAACGATTCAAATTAAGGATTTAACCAAGGAGCAAGTCATCATTTTAGATGATCAACTGGTTGATCTTGAGTGGTCTTATGATTCGAAGCCACAATATTTAAAGCATAATTCACTCATTGTTGTTGCTCGTGGGGAACCAAGAGCATATGTGTTCAAAGGTCAGCAAGTGGATCAGGTTGCTGTGAGTAATCAATTTATCGTTGTGAATTTGAATGTTGATAACATCAAACCCGAATTTTTAGCTTGGTACTTTAATCATTCACAAGCAATGCGATCTTATTTTGAAATGAATAGTCGAGGATCATTGCTCATGATGCTCAGTATTTCGACTTTAAAAGAAGCGGAAATAGTTATTCCTTCTATGTTTCAACAAGAAGAAATTCTTCGACTTGCCGAAGAAGCACACAATGAAGCTTTAATATTCAAACAATTGACAGCTTTAAGAGCTGAATACAATCAAGCGAAGAGCGAACAAATTTTAGCGCAAGCCAAACAAGCCAAAGTAGCGCAATAAACCGAATTTTTGAATTGGAGAAATGAAATGACAAATGAAGTAAATCAACACCCACAGCATTCTAAACTTGTTGGACTAGTTTGGAGTATTGCCAATATTATTCGTGGACCTTATCGTCCACCGCAGTATCGTCGTGTGATGTTGCCGTTAATTGTATTAGGGCGTTTTGATGCAATTCTTGCACCGCATGCAGATGAGATGAAAGCATGCTATGAAAAAGCTGTGGCGAATTTGCAAGACAAAACCCCAAATGTCTTTTTACAAAAGCAGTTGAGCCAAATTGCGGATAAAAATCGTAAACAAAATCTTTATAACATCAGTGGTTTTAATCTACAAAAACTGTTGGATGATCCAGATCAATTCACGGCAAATTTAACAAAGTATATTGATGGTTTTTCACCTAAAGCGAAGGATATCTTTGCCAAGTTTGAATTTGCTAAAGAAATTGAAAAACTTGATGATGCAAACCGTTTATATAAAGTCTTCCAAGAGTTCCGTAATGGTTTGGTTGAATCAGGTTTAAGCCTTGCGCCTAGTAGCGTAAGTAACTTACAAATGGGCTACCTATTTGAAGAGTTAGTACGTAAGTTTAATGAACAGGCAAATGAGGAAGCAGGGGATCACTTTACCCCACGTGAAGTAATTGAACTTATGGTGAATTTGATTTTTGAGGAGGATCAGAAAGAGCTGATTAAAGCAGGCGTGCACCGTAGTATTTATGACCCAACGGCGGGTACGGGCGGGATGCTGTCTGAGTCGGAGAAATTTCTTAAGAAATACAATGAGAAGATTAGCCTTGATGTCTATGGGCAAGAATATAACCCTGAGTCTTATGCGATTTGTTGTTCTGACTTATTGATTAAAGATGAACCTGCTGAAAACATTGTGTATGGCGACACGCTTGGTGTGAAAAATGCCAAGGAAAAAGATGGGTATGTTCCACGTGATGGTCATGCAGATAAAGACTTCCACTATATGTTCTCAAATCCTCCTTTTGGTGTGGAATGGAAAAACCAAAAAGACTTTATTGATGAGGAAGAGAAGCAAGGCTTTTCAGGTCGCTTTGGTGCAGGCTTGCCACGAATCAATGACGGATCATTATTGTTCGCTCAACACATGATTTCTAAAATGAAGCCTTCGCCTGAAAATGGTGGGGAAGGCTCACGTATTGCTGTGGTATTTAATGGTTCACCATTATTTACAGGTGATGCAGGCAGTGGTGAAAGTAATATTCGTCGTTGGATTATCGAAAATGATTGGCTTGAAGCGATCATCGCTTTACCTGATCAGATGTTCTATAACACAGGTATTTATACTTATATCTGGATTATTTCGAACAAAAAATCTGAACAGCGTAAAGGTAAAGTACAGCTCATTGATGGTACAACACATTATCAAAAGATGGCGAAGAGTTTGGGTAATAAGCGTCATGAGTTATCTAAAGCTCATATTGCTGAACTGACTAAGTTTTATTCGAAATTTAAAGATCAAGACACCAGTGCATTGATTCAAACCAAAGCTGGTGAAGCGAAGGTATGTTCGAAGATTTTCAATAATCAAGACTTTGGTTATTTGAAGCTGACTGTAGAACGCCCATTACGTTTGAACTTTATGATTTCTGCTGAACGCATTGCTTTGTTGGATGATCAATCTGCTTTTGCAGGCTTAGCGAAGAGTAAGAAAGTAAAAGATACTGCTGAAATTGCAAAGGAAGAAGCAGCAGGTCGCTTGCAGCAAGAAGAAATTAAACAGGTACTTACAGAAAAAATTTCTGATCAAGTGTGGAAGAATCGTGATGAATTTTTAAAAGTACTTGATCCAATTTTAAAAGGATTAAGCTTTAAACTTGGTGCACCTGTGAAGAAAGCGATTTTGGAAGCGTTGTCTGAGCGTGATCAAACTGCGGATGTCTGCAAAGACAGTAAAGGGAATATTGAGCCAGATACGCAATTGCGTGATACGGAACTTGTTTCATTCCCTGACAATTTGACTTTACCTTTGCCTGTGAATTATGACAAAGAGCCTGACTTGTCTAAGTTATTGCCATTGGTTACAGCGCATTGCGAAGCTTATTTAAAAGCGGAAGTTTTACCGCATGTGGCTGATGCGTGGATTGACTATAGTAAAACTAAAGTCGGTTATGAAATTCCAATTAATCGTCATTTCTACGTGTATGAGCCACCACGTCCTTTAGAGGAGATTAAGTCTGAGATTGTTCAGCTTGAGCAGGAAATTATGCAGATGTTAGGAGGTTTGTCTGCATGAGCCAATTAC
>RRZT012830707.1_pt1 | contig 11563 bp, 10 predicted proteins | sample 2165551 | NCBI WGS metagenome assembly RRZT01 (sample SAMN10456910, study PRJNA506462) | wastewater metagenome | biome: wastewater; feature: sludge; material: wastewater sludge; isolation source: wastewater sludge with Escherichia coli K12::gfp cells carrying plasmid... | place: USA: Moscow, Idaho... | reverse complement strand
GTGCGTTTGCCGATGTCCAGACCGAAGAGTGCGATATTGGCCATGATGATCTCCCGAGTAGAAAAGAAACAGCCCAGCAAGCGTAGCCTGCTGGGCTGCAGGTCAGGCTGACCATCACATTAAATTCTGTACAGGCCCGCTTCTTGGCTGGGGTTATGCAACAACGCCGATTTCTGCTGCTGAACTGGTGCGTGAAGTTGAAGCCGAGTACCGAAAGCAGGAAGGGCCGGGGGAGTAACATGCTTCCAGGGCAAGAATGATAAAAGCCCACAACAGGGAATTTATTGTGGGTTTTTATGTGGAATAAAATCAAAAACGCTAAATAAGTTATTGATTTTATTGATGTTATGGCGGAAGCGGTGAGATTCGAACTCACGGGGGACGTAAATCCCCGACGGTTTTCAAGACCGCTGCCTTAAACCACTCAGCCACGCTTCCGTTGAGTCCGGCATTGTACCAGACGATGGCGCGCATCATAGCGGGCGGTGCGCGCTATGTCCACAAGGGAATATTCTTGCCTATCGCCGCTTTCCGCAAGGATGCGCATCGTGTGGAAGGGTTCGATTGCGGCAATTCTGTAGGCATGGGTCGGCATGAGGGTGACTGCGTCGGTTTGTGATAAAATCAGCGGTTATTTTTTCATATTCCGCCCGTTTGCGGGTACAAAGTACACACCATGATCAGCACTTCGAACATCACGATGCAGTTCGGCGCGAAACCGCTGTTTGAAAAGGTTTCGGTCAAATTTGGCGGCGGTAACCGCTATGGCCTGATTGGCGCGAATGGCTGCGGCAAGTCTACCTTCATGAAGATCCTCGGCGGCGACCTTGAGCCGACTGCGGGCAATGTCAGCCTTGATCCGGGCGTGCGCCTGGGCAAATTGCGCCAGGATCAGTTCGGCTATGAAGACCAGCGCGTGATCGATGTGGTGATGCAGGGTCATGCCGAATTGTGGGCCGCGATCCACGAACGCGATGCAATCTACGCCAACCTCGAGGCGACCGAAGACGATTACATGCACGCGGCTGAACTCGAAGCCAAGGTTGCCGAGTATGACGGTTATACCGCCGAGGCTCGCGCGGGCGCGCTGCTGCTTGGCGTCGGCATCCCGACCGAGCAGCACGCCGGCCCGATGAGCGAAGTCGCGCCGGGCTGGAAGCTGCGGGTGCTGCTGGCGCAGGCGTTGATCTCGAACCCGGACGTGCTGCTGCTCGATGAGCCGACCAACAACCTCGATATCAACACGATCCGCTGGCTGGAAAATACGCTGAACGAGCGTAACTCCACCATGATCATCATCTCGCACGACCGCCATTTCCTGAATCAGGTCTGCACGCATATCTCCGACGTTGATTACAGCACGATCCAGATCTATCCGGGCAACTACGACGACTACATGCTGGCCAGCACCCAGGCGCGCGAACGCCTGCTGTCCGACAATGCGCGCGCCAAGGATAAGGTCGCTGAATTGCATGCTTTCGCGCAGCGTTTCGCCGCCAACAAGTCGAAATCGCGCCAGGCGACTTCGCGCCTGAAGCTCGCCGACAAGATCAAGGAAAACATGATCGAGGTGAAGCCGTCCTCGCGTCAGAATCCATATATCCGCTTCGATTACGACGACAAGCTGAAGCTGCACCGCCAGGCTTTTGAACTGAACAACCTGTCGAAGTCTTACGACAAGCCGCTGCTGCAAAGCCTGAATCTGATCCTCGAAGCGAACCAGAAGATCGCCGTGATCGGCGGCAACGGCGTCGGCAAGTCGACGCTGATGAAGCTGCTGGTCGGTGCGATCAAGCCGGACGCGGGCTCGGTCAAGTGGGCGGAAAAGGCGCAGCTCGGCTATTTTGCCCAAGACCACGAAGAAGACTTCAGCGAGGACACCACGCTATTCGACTGGATGAAACAATGGAGCCGGCCGGGCGACGATGACCAGGTGATCCGCGGCATCCTCGGCCGCCTGCTGTTCTCCGGTGACGATGTGAAGAAGTCAGTCAATGTGCTGTCCGGCGGCGAGAAGGGCCGCATGCTGTATGGCAAGCTGATTCTGCAGCAGCCGAACGTGCTGGTCATGGACGAGCCGACCAACCATATGGACATGGAATCGATCGAATCCCTGAACCTCGCGCTTGAATTGTTCAAGGGTACGCTGGTGTTTGTTTCGCACGACCGCCAGTTCGTCAGCTCGCTGGCGACACAGGTGCTTGAACTCAACGGCGATGGTACTTACGAATACTATGTCGGCGGCTACGAAGATTATCTGGAAAGCCGTGGCTTGGAATGATTTTGTAAGTTGTTGATTTTATTTGATATTTTTCCGGTTCGATTTTGTGGGGCCGACAGGGGAGGGGTGGCTATCGCCGCCCCTTTTTACAAGCTGGCGCCGAATCTTTCATGATTTGTAAATGACCCTCGATAAAATTCACCGTTCCCGCACCCAGTCCAGGGTGCTTGCGTTCCTGCGCAGCATCGGCCACTCTGGCCAGTTAAGCCGCATCCTGCGCCGCATCTATATTTCCGTTTTGGTGTTGGCAGGGTTCATTCTATTGGGCACGCTGGGTTTCTACTGGGCCGACGTCGAGCCTCGCAGCCTTTCCGATGCGTTTTACATGACGATCATGACGGTGACTACCGTCGGTTATGCCGAGATCGTCCCAATGCCGAGCTTGGGAGGGCGGCTGTTTGTTGGCCTGATTTCGATTGGCGGATTCGGTACTCTGGCTTTCATATTCACCACGCTCTCGGTTTTTTTTCTTGAGTCGGATCTGGACCATTCCCTGCGGAGGGGACGTATGCAGAAAAAGATCGACGGCCTAAATGGCCACTACATCGTTTGCGGGTTTGGCCGGGTCGGGCGCAATGTCGCGAGCGAACTTGCCGTGACCGGGCGCGCGTTTGTCGTGATCGAATCCAATGCGCTGGTGTTGCAGGAGCATGCGGGCAAGGAGCCGGGCATGCTCTGGCTGCACGGTGACGCGACCGATGACGAGGTGCTGTTGCAGGCCGGCATTGAGCGTGCGGCCGGCGTGTTCGCTGTCATCAGCGACGATGCGAAGAACATGATGGTTTCCCTGACAGCGAAGCAACTCGGCCCGCAGGCCCGCGTGGTTGCTCGCAGCCACGAAGTGCAGAACTCGGTCAAGATGCGCAAGGCCGGCGCCGATGCGGTCGTACTGCCGGATTTCACCGGCGGCATGCGCATCGTGTCGATGATGGTGCGCCCGCATGTGGTCGGTTTCCTTGATGAGATGATGCGCAGCGACCGGCTGGTCCGGATGGAGGAAATCCCGCTGCCTGCCGATTTTATTCCGTGCCGCCTGTTGGATCTGAAGCTGGACAGCCCCGAATATATCTTGATCGCGATCCGTGAAGCTTCCCGCTGGCATTTCAATCCAGCCGGCGAATACAGACTGGCGGCCGGCCAGGAGCTGATGCTGATGGCGACCGCGAAAGGCCGGCTTGAGGTCGAACAGATGCTCGGACTGGCTTGAGCATGGTTGCGTACCCAAGTAGTTCCGCTACCATTCCCTTATGAGCCAGGTTGATCCCTATATTTTCAAGGCCTACGACGTGCGCGCCACGGTTGACCGGCTGACGCCGGAAGCGGCCAAGCTGATCGGCCGCGCGCTCGGCAGCCTGATGCATGAGCGCGGCTTCCCCCGCCTTGTGGTCGGCCGCGACGGCCGCCTGTCGAGTCCGGCGCTGGCTGAGGCGCTGATCGCGGGGCTGCTTGCCTGCGGGGTTGAAGTGCTCGATTTGGGACTGGCTGCGACGCCACTCTTGTATTTTTCTGCCCGTTCCAAGGCCGATGGCTGCGGAGCGGTCGTGACCGGCAGCCACAATCCGCCCGAATACAATGGCATCAAGTTGATGCTCGGGAATGACACGATAGATGGCGTGGAACTGCAAGCGTTGCGCGCCCGTATCGAGACCGGAGATTTTGTTGCCGGGGCAGGCTGCGTACAGCAGATCGACCTGACTGTCGCCTACCGGATGGCGATTGCTGCCGCGGTGCCGTTGGCGCGACCGCTGCGGATCGTCGTCGATTGCGGCAACGGCGTTGCCGGAGCTTGTGCGCCCGAACTCTACCGCTGCCTCGGCTGCGAAGTCGTGCCGCTGTATTGCGAAGTCGATGGCCAGTTTCCGAACCACCACCCCGATCCGCAGCAGCCGGAAAACCTGCAGGATCTGCGGGCAGCCGTGCTCGCCCACGGCGCCGACGCTGGTCTGGCTTTCGATGGCGATGGCGACCGGCTCGGCGTCATCAGCCGGTTAGGCCGCATCATCGAGGGCGATCGCTTGCTGATGCTGTTTGCTGCTGCTGAACTGGAAAAACGCGCAGGGCATGTGCTCTACGATGTGAAATCGAGCCGGCTCGTCGCGTACTGGGTCGCGCTGCATGGTGGCAGCAGCGAGGCGATTCCGACTGGTCATTCGCACATGAAGCGCAAGCTGAAACAGACCGGCGCGCTGCTCGCCGGCGAGCTGTCCGGCCATTTCGCGTTTGCCGGCTGGGAGGTCGACGATGCGCTGTATGCCGGTGCGAAGCTGCTGCAACTGGTTGCGGCCGGGACCGATCTTGATGCGGAACTTGCGCGGCTGCCGGCCTCGCTTGCCACCCCCGAAATACAGGTTTGCCTGCGCGAGGATGGCCATGCGCTGGTGGAACGTATCGCCGCCACGGCGTGTTTTCCGAGTGCTGAACGCGTGTTCGCGGTTGATGGCCTGCGCATTGAATATCCTGATGGTTTTGGACTGATTCGTGCGTCGAACACAACCCCGGTTTTAACGCTGCGCATCGAGGCGGAAAATGTTGCCGCGTTGCGCAGGATTCACGATGAACTGGCTGTGGCGATTGCGCCGCTGCCGATGCCTGAACTGGAATGAAAATGAAGATTGCCTTGCCTCCCAGCCACCTGATCGCCGCCAACGTCGCCGCCGCGCTTGCTGAGGATGTCGGCGAGCAGGACTGGACTGCGCAACTGATTCCGGCCGATAAGCCGGGCAGCGCGACCGTGATCGCGCGCGAATCCGCCGTGATCTGCGGCCAGCCGTGGTTTGACGAGGTATTTCGCCAGGTCGATCCGGCGGTGCGCGTCGAGTGGAGGGTCGGGGAGGGCGAGTGTGTTGAAGCGGAAACCTTGCTGTGCGAGATTCACGGCGCGGCGCGCAGCCTGCTGACGGCCGAGCGTTCGGCGCTGAACTTCCTGCAATTGCTTTCGGCGGTCGCGACCGAAACGTATCGCTATGCCAAGCGGGTTGCCGGAACGAATGCGAAAATCCATGATACGCGCAAGACCTTGCCGGGGCTGCGTCGTGCGCAGAAATACGCGGTGCTCGTCGGTGGCGGCCACAACCAGCGCATCGGTCTTTACGACGGCATCCTGATCAAGGAAAACCACATCATGGCGGCCGGCGGCATCGGTGCAGCGCTCGAAGCCGCGCGCAAGCTGGCGCCGAGCCATGTCGGCATCCAGATCGAAGTCGAAAATCTTGCTGAGCTCGACGAGGCGCTCGCGGCCGGCGCGACTTCGGTGCTGCTCGACAATATGAGCAATGCTGATCTGCGCGAAGCGGTCGCGCGCTCGCGCGGTCGCGCTGTGCTCGAGGCTTCCGGTGGGGTTGACCTGACGACGCTGCGCGCGATTGCCGAAACCGGCGTCGACCGGATCTCGGTTGGCAAGCTGACCAAGGACGTGATCGCGGTCGACCTGTCGATGCGCTTCAAGATGTGCTGAGTGTTCGTGGCGGATAGGCTATCCTGAATCGTGGCGTCCGGCGCTTGAAGCCGGGATTCGCGAAATCCAACCTTGTTGAAGGAGAGTCATCATGACCATGCGCGAAGACTATGTGCGCAAGATGGAAGCCAAGCTCGAGCAATGGAATGCCGAGATCGATACGCTGGTTGTCAAGGCGGCGCTGGCTGAAGCTGAATTGAAAACCGAATACAGCGAGCAGATCGAAGCGTTGCGCAACAAGCAGATCGAGGCGCGCGTGAAGCTGGAAGCCCTGCGCGACGCCAGCGATGAAGCCTGGAAGGACATGCGTGCCGGCATCGAAATGGCTTGGGACTCGGTCAGCGAAGCGGTCAATTCTGCGCTTTCTCGCTTCAAGTAATTTTCTGGCATGGCAAGCGCGCCGGCTCATGGGCTGGCGCGTGTTTATTTCCGGAATCCGCTTGCGGCGCTTAACTGCGCTGTCACATGACGACTATATCCTCGCGATGTCGAAGTTCGTAAGGATATCGCTGTGCCCCCGCTCTCCCTTGATCTGCAAAAATCCGAACTTGAACGATTGCTTGACGAAGACCTGCTTAGCGCGTTGTTTCAACCGATCGGTGCGCTGGGCTCAGGCGAAATTTTCGGTTACGAAGGGTTGATCCGCGGCCCTTCCTGCAGCTACCTGCATTCGCCGGTCAACCTGTTTTCCGCAGCCGAACGCTGCGGTCTGCTCAACGAGCTTGATGTGGCCTGCCGGCGTACGATTATCAGGAGCTTCGCGGCTTCGGGTTTGCCGGGGCATCTGTTCCTGAACGTGATTCCGGCCTGCTTGGCCTCGCCGTCATTCCGTTCCGGCGCGACGCTCGAATATTTGCGCGAGGTCGGGCTTTCGCCGCGCAGAGTCGTGATCGAGCTAACCGAGATTCATCCGGCGGAAAGCTTTGAGCAATTGCGCGAGGCGCTGCTGCATTACCGCGAAATGGGCTTCCGCATCGCGCTTGACGATCTCGGCGAGGGGTTTTCCGGACTGCGGCTGTGGTCGGAATTACAGCCGGACTTCGTCAAGATCGACAAATACTTCATTCAGGATATTTCCGCTGATGCCCAGAAGCGCCAGTTTGTGCGCTCGATTCATCATATCGCGCTGAATACCGGCGCGCGCGTGATCGCCGAGGGCGTTGAAACCCAGTATGAGCTTGAAACCGTGCGCCGTCTTGGCATCGACCTCGTGCAGGGCTATTACCTGGCGCGCCCGCAAGCCGATCCACCGCGCAAGCTGAAGGTCGATATTCGAGAGCAGACTTGCCCGTCCCGCGACGGGCTCGGGGGGCGGACTGCGCGCAGCCTGCTGGTCCAGACCCCGGGCGTACTGGAAACCGAAAGCAATGATGCGATCTACGAGCGCTTCAGTCGTGACGCCGGGCTGTATGCGCTTCCGGTGCTCGACAGCAGCGGCAGGCCGCTGGGTCTGCTCAGACGGCAGGATGTGGTCGAGAGTTTTGCCCGGCCCTACAGCCGGGAATTGTATGGCAACCGTTCCTGCACGATGCTGATGGATTCCCAGCCACTGATCGTCGAGCACGTCATCAGCCTGGAGGAACTATCCCGGCTGGTGACCTCGAGCGGACGGCGCTATCTGGCTGACGGCTTCATCATCACGGAAGGCGGACGCTATCTGGGAACCGGCGCCGGCCACGACCTGATGCGCGCAATCACCGACATGCAGATTCGGGCCGCGCGGCATGCGAATCCGTTGACCCAGTTGCCGGGCAATGTGCCGATTCAGGAGGAAATCCAGCGCTTGCTGTCGCAGGGCGATGATTTTGTCGTCGTCTATGCCGATCTCGATTATTTCAAGCCCTACAACGATATCTACGGCTACGGCAAGGGCGACGATGTGATCCGGGCGCTGGGCGAGGTGTTGCAGCAGGCGGTCGATGCCGGGCAGGATTTTGTTGGTCATATCGGCGGCGATGACTTTTTGCTGCTATACCGTTCGCGGGACTGGCATGAGCGTTGCCAGGCGTTGCTAACCCGGTTCAATCGGCGCATCCAGGAGTTTTTCCAGCCAGCCCATTACCAGCAGTGCGGATATCGCGCACAGGATCGGCAAGGCCGCGAGTGCTGGTACCCGCTGGTATGCCTGTCACTGGGTGCGGTTGAGATCGAACCGCAATCCTATGCGAGCCACCATGAAGTTGCCGCAGCTGCGGCTATGGCCAAGAAAATGGCCAAGCAGCAGTGTGGATCAAGCCTGTTCGTCGAACGGCGCAAGCCGGTTTCGCTGCATGAATCCATGGCGAGACTGGAAAATGCAGCGTGATTTTATAAGTTTTTGATTTATATGAACTAATTAAAACGCCGTCCGATTTGTCCCGGCGGCGTTTTTTGTCAGGAGAGTTGCTTGGGAAGGGCGCCAAGTATGAACCAATTAAATACTTGGCCGTCGGCATGCCACGCCAGGACGCCCGGTCGATCGCGGGTACGCGGTGCTGATGTTTGGCCATCCTTTGCTGCTCGAAGGTGGCTTACCGATCTTTTATTCAATGTGCGCATCTTGGAATGTGAGAATGACGGATTGGGTTCAAGCAAGCATTGTCCTTGCGAGAAAACTTCTGGGCACCACAACGTGAAGCCATGCAACAGTTTTTCCAAACTTCCCTTATAATCGCGTGTTTCCAAGTTGTCGTTTTGAGGATTTTGTCATGCCGATTTACGCTTACCGTTGCGCCGCCTGCGGCCATGAAGGCGAACATATGCAGAAGATGGCCGAGCAGCCGCTGAACGCATGCCCGTCTTGCAAGGCGGAAAGCTACCAAAAGCAGCTGACTGCAGCCGGGTTCCAGCTCAAGGGTTCAGGCTGGTATGAAACGGATTTCAAGAATGGTTCGTCGTCGCGCTCGTCCTGCGACACCTGCCCCTGCCACTAGGAACGCCTGGTGAAAAGCCTGAAGAAATACCTGTTAATGGGACTGGTGGTCTGGCTGCCGGTCGCAGCAACGATCTGGGTGCTGCAGCTGCTGCTTGGCACGGTTGATCAGCTTGTCGCGCTGCTGCCGCCGGATTACCGTCCTGATTACTGGGTGCTCGAGCAGTTGGTCGAGTATGTGCCGCACATTGGTTGGCTGCATCGCCTGCCGGGCTTCGGCCTGATCCTGGTGCTGGTCGTGCTGCTGATCACTGGCCTGCTTGCGGCGAACATCTTCGGCCAGCGCGTGTTGCGCTACTGGGAGCACCTGCTGAACCGCATCCCGATCGTCCGCAGCATTTACAGCAGCGTGAAACAGGTTTCGGATACGGTTTTTTCCGGCTCCGGCCAGGCTTTCAGTAAAGCAGTGCTGGTGCGTTTCCCGCATCCGGACGCCTGGTCGATCGCGTTTCTGACCGGCAGCCCGCAGGAGTGCATCGCCGAAGCGATCGATGGCGAGCACATCAATGTATATGTGCCGACCACGCCAAACCCGACTTCGGGCTATTTCATCATGGTGCGCCGCGATGATGTGATCGAGCTCAACATGGATGTCGACGAGGCGCTCAAGTATGTAATTTCGATGGGAGTGGTCGCGCCGTGCAGCAAGCCGGCGGATCAGGCCTGATTTTTCAGATGGCGCCTAGCGCCTTTTATATTTCGACAAGAGAAAGCGATGCGTACCGATTATTGCGGCTTGATTGACAAACGATTCCTCGGCCAGACCGTCACCGTGATGGGCTGGGCCCACCGCCGGCGTGACCATGGTGGCGTGATCTTCATCGACTTGCGTGACCGCGAAGGTCTGGTGCAGGTCGTGATCGATCCGGATACCCCGGAAGCGTTTGCCACCGCGGATTCCAGCCGCAACGAATACGTGCTGTCGATCACCGGCATTGTGCGCGAGCGTCCGGCCGGCACCGCCAACAGCAAGATGATCTCCGGCGAGATCGAAATCCTCGCCAAACAGATCGAAGTACTGAATACCGCGGTGACGCCGCCGTTCCAGGTCGACGACGAAAACCTCAGCGAAAACGTGCGCCTGACCAACCGCGTGATCGACCTGCGCCGTCCGGCCATGCAGTACAACATGAAGCTGCGTTATCGCGTCGCTATGCTGGTGCGCAACTACCTCGACAAGCAGGGTTTCATCGACATCGAAACGCCGATGCTGACCCGCTCGACTCCGGAAGGCGCGCGCGATTACCTGGTGCCGTCCCGTGTGCACCCGGGCCAGTTCTTCGCACTGCCGCAATCGCCGCAGCTGTTCAAACAGCTATTGATGGTGGCCGGCTTCGACCGTTACTACCAGATCACCAAGTGCTTCCGCGATGAAGACCTGCGCGCCGACCGCCAGCCGGAATTCACCCAGATCGACCTGGAAACTTCGTTCCTCGATGAAAACCAGATCATGGACATCACTGAAGACATGGCCCGCCATGTGTTCAAGGAATCGATCGGCGTTGATCTCGGCCAGTTCCCGCGCATCGCCTACGACGATGCGATGGCCCTGTACGGCTCCGACAAGCCGGACCTGCGCGTCAGCCTGCAGTTCACCGAGCTGACCGACGTGATGAAGGAAGTGCCGTTCAAGGTGTTCGCCGGCGCTGCAAACATGGCAGACGGCCGCGTGGTGGGTCTGCGCGTGCCGGGCGGCGCTGCGTTCAGCCGTTCCGAGATCGATGCCTGGACCCAGTTCGTCGGCATCTATGGCGCGAAGGGCTTGGCCTACATCAAGGTCAACGACGCGAGCCAGCCGAACGAGACCGGCCTGCAGTCGCCAATCGTCAAGAACCTGACAGCCGATGCGCTGAAGGCAATCATCGAACGCACCGGCGCACAGAATGGCGACATTGTCTTCTTTGGCGCGGACAAGGCCAAGGTCGTCAACGAGGCGATCGGCGCGCTGCGCATCAAGATCGGCCACGAGAAGGGCGAAGCCGGCGGCTATTTCGTCAAGGAATGGAAGCCGTGCTGGGTTGTTGACTTCCCGATGTTCGAATACGACGAGGAAGGCAAGCGCTGGAACGCTTGCCACCACCCGTTCACTTCACCGAAGGCCGAGCACCTTGAGCTGCTGACGACCGATCCGGGCGCCTGCAAGGCCCGCGCCTACGACATGGTGCTGAACGGCTGGGAAATCGGCGGCGGTTCGGTGCGTATCCACCGTGCCGACGTGCAATCGACGGTGTTTGACGCTCTGAACATCGGCCCGGAAGAAGCGCAGAACAAGTTCGGCTTCCTGCTCGACAACCTGAAGTTCGGCGCGCCTCCGCACGGCGGTCTGGCCTTCGGCCTCGATCGTCTGGTTACGCTCATGACCGGTGCCGAATCGATCCGTGACGTGATCGCGTTCCCGAAGACCCAACGCGCCCAGTGTTTGCTAACCAACGCGCCGAACGACGTCGACGAGAAGCAGTTGCGCGAGTTGCATCTGCGCCTGCGCCAGAAGGTCGAAGGCGCGGTTGGCTGATTGTTCGCCGTTCCTGCAAAAAGCGCCTTCGGGCGCTTTTTTTGTTGGGTGTTCGAACTGCCTTTCGGCGGAAAAATTCAGAGGTTTTATTTTCGTGATCTACGGTGGAGTCACGCGGTTGCGAAGGGTGCGACATGGATGATGGTTTGCAGGTCGTAAAATATGGATGTGGACACCCGTATCTGACCGATCGAGATTCCTGGGTCAGGCTGGGCCATCTATATCGTATCGCCGAGCCGCTGGCCTGTTCCGAATGCTGCAAGACTTCGGCGCTCAAGCTGGGGATCGATACGCTGATTTACGTGAACATGCAGCGTCTCAGCGAAAAAATGTCGGCATTGGTGCTGGAAGTGACCGAGGTTTGTCCGTCGCTCGAAGCCTTGTTGCTCGAGGCGGATTATTGCC
>RRZT012809319.1_pt1 | contig 11563 bp, 11 predicted proteins | sample 2165551 | NCBI WGS metagenome assembly RRZT01 (sample SAMN10456910, study PRJNA506462) | wastewater metagenome | biome: wastewater; feature: sludge; material: wastewater sludge; isolation source: wastewater sludge with Escherichia coli K12::gfp cells carrying plasmid... | place: USA: Moscow, Idaho... | reverse complement strand
CCGGACTCGACCTTCAGCCGTGAGCGACCGAGGCTGATCGGACCCTCGACGCTGATTCCGCCTGCCTGGCTCAGGAGATCCTCGACCTCCTGGACGTCCTCGAGGTTCGACCCGCCCGCCGTGACGCGGATCCGGCCGAGGCGCGGGACGCCGATGGTGCGCAGCCCACCGGTGGTGACCTCGGCGTCGACGATCAGCTTCGGGTTGACCCTGACGACCAGCTCCTTGCCGAGCCCGATGTCGCGCAGGTCATCGAGGCTGCGGGGAGGGCGGATCAGGGAGAAGCCGCCGAAGTTGGGGCCGATCTCCCCGGTCGAGTTGACCTCCATGACGGTGCCGACGCGGCGGAGCACGTGGGGGCCCTCGATGGTCAGCGTCGAGACGCTCGGGTCGCCTTCGACGCGGACGCGGCGGCCGACCGCGGTGATGGAGACGCGGGCGAGGCCGCCTGCCTTCGGGCCGCCCTTGCGCGTGGTGTCTGCGGGGGTCTCCTCGTCGGGGACCTCATAGGCATCGTCCGCTGCGGCGCCTGCGCGCTTGGCTGCCTCGATGCGGCGGCTGGCCTCCTTGGCGTCGATGCGCCCGGCTGCCAGATCGTCCAGGATTGGACCAAGGTCTACGTTGCTCATGAAGAAATGGTAACCGAGGTTTTCACTTCCTAAAAGGTGTTTTCCATTTTTCTTTGGTGACGCTGGGTCACGCAGCCACCCGAGCGGACGGGGTGACCCGTGTGCAACGCTGAGGCATGCCGAAGCCGCTCCACGATCTGGTCGCACCCGACTGGGCAGAGGCCCTCTCGCCCGTCGCCTCGAAGGTGACCGCGCTCGGCTCCTTCCTGCGTGAGGAGATGGCGGCAGGTCACCCCTACCTGCCCGCCGGGGACGCGGTGCTGCGCGCCTTCACGCTCCCGCTCGCCGACGTGCGGGTGCTGGTGATCGGACAGGATCCGTATCCGACCCCCGGGCACCCGGTCGGGCTCTCCTTCTCGGTCGCCCCCGACGTGCGCCCACTTCCCGGGTCGTTGCGCAACATCTACAAGGAGCTCGAGGCCGATCTCGGCATCGCGCCCGCGGAGCACGGCGACCTGAGCCACTGGTTCGGGCAGGGCGTGCTGCTGCTGAACCGGGTGCTCACCGTTCGCCCCGGCGCGCCCGCGTCGCACCGCGGAAAGGGCTGGGAGGAGGTCACGGCCTGCGCCGTCGAGGCCCTCGCCCGGCGCGGCGGGCCCCTGGTGGCGATCCTCTGGGGGCGCGACGCGCAGACGGCACGCCCGCTGCTCGGCGAGGTTCCGATCATCGCGAGCGCCCACCCGTCCCCACTCTCGGCGCGCAACGGATTCTTCGGCTCGCGTCCGTTCAGCACGGCGAACCGGTTGCTGCAGGAACAGGGAGCCGACCCGGTCGATTGGGCGCTTCCCTCGTCGATGGCAGACTAGGCACATGCCGTACCAGCGCAAGGGCGAAGATGCCCAGCCGACGCCGCCCGCCCCCGTGAGCGACGACGCCGACCAGACGCCCGCTGAGCAGCCGCAGCAGCCGCAGATCACCAAGGCCCGCAAGTCCCTGTGGATCATCGGCTTCGCGATCGGCGGGTACATGATCATCAGCGGCATCGTGCAGGCCATCATGGCCGCGCAGCCCTGACGCGCACCGCTTCCCCCTGCCCGCACCGCGGGTTTGTCGCCGCGGGTAGTTTGGGGGCATGGACATCGACGTGCTCTCCTGGCTGAACAACCGTCTCTCCACGCCCCAACTGGTCTCCCCTGACGACGCCCTCCCGGGCCGCGAGACCCCGATCCTCGACCCGATGCCGACGCACGAGGTGCTCGGCCTGCCGCTCGACGAGGTTCCGGCCGGCGCAGAGGTCGCCTACTTCGCGCTCGGCTGCTACTGGGGCGAGGAGCGCATGTTCTGGGAGTCCCCCGGCGTGCTGAACACCGCGGTCGGCTTCATGGGGGGCTTCACCCCCAACCCGACCTATGAGGAGTCGTGCACAGGCCAGACCGGCCACACCGAGACGGTGCAGGTGGTCTTCGACCCGTCGCAGGTCAGCTACGACGACCTGCTGCAGCTCTTCTGGGAGAACCACGACCCGACGCAGCTGAACCGCCAGGGCAACGATCTCGGCACCCAGTACCGCTCCGCGATCTTCCCGGTCGACGAGGCGCAGCGGGTCGCCGCGGAGAAGAGCCTTGAGGCCTTCCAGCGGCGGCTCGAGGAGTCGGGCTACGGCCAGATCGCCACCGAGATCACGCCCGACCAGAGGTTCTACTATGCGGAGCGCGAGCACCAGCAGTACCTGCACAAGAACCCGAACGGCTACTGCCCGAACCACGCGACCGGCGTGAAGTGCGGGCCCCGCGACTGAGGTGAACGGGGAGGCCGACCTCGGTGACGTCGCCTGGGGCGATGTCATCTCTGACGACGACGGCGTGCTGGTCGTGCGCGGGCAGGTCGACGACCTGCCGGTCGTGGTCAAGCGGTTCACCGGCCCGTCAGCACGGGAGGTGTCGACCTACGCCCTCCTCGAGCGGCTCGGTGTCCCGACCCTTCCTGTGCTCGGCAGCGGCCCCGACTGGATCATCCTGGAGGACCTCACCAGCGCCGGCTACCGGCAGGCCTCCGCGGACGACCTCGCCGATCCGGACGTGGCGCGACTGATCGCCCGCTGGCACGACCACCTGCACGGAGCGGGCGATGCGCTCGGCTCCGAGGCCATCGAATACAGCGAGTTCGATCTGATCGACGACGAAGGCCTCTCCCGCGTCGCAGCCAGGTGGCCGGACCTCGCCGACGCGGCCGCCTGGGCCGCGGGCCGGCTTCCGGCATGGCGTCAGGAACTGTCCGAGCTGCCGCACACGCTCACCTACAACGACTTCTGGTCGTCCAACCTCGCCATCTCCTGGGACGGCTCCTCTGCGTTGATGTTCGACCACAACCTCACCGGCATGGGTCTGCGAGCGAGCGACCTGCGCAATGTCACCCTCGCCCTCTCACCGGTCGCGGCGGAGGCGTTCCTGACGCAGTACCGGCGACTCTGCGAGGCGCGGGGTGCCCACCTCCTGGAGGCCGCATTCGAACTCGACGCCGCGACGGCCCACCTGGTCGCGCTCATCATGGCGAGCGAGTTCGACGAGACGCCTGCGTGGGCGGGGCCGTCCATCGACTGGGCCCGCACGATCGCCCGCTGAGCTAGTGGCCGAGCCGCACAGGCACGCGGCGGAACCCGCCGACCGGATGCACCTCGCGCTCGGCCTCCTCGGCTCCGGGCTCTATCGCTGAGGTGCCCGCAAGCAGCGCGCGTACCGCGATCCTCAGCTCCATGGTGGCGAGCGGCCGCCCGGGGCAGACGTGCGGACCGATGCCGTAGACCAGGTTGTCCGCGGCGTGACCGGCCGGGTCGAAGTCGGCGCCGAACACCGACTCGTCCCGGTTCGCGGAGGTCCAGTTCAGCTTCACGACCTGCCCCTCCGCGATGTCGACGCCGCCGACGTGTACCGGGCACGTCGTCTTGCGGCGGTTGGTCACGAAGGGGTCGTCGATGCGCAGGATCTCGTCGACCACGGCGTCGAGCTCGGCGTCCGTGACCCCGGAGCGCAGGTGCGCCTGGAGGGCGAGATCCGCGGCGAGGTGCGAGGCGAGCACCCCGACACACAGCGCGATGGAGCCGAGATCCCCACCGGTCCAGTTGCGCAGGATCGAGACGAGTTCCTCGTCGGTGAAGAAGCGGCCCTTCCATCCGTCGGCCATCAGGACGCTCGTCACGTCCTCGACCGGCATCACGCGTCGCGGCTCCAACACCCGGCGGATGAGCTCGTCGAACTCGTCGGCCACCACGGCCATCCGGACCCGGTCTCCCGAGCGGGTGGCCTCGTGGTTGTCGCGCATCCAGGCGAGCAGGCGCGCCTCGAGCTCACGCGGCCAGCCGAGCCAGGCCGACTGCGCCCGGACCGCGAAGACAGCGCCGAGATCACCCACGGCGTCGATCTCGGCGGGCAGCGAGGCCACGAGCGAGGCCGCGATCTCCGAGAACGGAGCCTCGAACGGCGCGAGCGCCTCCGGGGTGAAGTAGCGATCGAGGATGGCGCGCGCCTCGGCGTGCTCTGTGCCGTCGAGGCCGTTGGGGATCTGCAGGTGGGACGAGACGGCGCTGGAGAACCTGTGGGGATCCTCGGCCGCGGCCTTGACCTCTGCGTGGCCGAGCAGCACCCACTCGCCTCGTCGGTTCCGCACCACCGTGTGCCCAGCGCGCAGCTCGTCGGTCAGTTCACGCAGGTCCCGTCCGGTGGGGTCCACATCGTCGGGCCAGTTGTTCACAGAAGCCACCTCCGGGTCTGATACTAGTTTTTTGTATCAATCACCGCATCTCGGGCCGCCCCCCAGGTGACGCCGACGCCGCGGACCCGGCCCGGCGTGTCTGGTCCGTCCAGCCAGTCCACGAGGGCAAGCAGCGAGTCGCGAGCGCCGGTGGCGGTGACGCGCACCGATCCGTCTGCCAGGTTCCCGGCCGCGCCGTCGACGCGGAGGCGTTCCAACTCACGCGCGGTCGTCCATCGGAACCCGACGCCCTGGACCTGGCCGGTGACCCTCGCCGTGATCGACTCCGTCACGCAGCCGCCGTTTCCTCGCCTTTCTCGCCTTCCTCGCCGCTCTTCGTGGGGCGGCGGATGGCGAAGGCGGAGACGATCATGAAGATGCCGAACAGGATCGCCCCGACGCTGATGAGCCAGATCAGGGTGACGAGCGCGAGCCCTGGCCAGAACAGCGCGACCAGACCGAAGACGACGGCGAGCGCACCCGAGACGATCAGGAACCACTCCCCCGTGATCTCCTTGCGGATCCGCACGGCCAGGACGATCTCGCGGACGCCTGCGACGATGAACCAGACGGCGACGAGAATCGCGAAGGCTCCGACGGTGGCGATCGGGTTCCAGGCGGCGAAACCGCCGATCAGGACGCCGAGCACGCCGAACAGGCCGAGCATCACGCGCTCGGCGGTCGACCCCGAACTCATCACGGCGTGGATGATCATGCTGATGCCGTCGATGATCATCCAGACCCCGACGAAGATGGCGATCGTGATCAGCGTCGCCCCCGGACTCGCGATCATCAGAATGCCGAGGACCACGGCGAGGAGACCCTGCACGAGGATCCAGGGCCAGGCCCGGTGTGCGAAGGTGAGCATGTTTCCTCCCAAGTTGGCTCTGGCAACACGCTATACCCAGAGGGCGGAGCTTGTCAAGTTGTTTGTGTAAGTGGTGGTCTCCGGGGGTGGTTTAGAGGTGGGGGTTGATGCGGTCGGGGTAAGCGATGGCGAGTTGGGCCAGGGCCTGTTTCCAGTTCGTGGTCACTTGTCCTTCGACGAGGCGTCCCTCGGCGACGCGTTTCTCGCCTCGGCCGCGTTCCTTGGCCCGGTCACGGGCCCTCTTGTCCTCGATGTTGCAGATCGCCAGCCAGAGGAGTTTGACCGCGGCATCGTCGGAGGGGAAGTGGCCTCGGTTCTTGGTGACCTTGCGCAGTTGGTAGTTCAACGACTCGATCGCGTTGGTGGTGTAGATCACGCGGCGCAGCATCGGAGGGAACGCCAGGAACGGCACGAACTTCGTCCAGGCATCCTCGAACACGCGGATCGAGTGGGGATTCGCCTTCCCAAGCTCCGAGGCCGCGAACGCGTCCAGAGCGGCTCTGGCGGCGTCCGCGTCGACGGCCTGGTAGATCGGCTTCAACGCCGCCGCAATGGCCTTGCGGTCCTTGTAGGACACGAACCGCATCGCCGCGCGGATCAGGTGGACCACGCAGGTCTGGACCGTCGATTCGGGCCAGGTGGCCTCGACCGCTTCGGGGAACCCGCTGAGCCCATCGACACACACGATCAGCACGTCCTTGACGCCCCGGTTCGCGAGCTGCGCGCAGACCCCGGCCCAGAAACGGGCACCCTCGGTGGCCTGGATCCAGATCCCCAGCACGTGTTTGATGCCGTCCATGTCGACCCCGACAGCGATATGGGCGGCCTTGTTCCGGACATGGGCGCCGTCTCGGATCTTCACCATGATCGCGTCGAGGTAGATCACCGGATAGAACGAGTCCAACGGTCGCTGCTGCCAGGCCAGGACCTCATCGGCGACCTCGTCAGTGATCTTCGAGATCGTCTCCCGGCTGATCTCAGTGCCGACCGTGGAGACCAGATGATGCTCGATATCGCGAACCGTCATCCCGCCCGCGTAAAGGGACACGATCATGTCATCCAACCCGCCGACCCTGCGGGTCCCCTTCGGCACCAGCATCGGGGTGAACGTGCCAGCACGGTCCCTGGGGATCGCCAGATCCACGTCACCGACGCTGGTGGCCACCGTCTTGGCCGAGGAGCCGTTACGTGAGTTCGGGAACGCCGCCGCATCGGGATCGCCCTTGTCGTATCCGAGGTGCTCGCTCAGTTCGGCCTGGAGACCGCGTTCAAGACCGGCCTTGATCAACTGCTGGATCAGGCCATCCCTACCGTCGAAGCGGACCTCGCCGGCATCAATGCGGGCATAGAGATCATCCAACGCTCCAGAGGCCTCCAAAGCCTCCACGCCCTCCCGTTGGGCACGGCGCCGGTCCTCACGAAACTGCTTATCAATCATGGACATCAGTGTGTCTGCTTCCTAATCAGGAGCCACCCCTTACACAAACCATCTGACACCCTCCCGATACGCGGTCGGGGTGACGCCCATGATCTTGGCGAACTGCTCCGCCGCATGACCACGATTCCGCCACCCCACCCGGACCCCAATCTCGGCGATCGTCATGTCCGACTCCCGCAACAGGCGAGCCATCTCCCGCACTCGCAACCGAGCCAGCAACGCGATTGGAGGGACGCCGAACTGCTCCACGAACAGGCCCCCGAGCCGTGACCGCGACAGGTGTGCATCCTGTGCGAGTTCGGCCAAGGTCCACCGGTGAGCGAGATCAGCCCGCATCCGGATGACCGTGTCACGGATCTCTGTCCTGGCAGGGCCGAGGCCAGAGCGCTCTGTGGCCGTCATCGGGGCAGCTCGCTTCGCTGTCCACAGCACGGGCATTTCAGGCTTGCTCGTTGGGCCGCGGTGAGTCGGTACGCGGATGGGCTGACCCCGATGATGGCGGTGAACTGTCGTGCGGCGTGGCCGCGGTTGCGCCACCCAACTCGTGTCATGGCGACACCGATCGGAAGGTCGGTTTCGACCAGGAGCTCGGCCAGCCGGTGGGCCCGAACATGAGCGAGGTACCGCATGGGCGGCATCCCGAAGCTTTGGCTGAAGGCCCTGCCCAGTTGTGACGTGGACAGGTGCACGAGGTTGGCGAGGTCACGAAGTCGCCAATCCCGTCCGGGGCCTTGAGCGAGGAGCCGTGCTGCATGGTGTGCGGCTGTCTCGGTCGGGCACACATGGCTGGGTGTGATCTCGTCAGGGCAGACTCGCCACGAGGGTTCGATGCTCATCGCCGCCGCCCTCCTGAGGACGACTGCGTGCGGCGGGGCGGTGGCGAGGAGCCCGTGGTCTTGAACAAGTCCACCCATGCCTCGACGGGCAAGTCTCTCGGCAGTCCGGCGGCTTTCACGCCGTGGCCCCTCAGCCACGCCTGTGCCGCCTGTGGTGAGCCGAGCGAGGTGTTGCGTGCGAGGATCTGGGCGAGCCCGCGTCCGGGACCGGTGTAGACGCGGTGGACCAGGGCGTGGAACTGGCGTCGCTCGGACGGAGTCAGCAGCGGGTGTTCGCGGCGGTGGATGGTGAGGATTCCACCGTCGACGCCCGGACGTGGGGTGAACGCGCGAGCGGGAACACGACTTTGCAGCGTGAACTCGTACCAGGGCGCCCATTGCGCGGTCATCATCGTGGCACCGCCAACGCCTGCTCTGCGCCGCGCAACTTCCCATTGCACGAGCACGATGGCATCGGTCCATGCCGGGGCGTGCAGGATGCGTCGCAGCATGGCTGTGGTCTGGTGAAACGGCAGGTTGCCGACAAGCACATGCGCAGACGTGGGAAGCCGGTAGGTCAGGAAGTCGTCGGCGACGACCTCCGCGTGCGGTGGGAGTCGTTGGGTCAAGCGTCGGGCGAGCCGGGCGTCGATTTCGACGGCTGTCACCGGTCGCCCGAGCTTGGCCAGCGGCGAGGTGAGTGCTCCGTCACCGGGGCCGATCTCGATGATCGGGCCCTCGGTGGTGGCCACGAGCCGTGTGATCGTGGCGATAGTGGATGGGTCAGTCAGGAAGTTCTGGCCGTGCTCATGACGGCCACCTCGATAGGTAGGCACTGTTTGCTCCGTGGTTGTTGCGGAGCCGGGCACGCTGAAAGAGCCGCCCGGCCGTGATCACCGGGTGCGGGAGCAACAACCTGTGGAGGGTGCCCGCCGCTGTTAGCGGCTGCGCAGACGCAGCGAAGCAGTGCCGTAAACCAACATGCCAACCAGAGTAGGCGACCCCACCGCCACTCGGCGACCCAATAACCCGTCCATGCGACAAAGACGCGCAGATCCGTATCACCACCGGTCAGAACCAGCTCGCAGGCCGTTGGTGCACGACGAGCCTCCACACCTCCGCGAGTGACCCCATAGAGCTGCCACGCGTCTTGCAGATCGAGGAGAGTCGGCCCCGGGGCGACTCGCCGAGGCTGCACGTAGCACTGATGGAAGCGCCTCCAGTTGGCCGGAGCCGACCAGCTGGCACCTCGATCTGCAAGAGGCGTGGCAGCTCAGAACCACGTCCGCGAACTAGGGCGACTTGGGATGCGCGACAGAGTCGTGGGCGTCTTCTGAAAGACGTGTGGCAGCGCGATTGGGACGGGCAGGCCAGACTGCGGGAAACGGCCTACGGCGTCCGAGACATTGGGGCACGATGTCGGAGCGGCGCAGTAGCCTGGGGCTGCCCACCGATACCATGAGAAGAGACGGCATAGGGAAGGAGCGATTGACATGGCACGGTCAGACTTGCTCCTTGCGATCGTTCGTTCAGGAGCGCGAGGCGACGAGCTTGCGTTTCGCCGCGCCGCTGAAGCGCTCATCGCAGAAGAAGAGGGCAAACGGCATAGAGTTCTCGCTTCCCAGCTCGCGGAGGCGTTGACCGTCAAGCGTCCGGTCTCCAACGTCACGTCGATAGCGCGGACCGAAGCCGTTGCTGGCCTGATCCATGAGCGCATTCCCGAGCGGCGTCTTGCGGATCTCGTGCTTACCGCGGACGTGAGGCGCGGCGTCAGCGACTTGATCGAGGAGCATCACCGGCGCGACCTGCTCCGAAGCCACGGTGTCGAGCCGAGACACCGTGTGATGCTTGTCGGGCCTCCCGGGGGAGGGAAGACCTCGCTGGCGGAGGCTGTGGCAACAGAGCTGTCAGTTCCTTTGCTGACCGTCCGTTACGAGGGACTGATCGGCAGTTTCCTCGGCGAAACAGCATCGCGGATGGAGTCGTTGTTCGACGCCGTGCGCGTTCGTCCGTGTGTCTTGTTCTTTGACGAGTTCGACACCGTGGCGAAGGAGCGAGGCGACACGCACGAGACGGGTGAGATCAAGCGGGTAGTGAGTTCGCTGCTGCTACAAGTAGATCGGCTCCCGAGCCACGTCGTGGTGATTGCTGCGACCAACCACCCTGAGTTGCTTGACCGTGCTGCATGGAGGCGCATGCAGCTCCGGCTTGAACTGCCTCAGCCGACGCGAGCGGCAAAAGTCGAGTGGGTGGACGCTTGGGCGGAACGGAACAAGGTTGATCTTGGCCTTTCTTCGCGGACGATCTCCGACCGGCTTGGCGAAGTTAGCTTCGCGGAGTTGGAGGAGTTCGCTCTTGATGTCCAGCGACGACTGATCCTGAGTGGCCCAGAGCCGGATGCGCGACAGGTGGCGCAGCAGGTGCTTGCTCAATGGTCCCACAGAGTTGATCCTGAGGCGTCGTGAGCCCGAATTCGCCTGGCGCTTCACGCGACCGTCCCGTTCTGTTCGGACAGGTGAGCGTGCCGCGGTCGATCCCGCGACCGACAGCGCGTGGGAACCAGCGCGTCACATACGGGAACTCAAGCGCTCGCGTTGCTCGCGTTGACGACCGGCTTGGTGAGGCGCTGGAAGAGATGCAGACCCAAGTTGATCTCTCGACCTCTATCAACGCCGCTGACCCGCAACTCGTCTTGGTGATGGAGGCTGTCGAGGATCGTATCGACCTGGTAGGTGCGGCACAGCGGCTCGGTCTTGAGGTACTTGTCGAGGCGGATTCAGCGATGGACCCAGATGAGGAGTACTCCCTGCGGTCGAATCGCCCCAAGGACCCCGTTGTGCATACGTCACTTCACGCGGTCTGTGCCAACCAAACGGCGTTTAACAGACTACGCAGCGCATGGAATACCTGGAAACAGACGCAAGAAGTTCCCGGTAACGCACCGTTGCGAGATTTCTTCACACACCTCAGAGATATACGGCCTTGGGGACCGCAGGACCGTTTGAAGTTGATCGAATCTGACGAGTACCTCAACGGACTTCTACCGGAGCAGCGACACCCGATCGAGATTGAGCTTTGGTTCCGTACATCTGCCGCTTCGCGTCAAAGGGCGCAGGATGAGGTATCGAGGCTTGTTGCTGCTGAAGGTGGCGAGGTTGTCTCGACTGCTGTCATTCCTGAGGTCGGCTACCACGGCATGAGTTGTGTGGTCTCTACTGAGCTTCTTCGCCGACTTGCGACCGGCGATATCGAGCAGGTTCAGCTCATCAAGTCGTCCAACATCATGTACCTCAGGGTCACCGGGCAGGTTGCCGGAAGCAACGCCGTGGCCGCTGAGGTTGAAGCCTCGCCAACAGGACCTCTTCCGAGTGGATCGCCCGTTGTTGCAATCCTGGACGGCGTTCCAGTCGCGAACCACCCTCTCTTACAAGGCCGCGTCGAGATCCTCGACCCTGACGTGCTTGAAGACCGATATGGAGCCGACGAACGGCGACACGGCACGCACATGACCTCGGCCGTAATCTGGGGCGATCTCTCCTCGCCCTCACCGCCGTTGAGTAGGCCAGTGCTCGTTCGCCCGATCATGGCACCGGCGGCCGACACTATGAGTCGGATCGAGGAGCTGCCTCGAGACCAGCTCACCCCTGACTTGATGTGGCGGGCATTCCGAGACCTGTTTGAGGGGGTCGACGGGCAACGCGCTGCTGCGCCGGACGTGGTAATTGTCAACCTCTCTGTGGGCGACCCGGCTGCGCCGTTCGACGCGCTGCTCTCCTCGTGGGCACGCATCATCGATTGGCTCAGCTATCACTACGGAGTGCTGATTGTTGTATCCGCGGGTAACCACCTGCGTCTTCCGATCCCTACCGATGACTCTCAGTCGATCACGGCGATGAAAGGTGATGACCGTCGCCAAGCGATCCTGCACGCCCAGGAGACTGATCCGCTCGGGCGCCGACTCCTCTCACCGGCGGAGGCGATTAACGCCATCACCGTCGGAGCAGTGCACGCGGACGGCACGGGTATAGCAGCTCCTAGCGGCTATGCCGTCGATCCGACAGACGGGTTAGTCTCACTCAGCCCCATCTCGGCACTGGGGACAGGCTATCGACGGAGCATCAAGCCT
>RRZT010326754.1_pt1 | contig 11565 bp, 11 predicted proteins | sample 2165551 | NCBI WGS metagenome assembly RRZT01 (sample SAMN10456910, study PRJNA506462) | wastewater metagenome | biome: wastewater; feature: sludge; material: wastewater sludge; isolation source: wastewater sludge with Escherichia coli K12::gfp cells carrying plasmid... | place: USA: Moscow, Idaho... | reverse complement strand
TTGCATGTGCCCTGTTTGTGCCCTGTTTGCCCATAAAGGACGTGCTGATTTATTCATATTACAAGAGAGATAAAAAATCGCCATTCCCGCGCAGACGGCAACCCTTCACGGCAAGTTGTGCAGTTGTAGATTGCCATCTGCGCGAAAATACCAAGCGATTGATTTTTTTATACGAAACTACAATAAATCTGCGCCAACTTAGCGTTTTTTAAAAACACTTACCAGAAAGCCAGCGCCATCAACCCCAAAAGCCTACCCCTCTGGCACGAAGCCACCGCCGTGCTGCAACAGCAACCCGCTGTGCCAGCACAACGGCTTACGCCAGAAGCACTGCGGCAACGCTTTGCCCAGCCCCCTGCATGGCAGCCCGAGCCACGCCAAGAGCCATTGCCCACTGCGCAGCCCATGCGCAAAGCGGCTGTGCTCATTGGCCTGCAAGCCGCGCACAGCCCAGCGCCTTTGCAGCTTTTACTAACCCAACGCCAGCCACACCTGGACGTACACCCTGGGCAAATCGCCTTTCCTGGCGGGAAAATCGACGCGAACGACTCCAGCGCCGCTGCCGCTGCACTGCGCGAAGCCCATGAAGAAGTTGGTCTTGCGCCAGCATCTGCCACCGTGCTGGGCACCTTGCCAGCTTATACAACTGGCACAGGCTTTTGCGTAACGCCAGTAGTGGCACTCATTGCAGGCAACGCGCCACTGGCAGCCAACCCGCACGAGGTTAGCGAAATCTTTTATGTGCCACTGCCATTTTTGATGAACCCCGCCAACCACTGCAAGCACCTCTGGCAACCTCGCCCCAAAGAGCAGCGCGAATGCTTTTCCATGCCCTACCGCCCAGCAGGCGCAGACAAAAGCTACTTTATCTGGGGCATTACGGCAGGCATTTTGCGTGATTTTTACCAATTTCTATCTGCCTGATATGCCAAGTTACGCTAACTTCATGCGAAGATAGACCAAATAACTATTTTTACCTGGCTTTTTTGTTTATGGCTCTGTTCGCACTGATTTGCGCCCTGCTATTGGCACAGTTCTACCCCTTACCCGCCGCCAATCCTGCCTGGCAAGCGCAGCAGCGCCTCACCGACTGGGCGCTCGACTATCTTGATGCAGGCAAGCCCGCCCACGGCTGGGCAAGCTGGGCACTGGCAGCTCTGCCCCTGACCCTGCTCACCATTGCCCTGCATTTTTTATTGCGCTTTATCGGCTGGCTACCTGCCCTTTTACTGCATGTGCTGGTGCTATACCTCACGCTGGGGCTACAACAATTCAGCCGCAACATGCTTGCCATCAACAACGCACTTGATGCAGGCGACCTGACCCGCGCCAACACCTTGCTGGCACAGTGGCAAAACACCAGCAACACCCGCTTGCCGCGCCAAGAAATCATCCGCCAGGCGCTCAAACACGGCACACTCAATGCGCACCGCCATGTATTTGGCGTACTCATTGCCTTTGCCCTCTTTGCCATACTAGGGCTTGGCCCAGCAGGTGCGGTGCTGTACCGTTGCAGTGAATACGTAGCCCGATGCTGGCAGCAGCACTGCAGCGCAGCAGACCCAAGCACAGGCCACGCCCCACGCGCAGCCACAAAAGCATGGAGCTGCATTGACTGGCTACCTGCCCGCATCAGTGCCTTTAGCTTTGCCGTTGTAGGCAACTTTGAGCAAGCCATTGAAAACTGGCGGCAAACTGACGAAGCAACCCCCAGCCCCGAGCAGCAAAGCCATACAGACGCTTTGGTGCTAGCCGTAGCCGCTGGCGCTATGGACCAATACGGGCACTTTGGCAATCAGGCGGCAGACACAAACAACGCCCAAGCCAGCCATGCAGGCATAGACGACGACCCCACCCTGTTCGACCCGCCCCCCACCCTCTCGCCACACGCCCAACACCTGCCCGCACTCATGCGGCTGGTATGGCGCGCCGTGCTGCTCTGGGGCGGGCTCATTGCACTGGTCACCATCACCAACTGGGTCAGCTAAATGGCAGAAAATTGCACTAATAACTGCACTAATAATTGCACCATTGCCCAAGCCCTGCAACAAGCCGCCAGCCTTGGCCTGCCACGGCTTGATGCCCAGTTGCTCCTGCTGCACGCCCTAGGGCAAAGCAGCCAAAACCGCGCATGGCTGCTCGCACACGACACCGAAACCCTCACCCCACCCCAGCAGCAGCACTGGCAACAACTGCTGCAACGGCGGCTGGCGGGCGAGCCCGTAGCCTACCTGCTTGGCCAGCGCGAGTTTTTTGGCCTGCCGCTGGCAGTAAACCCGCACGTGCTCGACCCGCGCCCCGATACCGAAACCCTGGTGCAATGGGCTTTGGATTTGCTCCCCACCCTGCCCGCAAACCCTGTGCTTGCCGACATGGGCACAGGCAGCGGCGCCATTGCCTGTGCGCTGGCGCACCACAGCCTGCACCATAGCCAGCACAACGGCATACACGCATCCGTTTACGCCACCGATGCCAGCCCCAGCGCACTCGCCGTAGCACAGCACAACGCGCAGCAACTCAAACTACCCATCACCTTTGCCCAAGGCAACTGGTTTGCTGCTTTTGCCGCCTTGCCCACCGCGCCAAGCAGCGCACCCCATGCTACGCCACGCTTTCACCTCATCGCCAGCAACCCGCCCTATATCGCCAGCAACGACCCACACCTGCCTGCCCTGCGCCATGAGCCGCTATCGGCACTGGTCAGCGGCACTGACGGGCTTGACGACATCCGCACCCTCATCGCCCAAGCCCCCCACTGGCTGCATGATGGCGGCTGGCTGCTGCTAGAGCACGGCTACGACCAAGCCGCCGCCGTGCAAGCCTTGCTGCAAGCGCGTGGCTTTACCCAAGTGCAGGGGCGCAAAGACTTGGGCGGCATAGTGCGCTGCAGCGGCGGGCAGTGGCAGGCTGGCGCAGACAGCAGCCAGTAATACACTCGCAATATACGAAATACTGCTATGCTCAATGGCACATGCTTTTACTGCATGCTTCTATTCTGAAGGAGCGTATCCATGAAAATCGGCATTATTCTTGAAACCAACGACCCTGAAAAAGCATGGAACGCCATCCGCTTTGCCAATACTGCACTTACAAAACAGCATGAGGTGCGGCTGTTTTTAATGGGCGCAGGCGTAGAAGCCGAGTCCATTACCCACGCAAAATACAACGTCAAAGAGCAGCTTCATACCTTTATCGACAAAAAAGGCACTGTATTGGCCTGCGGTAGCTGCATACAGGGTCGCAATCAGGCAGAGTCTGCCGCCTGCCCCATTTCCACCATGCTGGACTGCCTCAATGTCGTTGAATGGGCAGATAAAATGCTCACTTTTTAATCATGCAACCAAAAAGGAAAAGCAAGTTTTCCCTTTTTTCTCCCTCTACTCTTATCATTCCTGCCTGCTCGGAAATGACCAATAACTACACCACTCAAGCCGCAAAGAAAAGCCCTCTCTATGCCAAACCACGAGCAGCCTCCAGCAATACCCCCTACATCTAACAAACTTGCCGCGCCCGCCATCAACCCCGCACGGCTTGAACATGGCTTGTGGCTGCTGGCGGCTTTATTGCTGGGCTGCGGGCTGGTTTTTTGGGTGGCTGCCAACTGGCAAGAGCAAACGCGCCAAATGCGCTTGGCGCTGCTGTGCCTGGCGCTGACTTTGCCCGTTGCCTACGCCATAGCCGTGCCGCGCCTGCGCTTGGCGGGGCTGCTGCTGGGCAATATGGCGCTCGGCGGGCTGCTGGCTTTTGTCGGGCAAACCTACCAAACAGGGGCAGATGCCTGGCAATTGTTTGCAGTGTGGGCGGCATTGTCGCTTTTGTGGGCAGTGGTGGCGCGGCGCGATGTGGTGTGGGCGTTGTGGCTGCTGGTGGCGGCATTGGGCATAGCAATGTGGTCGGGGCAGTCGCTGCTCCATCCTTTGCTGCGCCTTGTTGCCATGCGCCACACACAGCACTATGTGGCTTCGCTGCTGTGGCTGCTGGTGCTGCTGTGGCCTTTTGCCTTGCAACGCTGGGGGCGGTTGCAGCCCCACGGCAGCGCCAAAGTCAGTATGCGGCTGGCTTTTTTTCTGGCGCAAAACGCATGGTGCGCCTATGCGCTGGTGGGCTTGTTTGGCAGCTATAGCAACAGCTTCTATGGCGTATATCTCTTCAACTCCGCCTTGCTGCTGGCCAGCAGCCTGTGGCTGTGGTGGCACTACACGCTCCCACGCACCAGCACATACTCCAGCCCATACCCGCGCGATATAGCCCAGCTTGCGCTAGCCGCGTTTAACCTGTGTCTGGTGTTTTTGGGGTGGATGATAAAAATGATGTATCTGTCCACATACCGCATAGGCGACTTCTCAATCACCACGTTTTTATTCGTGCTGGTTGCCGCTGCCAGCTTGGGCGGCTGCACCACATGGCTGCACCGCTTGCAGCAAAAAAGCTTTACCAAGCCACCTGCCCCACAACACACACCCGAGCCACCAGCAACGCCACCGCCTATCCCGCCATCTGCCCGCCGCATTCCCACACCTACACCTGCGCGCAACAGCTTGGTTGCGCCACACAGCGCAGACACTATGCACTGGGCGCTGGTAGCGCTGAGTTTTCTGGGCGCACAACTGGTCGCATTGCCATTTCTGCTGCTCCTGCTGGTGTTTAGCTTGGCGCTTATCGGCTTAAACCCGCTTGACCCGCCTGCTTCGCTGATTATTGCTGGGCTGCTGCTGGGCACTGCGGTGATATGGCTGCGTGCCAAGCCTGGCATGTTTATCGCGCAACTGTGCCTGAGTGCCATTTTCAGCAGCCTGTGGCTCTTTTCGACGGGAACGCAATGGTTAGGCTTAAACAACACCCTGCTGCTAGGCGCGGCGCTGGCGCTAGCCGTTGCCCTACTGGTAGATGACGACTGGATACAGCCCCTGATGGGGCTGGCGGCAACAGGTATGGTGCTGGCGCTGCAATGGCCGCTGTGGCATGTTCACATACCAGGGGATGACGATGTTCTGCGCTACTTCCATTTCGCGCACCGCATGGCTGCAGGCAACGCTGCATGTTTGAGCCTGCTTTGGGCATGGTGGCAACTCAAAGGGCAGCACACGATCCAGCGCCGCCTGCCCCAGTCTGCCTTGCCAGGGCGTTTGGCTGGCATATTTAGCGGCGTGGCAGTTGGCTTGCTGCTGATGCCCGCAGTTAAGCTAGCCATGCAGCATGGTGCGCTCGGCTCGGCTGATGCGCCTTGGGCGGGTACGGCAGCACTGTTTAACTTTGCTCTGCCAACGCTGCTGCAATGGGCAGCTATTGCGCTGGCTGCGCTGCTGATGCGCAAAAGACTGCCACTCTTGCAGACGCACTCTGGGCGCTATGCCCATGCCCAGCACGCCACATCACAACCACCCCACAGCATGGCGCAAAGCAAAAATCACCTTGCCGCACTGCTCGCGCTGGTTTACCTGCTGCTGGCCATTGCCGCCCCTTGGCTAAGCAGTGCAGGCGCTATTGCCCTGATTGGCACAATAGCCTGCCTGCGTGGGCAGCGCCGTTTGCTGGGCTTGGCTGGACTGGTGCTGTTGCTGGATTTGTCGGGCTTTTACTACGCGCTGCAATGGCCGCTAACCAACAAAGCGCTGCTGCTGGCAGGCATGGGCGGCGGCATAGCCATAGCGCTTACCGCACTGCGCCATTGGCACAATCGCCAGCCAGCCGCCAGCCATAAAACAAGCGCCCATGCAGCCTGCAACGGCAAACAAAGTTCAGCACCCGCGATAGCGGCCAACACCGCGCCCAATACATCAGCAGCAGCGCCAGCCACTACGCCAGCCATACACCGCTGGAGCTCTGCCCTGCTGCTGGCTGGCTTGCTTATGGCGCTCGGCAGCGTGCTATGGGATGTGCGCGGCAAAGAGCAAGTCATGACACAAGGGCAAAAAATCTACATTCCCCTTATGCCTGCTGACCCGCGCTCACTCATGCAGGGCGACTACATGGCTCTGCGCTTTGCCATACCGCCCCAGCTCCAGCAGCAACTTGGTGAAAGTGCCACGGGCTGGTCGCTGCAAAGCACACGCCTTGCCATAGCCAGCATCAATGCCCAAGGCATAGCCCAACTGCAGCGCTTGGCGCAAACTGGGCAAGCAGCCCAGCAAACGCCAAGCCAAAACGAAATAACCGTGCCACTCAAGCTGCTCAAAGGGCAATGGACAGTCGTTACCGATGCTTTTTTCTTCCCCGAAGGGCAAGGCACGCCCTTTCAAAATGCCCGCTTTGGCGAATTTCGCGCCCTGCCCGATGGCCGCATGTTGCTCGTTGGCATGGCAGATGAAAAACTCCAGCCCATTGCGCCTGCGCCACCGCCCAAAAGCCGCAGCACACCCAGCCCCGCTGATAGCGCACGCGCAGCACAAGCCCCCGTCAGTGCTGGAAGTGCGGTAAGTGCGGGAGGTACTGCCAGCGCATCAAGCCAAGCAGGGAAAACAGGGCAAGCTGAATAATCAGCACCATAAACCGCAAAAATCGGCAGTGCTTTAAACCACAAAAAAACGCCAAGCCTTGCCGCTTTGCGATAATCCACCACCTGTTAATCACAACCAGTTAACCACAACACGCATACACCATGAACGAAACACAGCAACGCATTGACGCACTCGTAAAAGCCCACCCCATCGTCCTGTTTATGAAAGGCAGCACGAGCTTTCCCATATGCGGCTTTTCTGGCCGTGCCGTGCAAATACTCAAAGCCTGCGGCGTAGAAAGCAAAGACATCTACTCGGTAAACGTGCTTGAAGACGAAGCCATACGCCAAGGCATCAAGGAATACAGCAACTGGCCCACCATTCCCCAGCTCTACATCAACGGCGAATTTATTGGCGGCTCAGACATCATGGCCGATATGCATGCCAGCGGCGAACTGCAACAACTGCTCAACCCCGCGCAGTAAAAATCACGCAACCAAAAAACAAAACAAAACAAAAGCAGCGCCAGAAAATGCGCTGCTTTTTTTGTTTACCCCAAGGCAATTCATTGATGCGATTAGGGGCTAACTTGCTTCTGGAATAAACAGGCGTTTCGTTAAACCACCCGCACGCGCACTTCTGGCAGCCCGCTGATGCTGCCTACCAGCTCGTCGCCCTGCACTACTGCGCCTACGCCAGCGGGGGTGCCTGTAAATATGAGGTCGCCTGCTTGTAGCTCCCAGCCACGGCTGGCGGCGGCGATGGTGGCGGCTATGTTCCAAATCATGCAGTTGATGTGGCTGCTTTGCCGTGTTTGCCCATTGACTTGCAGGCTGATGCTGGCTTGGCTGATGTTGCCCGCTGCGGCTACGGGTACGATGGGGGCGATGGGGGCTGATGCGTCAAAGCCTTTGCTGATGCACCAGGGGTGGCCTTTTTGGCGCAGGGTTTGTTGCAGGTCGCGCCGTGTCATGTCTAGCCCTGTGGCGTAGCCAAATACGTGCTGCATGGCGTCTTGCTCGGCGATGTTTTTGCCGCTTTTGCCTATGGCTACCACCAGTTCTACTTCATGTTGGTAGTCTTGGCTGAGTGTGGGGTATGGCAAGGGGGTGTAGTCTGCGCTGGCGGCTACCAATACTGCGTCGGCTGGTTTCATGAAGAAAAAGGGTGGCTCTGCTTCTGAGAAGCCCATTTCTTTGGCGTGCTCGGCGTAGTTGCGGCCTACGCAGTATATGCGGCGCACGGGGTACATGGCTGCGCTGCCTTGTACGGGTATGAGGGGGGTGGCAGGTGCGGGGAATACGGTTTGTGTCATGGTTTTTTCCTCAGGTTTGGCAAGGTAAGTGGTTTTTTAAGTCATGCGGTAAATCATGGCTTGTGCCTGCTGTGCCTTGTTTCAGTTTTAGATAAAAATGCGCTTGATTTCCGTTGTTTCCGTGCAGGCAGTAATTCATAACAGCGCCAATTGCGTGCTTGGATTCCCGCCTTCGCGGGAATGACGGTGTGTGCCTCAAACGGTGCGCCGTTGATGCTGGGTTATGGATTGCCGCCTTCACGGAAATGGCGGCATGAGGGCTGGCGCTGCACGATACGGATGGTGCTTGCATTTTATGGAGTTACACCATCCGCGCAAGTAATGCGCCTGCATATTGTGCTGGCAGGGGCAGCCATACTTGCAGCGGGCTGCCGTTGGCGATTTTGATGTCTTGCCCTTCGGCGCTGCGCATGGCTTGCAGGGTGATGATGTGGTTGCCGCTGGGGTGGATGATTTCTAGCCTGTCGCCCACGGCAAAGCGGTTTTTTACTTCGACTTGAAGCCAGCCTTCTTGCGGCTGATTGGGGTTGGGCTGGGTGCTGGTGGCTGGTTCTTTGCTGACTTCGCCTACAAACTGGCTGCGCTGGGTTTGCGAGCTGCCTGTTTCGTAGTTTTGGTATTCTTGCGCGGGGCGGCGCTCTAAAAAGCCTGTGGTGTAGCCTCGGTTGCTTAGGCCTTCCAGCTCGGTGAGTAGTTGCGGATTGAAGGGGCGGCCTGCTACGGCATCGTCAATGGCGCGGCGGTAGATTTGCGCTGCACGGCTGACGTAGTACAGGCTTTTGGTGCGCCCTTCGATTTTGAGTGAATCAACGCCGATTTTGGTGAGGCGCTCTACATACTCTACCGCGCGCAAGTCTTTGCTGTTCATGATGTAGGTGCCGTGCTCGTCTTCCATGATGGGCATGAGTTCACCGGGGCGGCCTGCTTCTTCTATCAGGTAAACCTTGTTGGCTGCGGGGTGGCGCTGGCCGTTGCCTGTGGCTGATTGGGCGCGGCTGCTGGCGGCAAAGGTTTTTTCGGCTTGTTCGCGTTCGGCATCTAGCGTAAAGCCTTGCTCCATGCGTGTGCCTAGCGCGTCGCCCGTGTTGGGGTCAAGTTCGGCATCGTAGGTGTTGTAGTTCCAGCGGCAGGCGTTGGTGCAGGTGCCTTGGTTTGAGTCGCGCCGATTGAAGTAGCCACTGAGCAGGCAGCGCCCGCTGTAGGCTATGCATAGTGCGCCGTGTACGAATACTTCCAGCTCTATATCGGGGCATTCCTGGCGGATTTTTTCTACTTCGTCCAGGCTTAATTCGCGCGACAAGATGATGCGCTCAACGCCCATTTTTTGCCAGAATTTGACTGCCGCATAGTTCACTGTGTTGGCTTGCACCGATAGGTGTATGGGCATGTCGGGCCATTGCTCGCGCACCATCATGATTAAGCCGGGGTCGGCCATTATCAGCGCGTCTGGCCGCATGGCTATGACTGGCTCAATGTCGCGCATGTAGGTGCGTACCTTGTCGTTGTGCGGCAAGATGTTGCTGGTGACAAACAGTTTTTTGCCCCGCGCATGTGCCTCGGCAATGCCTTGCTCCAGTTGCTCAAGCCTGAATTCGTTGTTACGCGCGCGCAGGCTGTAGCGCGGCTGCCCTGCGTAGACTGCATCTGCGCCATAGTCGTAAGCGGCACGCATTTTCTCAAGCGAACCAGCGGGTAAAAGGAGTTCAGGAGCTTTCATGGCAACAATCGTTCAGTGGCAGAGTGTGATTCAGGAAAAAAAACGCCCAAGGCGTGCCAAGGCGTAAATAGCAAGGGTGTATTGTCGTGGTTTTTTGCAAGCTGCGCAGCCGTGCCAGCATATCTACATGCCACCTCTAAACCACATCCCGCCACGCTCACAATGCATCAAGCGGGCTTGCCACCCCGCGCCCGCCTTTGTTGAGCACATGGGTATAAATCATTGTGGTGCTCACATCGCTATGCCCTAGCAGCTCTTGCACTGTGCGAATGTCATAGCCCGATTCGAGCAAATGCGTGGCAAAGCTGTGCCGCAGCACATGCGGGCTTACTGGCTTGCTCAAGCCCGCCTGCACCGCTGCCGCCTTGATGCGGCGCTGCATCAGCTTCTCATCCAAATGGTGCCTGCGGATTTCGCCCGTGCGCGGGTCAGCAGACAGCCGCGCCGCCACAAATACATACTGCCAACCCCACTCGCGCGGCGCATTGGGGTACTTTACCGCCAGCGCGTCAGGCAAATACACATCGGCACGCCCCGCTAGCACGTCTGCATCAAACAAAACACGCCGCGCCTGCAAATGCCTGTGCAAATCATCTACCAGCGTTTGCGGCAACATCGTTACGCGGTCTTTACCGCCCTTGCCATCGCGCACCACAATTTCATTGCGCACAAAATCAATATCTTTCACCCGCAAGCGCAGCCCCTCAAGCAAACGCATGCCCGTGCCATACAACAACCGCGCCACCAGCGCAGGCACGGCATCATCCAGACAAGCCAACAACTGCTGCACCTCAAGCCGATTGAGCACCACAGGCAAGCGCTGCGACTTTTTGGCGCGGGTAATGCTATCCATCCACGGCAACTTCATGCCCAACACCTGCTGGTACAAAAACAACACCGCCGCCAAAGCCTGATTTTGCGTATTGGCCGAAACATGGCGCTCCACCGCCAAATGCGACAAAAACGCCTCCACCTCAGCCGCCCCCATATCCTTCGGGTGGCGCTTGCCATGAAACAAAATAAACCGCCGCGCCCAATCGGTATAAGCATCTTCGGTGCGAATGCTGTAATGCAAAGTGCGGCAACGAATCCGCACCTGATCCAACAACTTGGGGCTATTGCCAGAGCCCGCAGACTGCGGTAAAATCTGCACGCCTGCGACATACGGTGGTTTAGAATTCTGCATGTCGCACTTTATAAGCCTTGTGCCGTGTAAGGGCAAGATTATTCGACAAAACTGTCAGGTTATTGGACAGGTTTGTCGTCCATTTAACGTTATGCCTTACATCCGGCGCCGTCTCACCAGCGCCGACTTTTCGCCAACACCGCCGAGATCGGCATTGTTTGAGGGGTTCAAAATGAAGCTTGCTTCGCTATTTCTTCTTTCGGCGGCATTCGTGTCTGCTGCTCCAGCCAACGCAGGGACATTTGGGGAGGACTGTCGCGCTTACGCAAAGGCCATCTTCGCCGTCGCGGAAGCCCGCGACAACCTTGACGACCCCTCATGGGAAAAGCTGCTCAAGCTTCACCCGATCTTGGAGGAAATAAAGAAGAAAGAAGGTCGAGGTTTTCTCTACGCCCAGATGATCAACCTTCGCGTAATCAACAAGAACGCCAGCCCTCGGGCGTTAATGACCAACAGCTACGACAGCTGTATTTCCGGAACCACTGGCCTTTGCATGCTTTACAACCAAGGATGCGGGCCGAAGGGTGGAGAATAGGAGAACACGAATGACAAATGTAACGCTCGAAATTCCAGAAATCCCCCATGGGCATGGCCTTTCTTTCAAGAAGGGGGTGGCTGATGGTTTGCTCGACTGCCGCGACCATGAAGCTACCCCGCACGAAACTCACTCGGCGAGCTACCAGCGTGGCCTTGAGGTGGGTGCTGAACTGAAGCGTGAAATTGCCAAGCTCGTTAAGGCATAACCCTGCGGTCCACCGGACGCTGCGCGATAAAGCCGCGCAGCGCCGGTGACCTCCACGTTAGGCGTCAGGAGATCGACTTGTGACTGATTTCTTTCAAGGTGTTGTCGCAGAGTATTTGCGGGCTGATCGTGGAGTATTTGTAAACCCCGAAATATTGCTCCAACTTG
>RRZT010481955.1_pt1 | contig 11567 bp, 12 predicted proteins | sample 2165551 | NCBI WGS metagenome assembly RRZT01 (sample SAMN10456910, study PRJNA506462) | wastewater metagenome | biome: wastewater; feature: sludge; material: wastewater sludge; isolation source: wastewater sludge with Escherichia coli K12::gfp cells carrying plasmid... | place: USA: Moscow, Idaho... | reverse complement strand
GTGCAACTGGGGGTCGAACTTGCTGCCGACCTCGGGGCGCAACACGGTGATGCCGTGCTTGCCGAAAACATTGCCCAGCTCGCGTAGGGTCAGTTCGACGCCCTCCAGCAGGGCCGCATTGGCGCCGCGCTGATCTTCGGGCACGGTATCAATGGCGCGGTGCAGATAGTCGTAGACCGGCAGCAAATCGCGGGCCAGACGCGAGCCGCCATATTGCTCGGCATCGCGGCGTTCCTTGTCGGCGCGCTTGCGGGCATTTTCGGCATCTGCCAGCGCGCGCATGAAGCGGTCGCGCATCTCGTCGCGTTCCGCCGTCAGGCGCAGGATCTCGTCGCCGGGATCAGCCAGCGGGTCCATGAAATCCTCGTCGAGGGGCAGGTCTTCGGGTGGCAGTCCGCCAGGGTTTTGATCGCTCATCGTCTTCATCCTTTCAAGCCGGACAGCGCACGCCCGACCAGCTGCGCGGTGTAATCGACAATCGGAACGATGCGCCCGTAATTGAGCCGCGTCGGACCGATCACGCCTACCGCGCCAATGATCTTCCGGTCGGAGTTCATATAGGGAGAAACCACCAGAGAGGAACCCGAAAGTGAAAAAAGCTTGTTCTCGGATCCAATGAAAATGCGCACGCCGTCGCCGCCCTCGGTCAGGTCCAGAAACTGGGCGATGTCGCGCTTGCGTTCAAGGTCGTCAAACAGCTCGCGGATGCGGTCCAGATCGGCGGCTTCGGTTTCGATCAGGTTGGCACGGCCGCGCACGATCAGGCGGGCATCGCTGGCGCCGCTTTCCCAGCTGGCGAAGCCCTGTTCGATCAAATCGGCGGCGAGGTTGTCCAGTTCCTGCCGCCGCGTCGCAATGTCGCGGCCCACCTGCGTGCGCAATTCGCTGAGGGTGCGGCCCTCGGCCAGGGCGTTCAGGAAGTTCCCAGCCTCGCGCATGGACGACGGGGTTTGTCCGGGCGGTGGGGTGAACAGCCGGTTTTCAACCTGGCCGTCCGAAAAGACCAGCACCACCAGCGCGCGGTCGGGGGCGAGGCTGACGAATTCGATATGGCGGATCGGGGCTTCGTGTTTTGGCGTAAGCACCAGGCTGGCGCCGTGGGTCATGGATGACAGCGCGCCACCTACCCGGTCCAGCAACGCCCCCACGTCTGGCGCGCCACTGCCGAGGGTTTGTTCGATCCGTTCGCGATCAGTGGGGGCGACGGGGTCGACCTCCATCAGGCTGTCGACGAACAGGCGCAGGCCGGTCTGGGTTGGGCGTCGTCCGGCCGAGACATGCGGCGCGTCCAGCAGGCCCAGCAATTCCAGATCCTGCATCACGTTGCGGACGGTGGCTGCGCTGACACGTTCGGACATATCGCGGGTCAGCGTGCGCGAGCCGACCGGCTCGCCCGTTTGCAGATAGGTTTCCACGACGCGACGAAACACTTCGCGCGAGCGGTCATTGAGTTCGTCGAGCAGGTGGCGCGTGGTCATGCGGGCTTGCGTCCGTCCTTTGCTGGCCTGTAATGGGGCGCCGAACCAGGAAAGGATATCCACATGCGTCCCTCGGGCAGAAACTTAAGCGAAATGCGGCCGATTTCAATTGAGACCGGCGTGATGCGGCATGCCGAGGGGTCCTGCCTGATCAAGGTCGGCGGCACCCATGTGCTGTGCAGCGCCTCGATCGAGGAAAAAGCCCCGCCTTTCCTGCGTGGCACTGGCCAAGGGTGGGTGACAGCGGAATACGGCATGCTACCGCGCGCGACCAACACGCGCAACCGGCGCGAGGCCGCTGCGGGCAAGCAAGGCGGCCGCACGGTCGAGATTCAGCGGTTGATCGGCCGCGCGCTGCGGGCGGGTGTCGATAAGCGCGCCCTGGGCGAGCGGCAGATTGTTGTCGATTGCGACGTCATTCAGGCCGATGGCGGCACGCGCTGTGCGTCGATTACCGGCGGTTGGGTGGCCCTGCGTTTGGCGGTGAACAAGCTGATCGCTGCCGGGCTGGTGACCTCGGATCCGCTGATCGACCATGTGGCGGCGGTGTCTTGCGGCATCTATGCCGGGCAGCCGGTCGTCGATCTGGACTATGCCGAGGACAGCGAGGCGGGCACGGATGGCAATTTCGTGATGACCGGCGCGGGCCAGTTGATCGAGGTGCAGATGTCGGCCGAAGGCGCGACCTTCAGCCGCGACCAGATGTCGAAGCTGCTGGATCTGGCCGAAGCGGGCGTCGCGGAATTGGTGGCCGCGCAGAAGGCCGCCATCTGATGCGGCGGTTTGACGGCAAGAAGCTGCTGGTGGCGACGCATAACGCCGGCAAGCTGGCCGAAATGCGGGCGCTGCTGGCGCCTTACGGCGTCGAGGTGGTTGGTGCAGCCGAGTTGGGTCTAGCTGAACCGGTCGAGACCGAGGACAATTTTGTCGGCAATGCCCGGATCAAGGCCCATGCTGCGGTCGCCGCAACTGGCCTGCCCGCGCTGTCAGATGACAGCGGGATCAGCGTGGACGCTTTGGGCGGTGCGCCCGGCGTCTATACCGCCGATTGGGCCGAGACCGGAAATGGCCGCGACTTCGGCATGGCCATGGAGCGCACCTGGCGCGAGCTGGAGGCCGTTCAGGCCCCCTACCCGCGCGGCGCGCAGTTCCGCTGCACGCTGGTCCTCGCTTGGCCGGATGGGCATGACGAAGTCTTTGAAGGCGTATTGCCCGGTCAAGTCGCCTGGCCGCCGCGCGGCCTTGAAGGTCACGGCTATGACCCCATCTTTGTGCCGGAAGGACACGACATCACGTTGGGCGAGATGAGCGCCGAGGCGAAGAACAAGATCAGCCACCGGGCAATTGCGGTGGCGAAGATGCTGGAGGCAAGTTTTGCATAGGATCTCGACCGGGTCGCCGTTAGAGGCCACGATGGGCTATAGCCGCGCCGTGGTGAAGGGGCCGTGGTGCTTCGTCTCGGGCGTGACCGGTTATGACTATGCGACGATGGTGATGCCTGACGACGTGGCCCAGCAGGCGCAGAACTGCTTTGCCACCATCGCCCGCGTGCTGGACGAGGCGGGTTTTGAGATCGGCGATATCGTACGCGTCCAGTATACGGTGACGGATGCGGCGATGGTGGATGCCATCATTCCCGTTCTGGGCGCGCATCTGGGCGAGGTGCGGCCTGCGGCGACGATGGTGGTCGCTGGCCTCATCAAGCCCGAGATGAAGATCGAAATCGAAGTGACTGCGCTGAAAGAATGATTGAAGACTGGCAAAATGGCGGCTTCGGGCTGTATGTCCACTGGCCATTTTGCGCGTCGAAATGTCCTTACTGCGACTTCAACAGTCACGTTGCGACGTCGATTGATCAGGCCCGTTGGGCCGACGCCTATCGCACCGAAATCGCCCGTGTGGGTGCGATGGCGCCAGGGCGGGTGCTGAACAGCATCTTCTTTGGCGGCGGCACCCCTTCGCTGATGGCACCCGAAACGGTCGCCGCCGTGCTGGAAGCCGCACGCGGCGCCTGGACCTTCGCCAATGACATCGAAATCACCATGGAGGCCAATCCCGGCAGCGTCGATGCTGGCCGCTTCCGTGGCTATGCCGATGCGGGGGTGAACCGGCTGTCCATGGGGGTGCAGGCGCTGAACGACGCCGATCTGCGCCGATTGGGGCGGATGCATAGCGTGGCGGAGGCCCGGAAGGCCTTCGACCTTGCGCGGGCTTGCTTTGAACGTGTCAGCTTTGATCTGATGTATGCCCGGCAAGATCAGGACGCCGCTGCGTGGCGTGCGGAGTTGAATGAGGCCCTGTCGATGGCTGTCGATCACCTGTCGCTGTATCAGCTGACCATCGAGGATGGCACCGTCTTTGGCGCACGCCATGCTGCAGGCCATTTGCGCGGCCTGCCCGAAGACGATATCGCGGCAGATATGTATCTGGAAACACAAGATATTTTGGGCGATGCGGGGATGCCGGCCTATGAGGTGTCGAACCACGCGGCGCCCGGGAAGGAATCCCGGCACAACCTGATCTATTGGCGTCAGGGTGACTGGGCGGCCGTCGGACCAGGCGCGCATGGGCGGCTGTCTCTGCCTTCTGGTCGGGTGGCGACAGTGGCAGAGCGAACTCCGGGCCGGTGGTTGGCGTTGGTGGGCGAAAAAGGCAACGGGGATATCGAGCATGAGCAGCAGACAGGTGAAGATCTTGCCTCGGAGTATTTGCTGATGTCGATGCGGTTGGCCGAAGGGATGGATCTGCAACGCTATCGCGCCAAGGGCGGTCTGCTGGATACGCAGCGCGTTGTCAGGCTGGTTGAGGATGGTCTGCTGGAGCTGAGCGACGAGCGCGCCTGCGCGACCTCGGCCGGTCGCCCGTTGTTGAATTATGTCTTGCGAGAAATGGCTGGCTGATGCGCGTCGTCTATCTTGGGGTTGGATGGCTGGCGGTCAGCTGCGCCTTCATCGGGGCATTTCTGCCAATTTTGCCCACGGTGCCATTCCTGCTGGTCGCTCTTTGGGCGTTCGGGCGATCATCTGACCGGTTGCGTGAACGTCTTTTGGCTGACCCGGTTTTCGGCCCCGACATTCGCCGTTGGCAGGAGCGTGGCGCCATTCGGCGCGGCGCCAAGATCTTATCCGTGGTCGCGATGTCGGCAAGTGTGGCGATCTCGCTTGCCTTGGGCGTGCCCGTTCAAGCGGTTGCCGTTCAGGCGACCATCCTGGCGGCGGTCGCCCTGTTCATTATCACTCGTCCCGAAGCTTAAGCATTTCCCGCAAGGATCTGGCACAGCCGATCAAGCTGGTCGAGATCTTTATAGGTGATCACCAACTGGCCGCCGTCAGTGCCAGCATGCTTGATCTGCACACGCATCTTCATTGTGGCGCTAAGATCGCCTTCCAACGCGCGAGTATCGGCGTCCTTTTCGCTGCTATTGCGCGGCTTCGCAGGCTTGGTCGATTTTTCGCGCATCAGCGATTCAACCTCGCGCACCGACAAGTCCTTGTCGATGATGCGGCGCGCAATCACGGTCGGGTTTTCAGCTGTCACCAACGCGCGGGCGTGGCCAGCAGAGAGTTTTTCCTCGCGGACCCAGTCCTGTACCTGATCGGGCAGATTCAACAATCGCAACAAGTTGGCGATGTGGCTCCGGCTTTTGCCGAGCGCTTCGGCCAATTTCTCTTGCGTATGCCCGAAGCGAGTCATCAGTTGGCGATAAGACGCGGCCTCGTCTATCGCATTCAGATCGGCGCGCTGAATGTTTTCGATGATCGCGACTTCGAGCATTTCCGCATCGCTGAAATCGCGAATAATCACCGGAAGTTCATGCACTTGCGCGATCTGTGACGCGCGCCAACGGCGTTCGCCCGCAACGATCTGGTAGATGTTGGCATCCTGCGGATGGCGGCGCACGATCAGCGGCTGAATGACGCCGCGGGTGCGAATGGAATCTGCAAGTTCCGAAAGCGCCGTCTGGTCAAAGATGCGGCGCGGCTGATCCGGGTTCGGTGCGATCTGCTCGGTCGGGATCAACAGCGTCCCTTCGCGCTGCGCGCTTTCGCGGGCCGCGGGAACATCTTCGGTCTGAAGGTCGGCCATCAGCGCGGAAAGGCCACGACCAAGGCTGCTGCGTTTGTTCTGGCTCATTGGCGCATGTCCTTTTGTCGGGCGAGGAATTCGTCGGTCAGGGCAGTATAGGCGCGGCTGCCGGTCGAGCTGGGGTCATAGGCGATGACCGGGAGGCCGTGCGAAGGGGCTTCGGAAATGCGCACATTGCGCGGTATGACAGTGTCGTAGACCAGTTCGCCCAGCGTCGCCCGCGCATCGGCTTCGACCTGTTGGGACAGGTTGTTGCGGCCGTCATACATGGTCAGGACCACGCCATCGAGGCGCAGGTCGGGATTGGCGGCCTGACGGACTTCGCGAACGGTCATGAGCAGCTGAGAGAGGCCCTCAAGTGCGTAAAACTCCGCCTGGAGCGGCACGAGGACAGCATCGGCCGCCACCAATGCGTTAACCGTCAAAAGGCCAAGCGCGGGCGGGCAGTCTATCAGAATATACTCATGGCCGTTGGCCTGGCTGAGGACGGATTTGAGCAGCTTGATCCGCTCCGGCCGGTTCGCAAAGTCGATATCACCGGAGCTGAGATCCGGCGTTGAAGGCACCAGCGACAGGTTATCGACGCTGGTAGAGAGTGTCGCCTCAGCCAGATCGTGCCGGCCGGCGAGCAGGTCATAGGAGGTCGCGTTGCGGCCCTTGACCGGGCAGCCGACACCCGTTGACGCGTTGCCCTGGGGATCGAGATCAATGATCAAGGTCGGGTGCCCCTGCCCCGCCAGACAAGCCCCGAGATTGACAGCAGTCGTCGTTTTTCCCACCCCACCCTTCTGGTTGGCGATGGCAATAACCATTGGGCTAGGCATTGGGCTCGATCTTCCTCAATTTCATGACCACCGATTCTGGATCGGTGATGCTTTGGTATGTCTCGATGTCGAATGACCAGCGTGCTTGCGCGGCCTCGACTTCCTGCTTCCAGGTTCGCCCCTTCAATAGCCATGCCTCGCCATCACTGGCAAGCTGTGGGGCTATCATCGACAACAGCTCGCTCAGCGGTGCCAGGGCGCGCGCGCTGACATAGTCGAACTGGCCACGTGCAAGCTGTTCAATTCGCGTCGATTTTACCGTGAGATTGTCGAGTTGAAGCTCTCGTCGGACGGTCGTCAGAAAAGCGGATTTTCGCCGGTCACTTTCGACTAGGGTAACCTGAAGAGGCAGGTTACGACCAAGGATCGCGATAACGATCCCCGGAAGGCCCCCACCGCTTCCGAGATCAAGCCAACTGCCCGCCCGAGGTTTAGCAAGCGCGAACAGCTGTGCCGAATCGCCGATATGCCGATTGCGAAGATCCGGCAGGGTGCCGGGGGCCACCAAGTTGATCGCCGGATTCCATTTGGTAATCAGCTCCGCATAGCGCGCGAACTGCGCCTCTGTTTCACGTGAAACATCCATTATGCGCGGCTCGCCCGACGGCTGGAGGCGATCAGAAGCGACAGCGCGGCCGGCGTCATGCCTTCAATCCGCGAGGCCGCAGCGATCGTTTCCGGCCGTACAGCTGAGAGCTTTCCCTGCAATTCCTTAGACAGCCCAGAAAGCGCCGCGTAATCCATATCACGCGAAAGCGCCGCAGATTCGTCACGCTTCAACGCCACAGCTTCGCGCTGCTGACGTTCCTCGTACTGAGCATAGGTCGCGTCGATCTTGATTTGCCTTTTGGTAGAATCGTCAAATTCCGGAAGGTAATGATCGAGATCGGCAAGTGTGGTGAAATCGACATCAACGCCCGACAACAGCTCAAACGCCGAGCGACGCCGCCCATCGCGGCCGTTCGCAATTCCAGCGGCAGAGAGTTCCTTCCCGCCGTAGCTGCGCGCTTGCAGATCTGCCCGCGCGGAGGCCAGTCGATCCATCTTGTCATGGAAGTGCTTCTTGCGCGCCTCACCGACACAACCCAACGCAATGGCCCGTGGTGTCAGCCGCTGATCCGCATTATCGGCGCGCAACGAGAGCCGATACTCGGCGCGTGAGGTAAACATGCGATACGGCTCTGTCGCACCACGGGTCGTGAGGTCGTCGATCATCACACCGATATAGGAATCGCCGCGCGAGAAATGCACCGGCTCCTCGCTGGATGCATTCAGACCCGCCGCGAGGCCTTGGGCCCCGGCCTCCTCATACCCGGTCGTGCCGTTGATTTGCCCGGCGAGATAAAGCCCCTCCACCTCGCGCAACTGCAAGCCGCGATCAAGCGAACGTGGGTCGACGTAATCGTATTCCACGGCATAACCGGGCTGAAGAATACGCGCTTCCTCCAAGCCAAGAATGGAATGGATATATGCTTCCTGAACGTCCAATGGCAACGAAGTTGAAATGCCATTGGGATAGATCACGTCGGTGTTCAGGCCCTCTGGCTCCAGGAAGATCTGGTGATAATCCTTATCCGCAAAGCGATGAATTTTATCTTCAATAGAAGGACAATAGCGCGGACCTACGCCTTCAATCCGACCACCATACATTGCCGACCGGGAGAGATTCTGCCGAATGATATCGTGGGTGGCCGCATTTGTATGTGTCACCCCACAGCTGATTTGCCGCAAGCTGGGCGTGGTAGACATAAATGACAGCAATTCAGGAACATCGTCCCCAGGCTGTTGGCCCAGTACGTCCCAGCGAATTGTTTTTCCGTCAAGCCGCGGGGGCGTGCCGGTTTTCAGCCGTCCGAATGAAACGCCAAGATCACGTATCACGGCAGCAAGACGCGAAGACGTTCCATCGCCCCAGCGTCCAGCCGGGCGACTTTCCTCACCAATATGAATCAGCCCATTCAGGAAGGTCCCCGTCGTCAGGATGACACGCGGGGCGGAAATTTTCTCATCTCCGACCACGACGCCAGCGACGCGTCCATTCGAGATCAGAATATCGGTTACCTCACCCAGAACAATGTCCAGACCGGGAATGGCCGCCACTGCACGATTGGCGGCGGCGCGATATACCTGTCGGTCCGCTTGGGTGCGCGGCCCTTGAACAGCCGGGCCTTTGCGCCGATTCAGCAATCGGAACTGAATCCCCGCCGCGTCCGCCAACCCACCCATCAGCCCGTCCATTGCGTCAATCTCGCGCACAAGATGGCCTTTGCCAAGCCCGCCGATCGCAGGGTTACAGGACATCGTCCCAAGGTCTTGCGCCGACATCGTCACCAATGCGACGGTCTTGCCCATCCGCGCGGCACCAGCCGCGGCCTCGGTCCCGGCATGCCCTGCCCCAATGACGATCACATCGTAATGTTTCACGTGAAACGGTCCTTATTTGCCAACGCAGAAAGTGCTGAAGACCCGATCAAGATAGTCGTCCACATCGACCTTGCCAACCAACCGTTGCAAATGATGCAAGGCTTCGCGCATCGCTTCGGCGAGCAGTTCAGGCGGCGCGTTATCCGGCATATCCAACGCATCAACGGCGGCCTGCATTGCCTCTGCCTGTCGCGCATGACTTGCCACACCCGAGGTGGCAACCCGTTCCCGCAGGATCTCGAAAATCTGATCCAAAAGCAGATCGACACCCTCCCCGGTCTGGCTGGAAATCGCCCCCGAGATGCCGGTCAGGTCCCCTTTCGTCTCGACGAAAAGATCCCCTTCACTAATCAGATCACGCGCCTCATCTGGTACCGAACCCAAAAAGATCCTTAAATCTGCATCAGCAGCTCGGTCCCGCGCCCGACCAATGCCGATGCCTTCCACCAAATCCTCGGTTTCCCGGATCCCCGCCGTATCCAGGAAGATGACCGGTAGCCCGCGCAAATCGGCGCGAAATTCGACCACGTCGCGCGTCGTACCGGCCTGTTCGGTGACGATGGCAACATCCTTCCGCGCAATCGCATTCATCAATGACGACTTCCCGGCATTGGGCGCACCCAGCAGGGCCACTTCAAACCCCTGCCGCAATCGCTCGCGCGCGGGAAACCCGGCAAGCTCAGCAGCTATCGACGCGCGGACACCGGCAACCACCTGCCAGACGTCAGCCGCGACCTCGTCGGGGATCTCCTCATCCGCAAAGTCGATTGAGGCGGTGATCATCGCACCCGCATGCACCAGACCTTCGCGCCATTCTTCGGCCAGTCGCCCAAGCGCCCCAGTGCTAGCCTCAACCGCCAGTTTCCGCTGCGATTCCGTCTCGGCCGCCAGCAGATCGGACAGCCCCTCAACCTCGGCAAGGTCCATCTGCCCCGAGATAAAGGATCGCAACGTGAACTCACCAGGTTCGGCGCGGCGCAATCCACGGGCAAGCAGCGCCGCTTCCAATCGCTTCACGACGACCGGCGCACCGTGCAAATGAAACTCGCAGCTGTCTTCGCCCGTGAAGCTCGCACCCGCTTCGAACCGGACCAACAGCGCCCGATCAATCAGATCGCCGCCATCGCGGATCGAACGATAATAGGAATAACGCGCCTCAGGCAGCGCGCCCGCCAGGTCCTCAGCGACCTGCCGCGAGGCCGGCCCGCTCAGGCGGACGATCGACACGCCGCCCCGACCGGGCGGCGTCGCTTCTGCAAAGATCGTGTCCATCGGACATCACGCGTTCATCGATTCGAAGAACTCGCCATTGTTCTTCGTCTGCTTCAACTTCGAGATCAGGAACTCGATCGCATCCGTCGTCCCCATCGGGTTCAGAATGCGGCGCAGCAGATAGGTCTTCTGCAGATCCTTAGAATCCACCAGAAGCTCCTCTTTCCGGGTCCCGGACTTCAGAATATCCATCGCCGGGAAGACCCGCTTGTCGGCGACCTTACGGTCCAGCACGATCTCGCTGTTGCCGGTGCCTTTGAATTCTTCAAAGATCACCTCATCCATACGCGAGCCGGTATCAATCAGCGCCGTCGCGATAATGGTCAGCGACCCGCCCTCTTCGATATTCCGCGCCGCACCGAAGAAGCGCTTCGGCCGCTGCAAAGCGTTCGCATCCACACCACCGGTCAGCACCTTACCCGAAGACGGCACGACAGTGTTGAAGGCCCTACCAAGTCTTGTGATCGAGTCCAGCAGGATCACCACATCTCGCTTGTGCTCGACCAGGCGCTTTGCCTTCTCAATCACCATCTCAGCAACAGCAACGTGCCGGCTGGCCGGTTCATCAAACGTCGACGACACCACCTCACCATGCACCGAGCGCTGCATGTCGGTCACTTCTTCGGGCCGCTCGTCGATCAGCAACACGATCAGATAGCACTCAGGGTGGTTCTTCTCGATCGAATGGGCAATGTTCTGCAGCAGAACCGTCTTACCCGTCCGCGGCGGCGCCACGATCAGCGACCGCTGCCCCTTCCCGATCGGCGCCACCAGATCAATGATCCGGGCCGAGCGGTCCTTCAGCGTCGGATCCTCGATCTCCATCTTCAGCCGCTCATTCGGATACAGCGGCGTCAGGTTGTCGAACGCCACCTTGTGCCGCGCCCGCTCCGGATCCTCGAAGTTAATCTTCTCAACCTTGGTCAGCGCAAAATAACGCTCATTCTCGCCCGGCGCACGGATCACGCCTTCGACGGTATCCCCCGTCCGCAGCGAGTGCTGGCGGATCATATCGGGGCTGACATAGATATCGTCCGGACCCGGCAGATAGTTCGCGCCGGTCGAACGCAAGAACCCAAAACCGTCCTGCACGACTTCCAGAACACCGTCGCCGCCAATGTCATAACCATCCTCGGCATGTTCCTTCAGGATCGAGAACATCATCTCGCCCTTGCGCATGGTCGAGGCGTTCTCGATTTCCCATTCCTCGGCCATCGCCAGCAGGTCTTTGGGGCTTTTCGCCTTCAGGTCGGACAGATTAAGGCGCTCTTCGCTCATTGCATCACCGCATCTTGCCCTCAAACAGAGAGCCAAGAACATAAAATGTGGAAAATATCCGCGCCGGACGGCCGGACCGTTGCGCGCCACTTACCCGAGAGCGCGATTCGAGTCAATCTTTGCTGGAAATGGCGATCCGTTTCAGAACTTCAAGATCACCGACAAAACGATGACGACCATCAGCAGGGTCGGCAATTCGTTCATC
>RRZT010129173.1_pt1 | contig 11569 bp, 11 predicted proteins | sample 2165551 | NCBI WGS metagenome assembly RRZT01 (sample SAMN10456910, study PRJNA506462) | wastewater metagenome | biome: wastewater; feature: sludge; material: wastewater sludge; isolation source: wastewater sludge with Escherichia coli K12::gfp cells carrying plasmid... | place: USA: Moscow, Idaho... | reverse complement strand
GCGCAGCTCGTCGTTCATGTCGCGCATGAACATCAGCAGCGACACCGAGATGCCGGTCAGCAGCGCCGCGACGATCCCGTCCGTGCGCCACGGCCGGTCGGCCGCCGGGCGCACATAGTCGTCGTCCAGCCCGAAAAACTCGGCGACGCGCTCAACCATGGTGGCGAAGTTACCAGCTCTGGTCGAGCGGGCGGCCCTCCTCGAAGCCGGAGCCGGACTGGACGCCGACGACGGCGCGCTCGGCGAACTCCGCGAGGCTGCGGGCACCGGCGTAGGTGCAGGAGGAGCGCACGCCGCTGGTGATCCAGTCGATCAGGTCCTCGACGCCGGGGCGACGCGGGTCCAGGTACATCCGCGAGCTGCTGATGCCCTCCTCGAACAGGGCGGCGCGGGCGCGCTCGAACGCCGACTGCTCCCGGGTGCGCTGACGGACCGCGCGCGCCGAGGCCATGCCGAAGGACTCCTTGTACGGGCGGCCCTGGTGATCGGCGAGCTGATCGCCGGTGGACTCGTGGGTGCCGGCGAACCAGGAGCCGATCATCACCGAGCCCGCGCCAGCGGCGAGCGCGAGGGCGACGTCGCGCGGGTGGCGCACGCCGCCGTCGGCCCAGACCGACTTCCCGAGCTCGCGCGCGGCCACCGAGCACTCCAGCACGGCCGAGAACTGCGGGCGGCCGACGCCGGTCTGCATGCGGGTGGTGCACATGGCGCCGGGGCCGACGCCCACCTTCAGGATGTCGGCGCCGGCGGCGATCAGGTCGCGGCAGCCCTCGGCCGTCACCACGTTGCCGCCGACGATCAGGACGGTGCGGCCGGTCTCGGCCGCGAAGGCGTCCCGCACCTCGCGGGCGACAGCCAGCGCGGAGATCATCTTCTCCTGGTGGCCGTGCGCGGTGTCCATGACGATCACGTCCGCCCCGCCGTCGAGGGCGGCGCGGACCTTCGCGCGGATGTCGCCGTTGATGCCGACGGCGACGCCGGCCTGCAGCCTGCCCTCGTGGTCGAGCGCGGGGCCGTAGATGGCGGCCCGCAGCGCGCCCTTGGGGGTCATGATGCCGACGAGGCGGTTGTCCCCGTCGACGGCGACCGCCACCTTCTGGTGCTGCTCGGAGAGCGTGGCGAAGACGTCGGCCGGCGAGGTCTCGGCGCTCATCCGCGTGACGTCGCTGGTCATCACGTCCTTGGCCTGCGCGAACCGGTCTGCCGACGCGGCGTCCTGCGGGCTGACGAGGCCCAGGACGCGCCGGTCGTCGTCCAGGACGACGGCGACACCGTGCGAGCGCTTGGCGATCAGGGAGAGCGTCATGCCGACGGTGGTGTCGGGGGAGACGGTGACCGCGGTGTCGAACACGGGGTGCGCGGCCTTGACCTTCGAAATGGACTTGGCGACGACGTCGGCGGGAATGTCCTGCGGGAAGATCGCGAGGCCGCCGCGGCGGGCCATCGTCTCCGCCATGCGACGCCCGGAGACGGCCGTCATGTTCGCCGCCACCAGCGGGGTGGGGGTGGAGAGGCCGTCGGTGGAGGTCAGGTCGACATCGAGGCGGGAGGTCACGGAGGAGCGGCTCGGCACCATGAAGACGTCGTTGTAGGTCAGGTCGTAGCTGGGTTCACCGGTCAGGAATCGCACAAGGGGCCAGTGTACCCAAGTTGCCCTGAAAAGCGCAGGACCTTTCGACGCGGGCGCGCGCTTCGCTTGCGGCCCGGCTCAAGGAACGAAAAGGGCGCCCTCCGTGGGGAGGGCGCCCTTTCGGGGTGTGTCGGCTCAGTGCAGCTGGGCGGGCTCGTCGTCGTCCGACGACTCCAGCTCGTGCGCGCCGTGGTGCGCCGCGTCCGCGAGCTCCCCAGCCGACGGCTTGCGGATGTCGTGGCCGAGGTACCAGCGCGAGAAGCGGGCACGAAGGGAGCTGACGCCGCCCTTCCTGCGGACGCCGCGCGCGTCGGTCCCGGACTCGATCTCCAGCGGCTCGTGCTGCAGGTGCTGAGTGAGCGTGAACTGCTCGTCCACCGGAAGCGCCACGTGGGCCTCGGAGTAGCCACCCTCGCGGGAGCGGACGATCACGCCGTCCTCCGAGCCGTGCAGGGCGCGTTCGCGGTCGGCCCGCTGCAGGCTGAGGCACAGCCGGCGGGTGACGAGGAACGCGATCACCGGAGCCACGAAGACCGCCACGCGCATGAAGATCGTGATGGCGTTCAGGCTCAGGTGATAGCGGGTGGCGATGATGTCGTTGCCGCCGGCGATCCAGAACATCGCGTAGCAGGTCATGCCCGCCACGCCCAGCGCGGTGCGCGTCGGGGCGTTGCGCGGGCGGTCCAGGATGTGGTGCTCGCGCTTGTCGCCGGTGATCCAGGCCTCCACGAACGGCCAGGCGGCCAGGAGCCCGAAGAGCAGGCCCATCAGGCCGACGCCCGGCAGGAAGATCGCCCACGACCAGGTCGTCGGGCCGAGATGCCACTCCCAGTTCGGGACGATGCGGATGGCGCCCTCGACCCAGCCCATGTACCAGTCGGGCTGCGAGCCGGCGGTGACCTTCGCCGGGTCGTAGGGGCCGTACGTCCACACGGGGTTGATCTGGAAGAGGCCGCCCATGAGCACCAGGAAGCCGAACACGATGAAGAAGAAGCCGCCGGCCTTGGCCATGTACACGGGGAACAGCGGATAGCCGACCACGTTGTTCTCGGTGCGCCCGGGGCCAGGGTACTGCGTGTGCTTGTGGTACACGATTAGCGCGAGGTGCGCCGACACCAGGCCCAGCAGCAGGCCGGGGATCAGGAGGATGTGCACCATGTACAGGCGCGGGATGACCAGGTCGCCCGGGTACTCGCCGGCGAAGACGAAGAACTCCGCCCAGGTGCCGATGATCGGGATGGACCGGATCAGGCCGTCGACGAAGCGCAGGCCCGTGCCGGACAGCAGGTCATCGGGGAGCGAGTAGCCGGCGAAGCCCGCGATCAGCGACATCGACATGAGGCCGACGCCGATCAGCCAGTTGACCTCGCGCGGCTTGCGGAACGCGCCGGTGAAGAACACGCGCAGCATGTGCACGAAGGCCGCCGCCACGAACAGCAGGGCCGCCCAGTGGTGGATCTGGCGGACGAGGAGGCCGCCGCGGACGTCGAAGGAGATGTGCAGGGTCGACGCGAACGCCTCCGAGACCGGCATGCCCTTCAGCAGCTGGTAGGAGCCGTCGTACTCGATCTCCGCCATCGACGGCTTGAACCAGATGGTCAGGAACACGCCGGTGATCAGCAGGATGATGAACGAGTAGAGGGCGATCTCGCCCAGCAGGAACGACCAGTGGTCCGGGAACACCTTGCGCAGGCCGGCCTTGCCGATCTTGCCGAGGCCGAGCCGCTCGTCGGCCCAGCGCAGGGCTCCGGTGGCGGGCATCGGACGCTCAGCCGGCGCCTCGGTCGCCTCGACGGCGGGGGAGGAGTCCGCGACGCTCGTGGGCTTGGCCATCACTGGTCACCATCCTTGAAGTCGTTGCGGGAGTCCCGCTCGAAGAAGCTGGGGCCGACCGGTACCGTGAAGTCGCTCTGCGCGACGAGGTAGCCCTGCTCGTTGACGCGGATCGGCAGCTGCGGCAGCGACCGGGCGGCGGGCCCGAACACGACGACGCCGCTGTTGCTGAGGTCGAACGTCGACTGATGGCAGGGGCACAGCAGATGGTGCGTCTGGCGCTCCCACAGCGAGATGGGGCAGCCGACGTGCGTGCAGATCTTGGAGTAGGCGAGGATGCCGGAGACGTGCCAGTCCTTGCGTGACTCGGGGATCTTGATGGACTCGGGGTCCATGCGCACGACGATGATCGCGGCCTTCGCCTTCTGCTGCTGCAGCTCGACGCCGTGCAGCTCCAGCAGGTTCTCCGGCTGCGCGTTGACCAGCTGGCCGATCTCGAGGTCCTCGGCGCGCAGCGGGATCCAGTTCTCGTCGTTCAGCAGGCGGATCTCGGCGGCCCAGATGGTCTTCTCGATGGTCTGCTGGCGCACCTTCTTGGTGGGGTGCGGGCCCATGTCGGCGAACATCACGACGGCGGGAACCAGCGAGATGCCGACGGCGCCGCCGAGGGCCCCGAGGATCATCTTGCGGCGCTTCACGCCGGACTGCTCGACGCCGTCGGAGAACTGCTGCGCGACCTCGGCGCGGACCTCGTCCGACGACGCGGCCGTGTGGCGCTCGTCGATCGACTCGTGATCGCCCATGAGCACGCGCGCCCACTGGATGACAGCCACGCCGATCAGCGTGACCGCGAGGCCCGCGGTGACGCCGAGGCCGACGTTCATGGCGTCGGCGTGGAGGATGCCGAAGCTGACGTAGGTGCCGCGCGGCACGGCGAAGTAGATCACCACGAACGCGATGGCCAGCACCGGCACGGCGGCCAGCATCAGGAGGATGGCGCCGTAGGCGCGGTTGCCGGCGCCCTCGTTGACGTCGGCGTAGCGCTCGACGTGCTCCTCGAGGCCGGGATCGGGGACGCTGTGGCCCAGGTCCGGGTCCTTGACGGGCAGGTTGTCGTGGCTCATCGGGCGCGGGCCCCCTTCTTGGCGATCCAGGTGGCGACGATGGCGAGTCCGCCGATGCCGATGACGAAGGCCCAGAAGCCCTCCGACACCGGCCCGGCCTCGCCCATCGTCAGTCCGCCGTGGTTGGGCTGGTCGTTGGCCTCGCGCAGGTAGGCGATGATCTCGCGCGCGCTCTGGTCGTCCATGACGGCCTTCGAGAACGTGGGCATCTGCTGCGGCCCCGACCGCATGGCCTCGTAGATGTGGACCGGGGTGGTCTCGGTGAGCGACGGCGCGAAGGCGCCGTGCGGCATCGCGCCGCCGCCGCCGATGATGCCGTGGCAGGCGGAGCAGTTGGCGCGGAAGAGCGCGCCGCCGCGGGCGATCTCCTCCTCGCTCAGGCCCTCGGGCGAGTACTGGCTCTCCTCGGGGATGGCCGGGCCGGGGCCGAGCGACGCGACGTAGGCCGCCACGGACTCGATCTGCTCCTGGGTGTAGTTGACCTTGCGGGCGGGCAGCTGGGCCTCCTGGCGGGCAGCGGGCATGCGCCCGGTGCCCATCTGGAAGTCGACGGCGGCCGCGCCGACGCCGATCAGCGTCGGCCCCTGGGTCGTCCCCTCGGCGTTCAAGCCGTGGCAGGAGGAGCAGGTGAAGTCGAAGAGGGCCTTGCCCTCCTCGATCTGCTGGGTCTTGGACGTCTCGGCCGACGACTGCTGCGGCGACACGACCGAGTAGCTCAGGCCGACGACGAGGAGGGCCAGCAGCAGGAGCGCGGGCCGAGCGACAGAGTGTCGCCTGAGGCTGGTGAGGAACGTCACGGGTGATCTCTCCATGGTCTCTGTGGTCAGCGGAGGAAGTAGAGGACGCCGAACAGGAGGATCCAGATGACGTCGACGAAGTGCCAGTAGTACGAGACCACGTGGGCGCCGACGGTCTGCTCGTGCGTGTGCGTCTGCGTCATGTAGGACCGGGCGAGCACGAACCACATGGCGACGACGCCGCCGAGAACGTGCAGGCCGTGGAAGCCCGTTGCCAGGAAGAACAGCGACCAGTACTGGTTGGTCTGGATGGTGAGGCCCTCGCTGAAGAGCGTGAAGTACTCCCACACCTGGCCAGCGAGGAAGACCGAGCCGAGGATGGCGGTCACGATGAAGCCCTCGCGGAGGCCCCACTTCGTCGGGTTGAGCCACGAGCCCGTGACGCGGTTGGCCTCCGCGGCGTTGGCCGCGATCTGGCAGGTCACGGAGCTGAGCACGAGGATCGCGGTGTTGATGCTCGCGAAGAACGGGTCGAGGTGCGGCGTGTTCTGGTCCCAGAGCGACGTCGTGCCTGCGGCGGCCGCCATCTCGCCCGTGAGCTGCCGCGTCCAGAAGTAGGCGGCGAACAGAGCGGCGAAGAACATCAGCTCGCTGGCGAGCCAGACGATCACACCGACGGAGACCTTGTCGGGTCGTCCTTCCGGCCGGTTCAGGCGGGCTGCGGGGATCGGATGGATCGCGCCGGTCGGGAGCTCCGCCGGAGCGCTCAAAGTCTCATGTTTCGTGGCCACGGGGTCATTATTGCCGCAAAAGCCCGGTTGGTCACGCCGGACGCGAAACTTAAGGCGACCCCGGGACAGGGGGGTCGGTGCCGGGTGCGATAATCCGCGCTATGTTGGGCGTGATGTTCCTACCGCTGCACGCCAAGCCGGACGACGACATTATCCCGCTGGTCGGGTCCCGCTTCTTCACCGCCTGGGAGTTCCCGTGGCTCCCGTTGGTGGGGCTGATCGTGGCCGCGGGCCTGTACCTCTGGGGCGTGCGGACGCTGCGCGTGCGCGGAGACAAGTGGCCCGTCTATCGCACCATCTCGTTCGTCGTCGTCGGCCTCGGCGCGGTCTTCGTCGCGCTGTTCAGCTTCCTCGGCGTCTACGACACGGTGCTGTTCTGGGTGCACATGATCCAGCACATGCTGTTGAACATGGTGGCCCCGGTCTTCCTGGTGTTCGGCGCCCCCGTCACGCTGGCGCTGCGCGCGTTGCCGAAGCGACCTCGGGCGCTCCTGCTCGCGGTGCTGCATTCGACACCCGCGAAGGTGCTGCTCTTCCCGCCGCTGACGACGCTGTTGATGATCGCCTACCCGTGGGTGCTCTACCTTTCGGACTGGTACGACATCACGCTGCGTAACGACTTCTGGCACGACACCCTGCACATGTACCTGCTCGTCGTCGGCTGCCTGTTCTTCTTCCCGCTGCTCGCGGTGGACCCGGTGCCGATCAAGATGCCGTACCCCATCCGCATCCTGCTCTTCTTCCTCACCATGCCCTTCCACGCCTTCCTCGGCGTGACGCTGATGGGATCCAGCAGGCTGATCGCGGAGGAGTGGTACCTCGCGTTCGAGCGCGGGTGGGGGCTCACGCCGCTGGCGGACCAGACCTGGGCGGGCGCGCTGATGTGGGCGACCGGAGACCTCACGGCCATCTTCGCGATGGGCACGATCTTCTACCAGTGGGTGAAGGACTCCCAGAGAGAGGCGCGCCGGGTCGACCGCGCGCTGGACAGGGAGGAGGCGCTGCGGGCCAGGCAGGCCGCTACGATGACCCCCAGAGACGACGTCGGCCACCCCGCCGACGGCCCGGACACGAAGGAAAGTTCCCATGAGTGACACCCCCGCGAAGGTGCTGGTCTACTCCGACGACCGGACGGTCCGCGACCAGGTCCGGCTCGCGCTCGGCAAGCGGGTGGCTGCCGATCTTCCCGAGATTGAGGTGTTCGAGGTGGCCACGCAGGCCGCGGTGCTCCGCACACTCGACGCGGGCACCGACTACGCGCTGCTCATCCTCGACGGCAACGCCCAGCCCTCCGGCGGCTTCGGCGTGGCGCACCAGATCAAGGAGGAGTACGCGGACTCCGCGCCGGTGCTGCTGCTGGTCAGCCGCGAGGCCGACGCCTGGCTCGCCTCGTGGTCGCGCGCCGAGGCCGTGGTCGGCTTCCCCGTCGACCCGGTGACGCTGCCCACCCAGGTCGCCACCCTGATTCGCGCCCGGCTGGCGCAGCCCGCCGCCCAGTGAGCGGATACACCTGGCCGGACATCCTCACCGGCCTCGTCCGGCGCGAGGGCCTCGAGTCCGGCGCCGCCACCTGGGCGCTCAACGAGATCTTCGCGGGCCGGGCCTCCGAGGTGCAGATCGCCGCACTGCTCACCGCGCTGCGCGCCAAGGGCGAGACGGAGGACGAGATCGCAGGCCTCGCGGAGGCGATGCTCGCCAACGCGACCCCGCTGGCGCTGGACCCCGACGCCGTCGACATCGTCGGCACCGGCGGCGACCGGGCCAACACCGTCAACGTCTCGACGATGGCCGCGATCGTGGCCGCGGGCGCGGGCGCGAAGGTGATCAAGCACGGCGCGCGGGCCGCGTCGTCGATGGCGGGCACCGCCGACACGCTCGAGGCGCTCGGCGTGAAGATCGACGTCGAGCCCGCGAAGCAGGCCGCGATTCTGGAACACGTCGGCATCTCTTTCCTGTTTGCCCAGCAGTACCACCCGTCGATGAAGAACGTGGCCGGCGTGCGCAGGCAGCTGGGCATTCAGACGACGTTCAACTTCCTCGGCCCCCTCGCCAACCCCGCCCGCCCGCGCGCCATGGCGCTGGGCGTGGCCAACGACGGCGTGGCCCCGGTGATCGCGCGCGTGCTCGCCGAGCGCGGCACCCGAGGCCTGGTGTTCCGCGGCTTCGACGGCCTCGACGAGCTCACCACGACCTCCGAATCGGACGTCTGGCTGGTGGCCGAGGGGCGCGTGCACCGCACCTCGCTAGACCCGACGGCGCTCGGCCTCGAGGCCGCCGCGCCGCACGACCTGACCGGAGGCGACGCCGCGCACAACGCGCAGGTGGTCCGCGACGTCGTCGAGGGAAAGCCGGGCCCGGTGCGCGACATCGTCGTGCTGAACGCCGCGGCCGCACTGCTGGCGTACCGCGGCATCTCGACGGTGCGGGAGCTGCTGGAGCAGCTCGAGCAGCCGCTGGCCGATGCCAAGGAGGCGATCGACTCGGGCCGCGCCGCGGCCACGCTCGACGCCTGGATCGCCGCCACGCAGCTGTAGGCGGGCTCTCAGGCCCAGAGCGCCGCCACGATCGGCCCCAGCCAGAGCGCGGGGCCGTAGGCGAAGTGCTGCGGCCTTTCCGGGTCGCGACGCGCCCAGAGCGCATGCCCGATCCCGTGCAGCGCGCCCAGGACGGTGCCCGCCAGCAGCGCCGTCGTCCACGCGGCGACGCCGGCGTGTCCCGCGACCGCGCCGATCAGCAGCGCGAGGCGCACGTCGCCGAAGCCCAGGTTCGTGGTCAGCCGCCAGGCGAGGGAGAAGAAGGCGAACGCCGCAGCGGCGCCGACGGCCGCGCCGAGCGCCGCGCGCGGCGAGACGACGGCGAGGGCCGCGCCGCCGGCGGTCACCCCGGCGAGCGCCACGTAGTGCAGCCGCCGGGGGAGGAACGTGGTGCGGAGATCCACGGCGACCAGCGGCGCGCCCAGCCCGAGGTAGGGACCCCAGAGCAGCCATGCCGTCGGCGGTTCCCTCCAGAGCGCGAGCCCGCAGGCCAGCGCGGCGACGCCGACGATGAGCGTGGATCGCGCTGTGACGAGCGCGGCCAGGTCGGGCGCCTCGGGATCGTCGACGGTGATGCGCGGGACCAGGAGCGCCCAGACGGCGGCGGCGACCACCGCCGCCCCGGCCGCCCACGCCATCGTCATGCGCCGACCCTACGCCGTCTTGTCGGTGGCGACCGCTAGTCTGCGGCGATGGCCAAGAGACTCACCGCTGCCGCCGCCCGCAGGATCGCCGTCGCCGCCCAAGGGCTGGCCTCGCCCCGGCCGCGGGTGGTGGGTACCGCGGCGCTGAACCGCGCCATCTCGCGGCTCGGGGTCCTGCAGATCGACTCGGTCAACGTCTTCGAGCGCGCGCACTACCTGCCGCTGCTCGCGCGAGTCGGCCCGTACGACCGCTCCGACCTCGATCGGTTGCTGCACCACGACACCGGAAAGGGGTTCGGTCGCTACACCGAGTACGTGGCACACGAGGCGGCCGTCCTGCCGGTGGCGGACTGGCCGCTGTGGGCGTGGCGCAGGGAGTCCCCGGCGCGCGACGGGTTCCGCGAGTGGGCGGCGGAGCGCGGCACGCTGATCGACGAGGTGCTCGCCGAGGTTGCCGAGCGCGGCGAGGCGCGGGTCCGCGACCTGGAGCACCCGGCGAATGTCTCCCTGGGCGGGGGCTGGTGGAACCGCAACGACGTGCGGATCGCTGCAGATTGGCTGTTCCGCCACGGCGACCTCGTCGTGACCGGGCGCCAGCGGTTCGAGAGGAGATACGCCGTCGCGGAGGCATTGCCCGCGGAGGCGAGGGTCGGGATCCCGCGGCACGACGCCATCGTTGAGCTCGTGCGTCGCGCCTCCGTCGCGTACGGCGTCGCGACGCTCGACGACCTCGCCGACCACCCGCGCCTGAAGTCGGCGACGGCGCGGGCGGCGGTCGCGGAGCTGGTCGCGGCGGGGGAGCTGGAGCCCGTCGAGGTGGAGGGCTGGGCCGAGCCCGCCTACCTCGCCGCGGGAGCGCGCGTGCCGCGCCGCGTCGAGGCCGCGGCGCTGCTCGCGCCGTTCGACCCGCTGGTCTGGTACCGCCCGCGGGCGCTGCGCCTCTTCGGCTTCCACTACCGGATCTCGATCTACACGCCCGCCGCGCAGCGCGAGCATGGCTACTACGTGCTCCCCGTGCTCGTCGACGACGAGCTCGTCGGCAGGGTGGATCTTAAGAGCGACCGCCAGGCGGGCGTCCTGCGCGTCCGGCACGCGCACGTCGAGCCGGACGTGGCCCACCGCGCCGTCGACCTGGCGGCGCGGGTCGCGCCGCTGCTCCACGAGGCCGCCGCCTGGCAGGGCCTCGGCGACGTCCGGGTTGAGGGCGTCGGGACCTGGGCCGCGCCCCTGGCCCTCGCCTGCGGATGATGTCTCCTTAGGTGGGAGATGTGTGTGGGTAGACCAACGAAAGGCTCTCACTTAAGCCTGGTCGGAGGGTGGGGACTCCTCGGCGAGCCTCGTCATGCCAGCGCGCCAGCGGGCCTCGGTCTCGGCGTCGAAGTCCGCGAACACCGACTCGAGCAGACGAGCTTGGGCACCGGTCAGTCGCGCCTCGAGTCGCGCCCCCTCCGTCGAGGCCGTGATGCGGCGAATCCGCCTGTCGTGCGCGTCCGGAGCCAGGGTGAGGAGCCCGAGGGTTTCTAGTTCCTTGAGCGGGCGATGGATGGCCTGCTTGGTGATCCTGAGGAGCGCGATCAGGTCGCCGACGGTGATGCCTGGCTCGCGGTGAACGAAGTAGAGGATGCGGTGATGTGCTCGCCCGAGGCCGCGCTCGGCGAGGATGCGGTCGGGCAGCGATGTGAAGGTGCGGTAGCCGAAGTACAGCGCCTCGACGTCTTGCCGGAGCTCCAACTCTCGTTTTGGGTCAACCATCTTGACCTACCTTGTCGTTGACGCGATACTAGGTCAAGTATATTGACCGTTCCCGAAGGTGGCGCCATGTTCTCGCAACGTATCGAGGGGCTGCGGCCGTCGCCGATCCGGTCCATCCTGAGTGTCATCGAGCGTCCGGGGAGCCTGAACTGCGCGCCGCGGTGTCGGACAACCTGCGCGCCCTGGGCGTCGACGCCCCGCCCGAGCGGGTGATGATTCTCAGCGGCAGCCAGCAGGGCATAGACCTCATGGCCAAGCTCCTCGTGGACTCGGGCACGACCGTGGCCGTGGAGTACCCGACGTATCTCGCCGCGCTGCAGATGCTGCGCTTCTACGGGGCCGAGTTCGTCGACATCTCCACTCCCGCGGCCGAGCGGGCACGATTGGGGTACGTCGTGCCGACGTTCGCCAATCCCACCGGCGCGTGCATGAGCGCAGCGGACCGCGACGGGCTTGCCGAGGCCTGCCTGCGGACGGGCACCGTCCTCTTCGAGGACGACCCTTACCGCGAGCTCGCCTACGAGCCCTGCGACCGCACGCCGATCGTCGCGCGGATGGGCGGCGGAACCTGGGTCTATCAGGGC
>RRZT011739717.1_pt1 | contig 11571 bp, 9 predicted proteins | sample 2165551 | NCBI WGS metagenome assembly RRZT01 (sample SAMN10456910, study PRJNA506462) | wastewater metagenome | biome: wastewater; feature: sludge; material: wastewater sludge; isolation source: wastewater sludge with Escherichia coli K12::gfp cells carrying plasmid... | place: USA: Moscow, Idaho ... | reverse complement strand
TGCTTTATTTTCAAAACCATTCAAAACGATACTAGTGTTCTTTAATTCCCCTCTTTTGACTCTGTTATTTAAAAGCGTTATCATATCCTTCTTTGAAAAGTTCTGACGAACAATATAAAGTGTTACATCACAATATTGATCCAACTCCAAAGCATCTGACACTAATCCAACTGGAGGGCTATCCAAAATGATGTAATCATACTTTTGTTTTAATTCGCGCATTAAATCTCCCAAGCGCTCACTTATAATTAACTCAGCAGGGTTAGGCGGAATAGGTCCAGATAAAATAACATCTAGAAAAGAAATTTCTGTAGCATTTGTAATTTCATCAACAGAACTTTCATTGATTAAATAATTAACAACTCCTTTGTCATTATTTAAATTAAACTCTTCAAACAACTTTGGTTTACGCAAATCCAAACCAACGATTACTGTCTTTTTTTCACTTAATGCAAAAACCGTTGCAATATTAATAGAGCAATATGTTTTTCCTTCACCACTTACAGAAGAGGTAATCATTAATGTTTTCGCTCCATCTACATTTTGCTTTTTATACAAAAACTGTAAAGATGATCGAATGGCTCGAAACGATTCCGACAAAGCTGATTTAGGTTTATTATATACCGCTAAGGCCGTTTTATCTCTATTAACCCCAATCACTCCTATCAAAGGAATGTTGGTAAGATTGGACAACTCCTCTGTGTTTTGAATAGAATTATTGATAAAGAAAATAATCAAAACTACAATTAAGGGTATCAAAATCCCTAAAAACAATGCAAGTACGTAGTTAACAGAAGTTTTGGGACCAATTAACCCTCCACCAACATCTTTGGCGGGATCAATAAAGTGAATATCGGATAGGTTTGCGGCTTTTACAATATCAGCCTCACTTCGTTTTTGTAAAAAAGTAGTATAAATATTGTCACTCAAATCATACTTACGTTTTATTTTAATCAATTCTTGCTGATCTTCGGGTAACTGTTTGATAACACTCTCTGAAGCTCCTATTTTACTATTGACTGTCGCTAAATCATATTGCAAAGATTGTTTGGCCGTAACGATGTTTTCTAATAAAACATTTTTTACTGCCAGCATTTGATTATCAAAATCTTTAAATATTTTCTCGCTCTTTACGGCATAAGCCATTTCAGAACGTTGGGCAGACAATGCAATTAATTTAGAAACATTTACCACAATATTAGGATCTTCAATTCCTGCTACTGATGGTGCTGGTAACTTAGAATAATCGACACTGCTTTTTAGATAAGAACGTAACGAATTGTAATACGCAATTTTTCTAGTAATCTCGTCTTTCTCAACATCGTACTTTAAAATTCTATCTGAAAATTTCACCCCACCATCTTCAACATCAATAATATTTTTATCTTTTCGAAAGGATTTTAATTCATTACCTGTTTCTTTTAATTGCGATTCCATTGACACTAACGTACTATCAATAAAAGCAATTGTATTGGTGGCAAATTGATTTTTGCTATCCAATTGCCTTTTTATCAACATCTTTACCGTAGCATTCAAATAATCTACCAAACGTGCTTTGTTGGTACCCTGCATGCTTAAGGTCAAAACAGAACCTCCTTTATCATCCGCTCTAACTGCTATACCTTTATAATTCGATACAGTACCATCAAAATCATTAAAGCGAACAAAGTATTCATTTCCTTTATAAAAACCAGGATTGTCCTTTATATTTAAACGCCAATTCAAAAAAGGAAGCACCACTTCTTGCCCTACTTTAAATCTCTTTTTGAATTCACCAACGGCTACATTTGTAATTGACCTAGAAGCATCAGCATAATGAATTAAAGGAACAGAACTGTTCTCAAAAGTAATTTTAAGCTCGTAAACAGATTCTGACACGAAAGTTATACTAATTAGTGCACCTGTTAATTGCCCTTTCTTCTTATCTAACTCTAGTTCAAATGGTACTGCACCATAAGCATCAATTAAGTTGTATTCGCCTTGCACTAAATAGTCGATATAATACTGTAATTTTTCAACCACTAATTCGTTATGGGAACGCGATTGCAAGGTGGTAGTAATGGTTTGCACTTCATCAGAAACGCCTCCCCAATTAAAAGTCAAACTGGTATTTGAAGTGAACAATGGATTGCTTTCTTCTTTTACAGAAATCAATGTTTCTAATCCATAAATTTTTTCTTTCCTAATATTAACTTGATAGGCAATAAAAAAACAGATGGCTAAGCTTATCAAAAACCACTTCCAGTAGCCCGCTATTTTTAGCAAAAAACCTTTGAAATCAAAAGTGGATTGATTTTCAAAAATGGAAAAATCTTTTAGGTCAAGCATTTTTAGAAAAGGGATTTAGTTTTTTAATAATAGATAGGTAGTTGTAACCAATGACAGAAGTGTAATGATAGTACCTAAAGATTCGATACCTGTTTTTCCTGTACCCCAAGATTTTTGTTTCATAGGCTTCACATATACATAATCATTGGGTTGCAAATAATAATAAGGCGAGTTGATAACATTACGATCGGTTAAATCCAAATCATGCATTTCAACTCCAGTTGGTGTTTTTCGCATAATGGTCACTTCTTTTCTATTTCCAACCATAGTAATATCTCCAGCATTGGCAATAGCCTCTAATATCGTTACACTCTCCTGAAAAAGTGTTTTGGTGCCTGTACTCCCCACCTCGCCATTAATAGTATAACGGAATCCTGATAACTTTACGTTGACAAAAAGATTCGCTTCATTTTTAAAGTATTCCTCTAAGAGTTTTTTTTCTATTTTTAAACGAACTTCTTCCAATGTATAACCCAAAACATTCATTTCTCCTAAAATAGGAATACGAATATTACCATGATCGTCTACTCTATATCCGTTAAAATACAAGCCACTTTCAGAACTTTGATTTAAATTCTCACTAGCACTTGTATTAGCATTAAAAATAGCCACCAATTTCGGATCTATGGCTTTCAAATTGATACTTAAAACATCATTCGTTTGCAATCGATAAGGTTTTGACCCAATAGCCATAACTGCCTTTTGAGGAGACTCCGACTCTTTTTGTTGCAAATAAGTTAAATCTTTGGTTGGTATACAAGAACTCAAAAGTAAACCACTCATTAGTACCAAAAAGAAAATCGTTTTGTTCATCCTTATTATTTTATTACAAATATAGTTTATCATTCACAATTAACAGAAAACTCAATGTATTAATTAGAACCTGTAGTCTTAAAGGAAGACTCAAAAGGCACACGTTGCAATATACTTCGTCCTAAAGTTACCTCGTCTGCATATTCTAATTCATCACCAACTGCAATACCTCTTGCAATGGTTGACAGAATCAAATCAGTAGCATTGATTTGCTTATATATATAAAAGTTTGTCGTATCCCCTTCCATTGTTGAACTCAATGCAAAAATCAATTCTTTAACTTGACCTGAATTTACTTTTTCAATTAAGGAATTAATATTCAATTGACTTGGACCTACACCATCTATTGGAGATATTTTTCCTCCCAACACATGATAAATCCCTTTATATTGACCAGTGTTTTCAATAGCCATTACATCTCGAATATCCTCAACTACACAAATCAACTGATGATTTCTAGCAGTATTGGCACAAATTTGACACAACTCAGTATCTGATATATTATGACAACTAGTACAGAAACGAATATCGTTCCTCATAGTGAGCAAGGATTCCGATAAAAAACGTGTTTGGTCTGAAGGTTGTTTGAGTAAATGCAAAACCAATCGCAGAGCGGTTCTTTTACCAATTCCTGGTAATTGAGCCATTTCGCTAACCGCTTTTTCTAATAACTTCGAAGAAAATTCCATAGCGACAAAAATACGTTTAAAATTGAAAAAACACTATTATTATAGCAAACTAGCGCTTTTATTAAATGTTGTTAGTAATTTTTACAAACAATTGTACTTATCTAACAAAATCATACACTTTTCTTTAATTCTTGCTTTTTTTTCTTCATCCAAAGTCGAACTTGATGGAAGGCACAAACCTTTTTCAAATAAAGTTGCCGCATTTAATCCTCCGTAGTAAGGGTATTTTTCGAAAACAGGTTGCAGATGCATCGGCTTCCATAAAGGGCGTGCTTCTATATTATGCATTTCTAAAAATAAACGAAAAATTTCGGGTGTTAATCCATTTGCTATTTCACTATCAATTAAAATGGTGGTCAACCAATAATTGGAAAAAAAATCAGCATTGGGCTCCGTAAAAACTGAAATTCCCTTTACTCTTAAAAATAGCTTTTTATAAAAAGAATGATTATTTCTACGTGACTGAATACGCGAATTGAGCACTTCTAATTGCCCTCTTCCTACCGCCGCCGCAATAGAACTCATAGCGTAATTATAACCAATTTCACTATGCTGATAATAAGGCGCTGCATCACGAGCTTGCGTTGCCAAAAAAGCAGCGCGCTCTTTTTGTGAAGCATCCGAAAGTAATAATGCACCACCACTTGATGTTGTAATAATTTTGTTTCCGTTAAATGAAAAAACACCAATATCCCCGAGAGTTCCACAAGGGACACCTTTATAGCGACTTCCCAAAGCCTCAGCACTGTCCTCTAAAACTGCAATTCCATGTTTATTTGCTACTTCATTAATCCTATCTGCATGATAAGGCATACCATACAAGTCCACAACAATAATGCACTTTGGCTTTTTGCCTTTACTAATTCTATCTTGTATTGCTTCTTCTAATGCTATTGGACACATATTCCAAGTATCCAACTCACTATCAACAAAAACTGGACTTGCTCCTATATAAAGAATTGGATTCACCGAAGCTGAAAAAGTCATTGATTGACAAATAACTTCATCTCCAGGTTGCACACCTAACAATAACAACCCCAAATGAATAGCTGAAGTACCAGAATTAGTAGCATTTACAATGACATTATTCCCTAAATAACACTCTAAATCTTCCTCAAAATCACGCACAACATTTCCGCCAGAGGTTATCGCTTTAGCTTCTAATGCGTGTTGTACATAGTGCAACTCTTTACCACAAGGATGAGATTCAGAAAGAAAGATTCTATCTAGATTCATAAATAAAACTGCCTTTAAATACTAAAAGATTATTTTTTTTAAAACTTTTATCAAAACAAAATGGTTCCTTAAAAATTGAGACACCAACACTACCTACTGAATTGTTGCGCTAAAAATCAATCGAAATTAGTAATAACTTAGCATCTCAAAATATAACAAATCCTTTAATATTGATTGAGCGTAAGTAAAACTAAAGTACAAGCTACTTCTACTTGAATCCCATTCAATTCAAGCAATTGATACAACTCTGGATTCTCAGTACCTGGGTTAAAGACTACACGTTTAGGCTTTGCTTCCACAATGTAATTATAATAATCCCTTTGTCTTGCTGGATTCAAATACAAGGTTATGGTATCTATATTTTTCAAAGGAATTGCCTTTGTTTTAATTTTTACACCAGCTACCTCTCCTGCATTTTGACCTATTGCAATTACAGAATGCCCTTTCTCGACCAATAAGGAAATGGCTTTAAAGGCATATTTTTCCGGTTTAGAAGTCGCTCCTAAAACTACTGTTTTTTTATTTTTTGTCATTTTTTTAAATATATGCTACAAAAGTAGTCAAAAAACAAGGATAGCCTCTACCTTTTAACCAATGAAAACCGTAGTGTTCAGAAAACAATAAATTAACAAACAAGTAAGATTTATCACTCTGAAAAGTGTAGCTTTGTAACAAAACACGAGATATGGAATTATTTATTTACCTATTTGCCGCTTTATTTTCTGTTTTAAATCCTATAGGAACAGTACCAATTTTTGTTGGGCTAACCCAAAACGACAGCCAGCCCGAACGTAACCGACTCTCACTATGGACCGCCATTAATGTTTTTATTATACTAGTAGTCTCTTTTTTAGTGGGACAATATGTGCTCTCTTTCTTCGGTATTAGCATTGACTCATTAAGAATAGCTGGTGGAATAGTAATTGTAAGCTCTGGTTTTTCACTTTTGTCAGGGAAATTCAATAAGAAAAGAGGAATCAATAAAAAGATTGAAAACGAAGCGCAACAAAGAAATGATATTGCGCTTACTCCATTAGCAATACCAATGCTAGCGGGACCTGGCTCAATGTCCCTACTGATTGCCTTTTACAACCAACATAAATCTACGAATGAAATTTTGATTTCAATAGCTGCAATTTTGGCCATATCGGCAACTATATTTGTTATTTTAAGGAGCGCACACTATTTGGCAAAAGCTCTAGGAGCCTCTGGGATTGTTGCGATTTCTCGTATCGTAGGATTTATTGTAATTGCTATTGGTATACAATATATAGTAGGCGCTTTAGTAAATATAATCAAAGCTAATTTTTAGATAAAAAAAGCCTGTCAAATCTTATTTCTGACAGGCTGAATTTTAAAATGTTTTTGTAATTAAGCTCTTGGCAAAAAAATCTCCGCCATCATACAGCGGGCACTTCCACCACCACAAGCCTCAATAGTATCCAAACTAGAACTTAAAATCGTAACGTGCTCTTCTAATTCTGTAATTTGTTTTTTAGTCAACGACTGATGTGCTGCAGCACTCATAACCAAATACCTTCTATCGTCAGCACCTTTGACTTCAAGCATGTTACCTGCAAAATTATTAACTTGATCTTCAGTAATTAAAATCACTTGTTTATCATCATTTTTCAAACTATCAATAACCATCTTACGTTCTTTTTTGTCATCAATTGCATCTGCACATAAAACAGCAAAAGTTTCACCCAAACACATCATCACATTAGTGTGATAAATCAATTTACGTTCTCCATTTACGGTTTGAAATGCTTCAAAAATTACTGGCGCAAAATCAAAATCTTCGCAAAACTCGATAAACAACTCTTCATCAGCTCTAGGTGATAAAGCACAATAAGCTTTCCCATTAGCACGATCTAGCAACAAACTTCCGGTTCCTTCCAAGAATATACTATCCATTTCAGCTTCAGTATAATCCATAATCTCATTGATTACAAAGCCTTCATCTTCAAGAATATCTAAAATTTCTTCTCTTCGTTCTAAACGACGATTTTCAGCAAACATTGGATACAAAACAACATCTCCATTTTCATGAAAAGAAATCCAATTGTTTGGAAAAATACTGTCTGGAGTATCTGGAGACAATGTATCATCAACAACAATAACGTTCACTCCAACAGAGCGTAATTTTTTCACAAAAGCATCAAATTCTTCTTGTGCCTTGGCATTAACAGTAGCCGGTAACAATCCATCTAATACTTTTTGGTAATAATTATTTACGGCAGTTTGCTCATTCATTCTAAAAGCAACTGGACGTATCATCAATATAGAATTGGTAGTTTGTTTCATCTTTTTTTAATTTAAATAATTCGGATTTAAAAAAATAATCCCAAAACACTTTTTAATCTCTCAGTAAAGGTAGGGTTGAACAACGTAATAAGCCTTCTTGTTTAGCTATCTCGGCGTATGGAATCTCCTCAACCACAAAACCTTGCTCTCTTAACCAATTATTCAATCTTGTAAAATTCTTCTCAGAAACAACTACATTGGGAGCAATAGAAAAAACATTAGAATTCATATCATACATTTCGTCTCTTGTGATATGAAACAAATTTTCTTTTCCAAAAAGATTCACCAAGAACAGATAATCGGCCTCTTCTCTAAATCCATTTTTATAAATAATTCCTTTATCATTACCTACTGGCTGGAAACAACAATCTAAATGTAAGGCATTATCTCTAGCTTCTAATTTTGATTTAACCAAATCAAAATCTTTGACTATTTTATTGGGAAAAAGTTGTCTAATAAAATCAACACCTTGCCAATTTGTTCTTGCAGTTATATAATCTTTATAATCGCTTCCTTTATAGGTTCCAATAAAAATATAATCATTCCAAAGCATAACATCACCTCCTTCAATATGGACTTCTTCTGAAGGTCTAACAACCTTTGAGGGATTGATTTGATCAATAACATATTGAATCGCATCTAATTCTCTCTCTCTGTCTGGCAAAATATTCGATTTGATAAAAACATCATCAATAACAAATCCAATATCTCTTGCAAATATTTGATTATAATTTGGAATTAACTCAGGTCTATATACTGTAACGTTGTATTTTTCAAAAACAGCATTAAAAGCATCCATCTCAACAATCATGTCTTTTTCTAAAGGATAAGTGCCTGCTACTATATGCTCTAAAGATTTTGGATCATAAGCTTCATCTACCGTTGGAGTTGGCCCATTACTATTTGCTACTCCTAAAATAACCTTTCTTAAGCGCGCCGTTTCATTTTTTACATTTAACTCTAACATTATAACTTGAAATTATTTAGAACCAAAAAAGCTCCACAGATTCGTGAAGCTTTTTAGTCATTATATATTATCTTTTATCTACACCTTTAAATTCCCGTAATGGGTAGCCAACATAAACTTGTCTTGGACGACCAATTGGTTCTTTATTTTCTCTCATTTCTTTCCATTGCGCAATCCAACCTGGTAAACGACCAATAGCAAACATTACAGTAAACATATCTGTAGGAATTCCTAAGGCTCTGTATATAATTCCAGAATAGAAATCAACATTAGGATACAAACTTCTTGATTTGAAGTACTCATCTTCTAAAGCAGCAATTTCTAACTTTTTGGCAATCTCTAAAATTGGATCTTCAACACCTAAAGTAGCTAATACTTCATCAGCTGCTTTTTTAATAATTCTAGCTCTAGGATCGAAATTTTTGTATACTCTATGACCAAATCCCATCAAACGGAAAGGATCGTTTTTATCTTTTGCTTTTGATAAATACTTTTCAGTATCGCCACCATCTTTGTGAATTTCTTCAAGCATTTCTAAAACCGCTTGATTTGCTCCACCATGAAGAGGTCCCCAAAGTGCTGAAACTCCTGCAGAAATAGAAGCAAATAAGCCAGCATGAGAAGAACCTACCATACGAACAGTAGAAGTAGAACAGTTTTGCTCGTGATCAGCATGCAGAATAAACAATTTATCCAAAGCACTCACTACAACAGGATCTGCTTTGTAAGGCCCAGTAGGTAACTCAAACATTAATCGCATGAAATTCTCTACATACCCCTTTGTATTATCATAATAATTCAATGGGAATCCCATGCTTTTTCTGTACGTCCAAGTAGCAATAACTAAAAATTTACCCATAGTTTTGCATACCGCCTCATACATTTCCTTTTCGTTCTCAACATTAACAGATTTAGGATTAAAAGCTGTCAAAGCACTTGTTAAAGCAGATAAAACTCCCATTGGATGGGCAGTTTTTGGAAATCCATCAATAATATTCTTCATTTCTTCGTTTACCAAAGTATGCTTACGAATATCATTTTCAAACTGAGTTAATTCTTCAGCAGTTGGTAATTCACCAAAAATCACAAGATATGAAACTTCTAAAAAGTGTCCTTTTTCAGCTAAATCTTCTATCGAATACCCTCTGTAACGAAGAATACCCAACTCTCCATCTAAAAAAGTAACTTCACTTTTACAAGAACCTGAATTTTTGTATCCAGGATCAATAGTAATCACCCCTGACAAATCTCTTAATTTACTAATATCAACAGCTCCTTCATTTTCGCTACCTACTATAAATGGAAGCTCAAATTTATTGCCATCAATTTCTAACGTTGCTATTTTTGACATAATATTATATGGATATACTTTTAATTAAATATTTCCCAAATCTAATGAATTTAGAACTAATTTAAAAACGAATTCAATCCCCAACTTGTTAAATGTTTACAAAAAAAGCCATCTGAATAAACAGATGGCTTTTAGTATAAAAAACACTAATGTTATTTTACATTGAAAGCATTTTTGCCAGGAAAATAGGCAGTAGCTTCAAGTTCTTCTTCTATTCTCAATAATTGATTGTATTTAGCCATACGATCAGAACGAGATGCAGAACCTGTTTTAATTTGACCACAGTTCAAAGCAACTGCTAAATCTGCAATAGTGTAATCTTCAGTTTCTCCAGAACGGTGAGACATTACAGATGTATAACCAGCATTTTTAGCCATATTTACTGCCGCAATTGTTTCAGTCAAAGTACCAATCTGATTTACTTTTACAAGGATTGAATTCGCAATTCCTTTTTCAATACCAGTAGATAAACGCTCAACATTAGTAACAAATAAATCATCACCAACCAATTGCACTTTATCACCAATTTTCTCAGTTAATAATTTCCAACCATCCCAGTCATTTTCTTGCATACCATCTTCGATAGAAATAATTGGATACTTAGCTGTTAATTCTGCCAAATATTCAACTTGCTCTGCTGATGTTCTAACTTTTCCAGTTGGACCTTCAAATTTAGAATAATCATATTTACCATCAACATAAAACTCTGAAGAAGCACAGTCTAAAGCAATCATCACTTCATCTCCAAAAGTATAACCTGCAGCTTCTACTGCTTTTTTGATAGTATCTAATGCATCTTCTGTACCACCAGCTAAATTCGGAGCAAAACCTCCTTCATCACCAACAGCAGTAGAAAGACCTCTATCGTGTAATACTTTTTTAAGATTATGGAAGATTTCAGTACCCATTTGCAAAGCATGTGTAAATGATGTTGCTTTAACAGGCATAATCATAAACTCTTGAAAAGCAATTGGAGCATCTGAATGCGAACCACCATTAATGATATTCATCATTGGTAATGGCAAAGTGTTAGCTGAAACACCTCCTACATATCTATACAAAGGAAGTCCTAATTCATTTGCAGCAGCTTTTGCAGCAGCAAGAGAAACACCCAAGATAGCATTTGCACCTAATTTTGATTTATTTGGAGTACCATCTAAATCAATCATTAATTGATCAATTTTATTTTGTTCAAATACAGAAGTACCTACTAACTCTTCAGCTATAATCGTATTTACATTATTCACAGCAGTCAAAACTCCTTTTCCTAAAAAAGCTTTACCACCATCTCTCAACTCTACCGCCTCGTGTTCACCTGTTGAAGCTCCTGATGGAACCGCAGCTCTTCCTATAATTCCGTTTTCTGTAATTACGTCTACTTCAATAGTTGGATTACCTCTTGAATCGAAAATTTGTCTTGCGAAAATTTTAACAATAATACTCATTATTCTTATATTTTATGTTATTAATTTGTATTTTACTCAAAATTACGGAAATAAAATGATAATCTTAAATAAAGAATAGACTATATTTTATAATTTATTAACGATAACGTTTTAGCTTTTTGCTTTCTCTATATTAGCAATAAACTGATCAAATAAATAAGATGAATCGTGTGGTCCAGGGCTTGCTTCAGGATGATATTGAACAGAAAAACAATTTTTACTTTTCATTCTCATTCCTGCTACAGTAGAATCATTTAAATGTAGATGAGTAATTACTAAATCAGGATGTTTTTCTAATTCTTCTTTATTAACGGCAAATCCATGATTTTGAGAAGTAATTTCACCTTTTCCCGTTTCCAAATTAGTAACTGGATGATTGATACCTCTGTGACCATTAAACATTTTGTAAGTAGAAACTCCGTTTGCTAATGCAAT
>RRZT010550445.1_pt1 | contig 11571 bp, 8 predicted proteins | sample 2165551 | NCBI WGS metagenome assembly RRZT01 (sample SAMN10456910, study PRJNA506462) | wastewater metagenome | biome: wastewater; feature: sludge; material: wastewater sludge; isolation source: wastewater sludge with Escherichia coli K12::gfp cells carrying plasmid... | place: USA: Moscow, Idaho ... | reverse complement strand
TCAGATGAGATTATAAGGGACAGGGACATTAGGGTAATACTGATTTCAGGACCGACGTCTTCAGGCAAGACAACATTCTCTAAAGAGCTGATGATCCAACTTAAAATCCTTGGCTTAAAGCCTCTTACAATATCTATGGACGACTACTTCGTAAATAGGGAGGAGACTCCAAGGAAGCCGAATGGAGATATGGACTACGAAAGTCCTCATGCAATAGACATTGAACTGTTCAATAAGGATATGAACAGTCTGCTAAATGGTTGTAGTATTGAGAAGAGAAAGTTCGACTTCATAAGTGGAAGAGGAGAGTATACTGGAGAGCAGTTGAAACTGGATATGCACAGCCCAGTAATCATAGAGGGGATACATGGTCTAAATCCTATACTGACTAGAGATATACCTGAAAAGAACAAGTTTAAGATATATGTGTCCGCACTTACTCAATTGAATTTAGATGCCCACAATAGGATGTCTACAACTGATATTAGATTTATACGTAGAGTAGTGAGAGACCATAATTTTAGAGGATATTCCATTGAAGAGACTTTTAAAATGTGGGAGAATGTAAGGGCTTCAGAAGAGAAATATATATTTCCATTTCAAGAGAATGCGGATATGATGTTTGACTCTTCACTAGTCTATGAGCTTGGAGTACTGAAGAAACATATTTTAGCACTTATCCCAGAGATAGGTGAGGACAGCGAATACTATAGCGAAGCTCAAAAGCTTAGTAGGATATTGAAGTGGGTTCACGATATTGACGACGAGGACCTAGTGCCGAAGAGCTCCATACTTCGTGAGTTTATTGGGAATGGTTACGAGGAGTAGAGAGATGAAATACTTTATTGGAATTGACTTAGGCGGTACTGCAATCAGTGGTGGTATAGTAAGTGATACTGGGGAAATTTTGAAGAGATATAAGATTAAGACTTCTAAGAGCAAGTCTGAAGTACTAGATGGAATTGTGGAGACTATCAATGCGCTTATGCATGAGGAATACGAAATAAGTGGAATTGGAATTGGGTCTCCAGGAAATATAGATGTTGAGAGGGGCAGAGTCACCAATATTGGTGGAAATATAGTGGACTGGGCCAATACGGACATCGCAGGCCATATGAGAGAACATTTTCCAAATGTGGATGTGATGGTGGAGAATGATGCCAACTGTGCTGCACTATGTGAGAAGTGGATAGGAGCGGGGAAGGACTTAGACAGTTTCATCTTGCTTACACTTGGCACTGGTCTAGGTGGTGGTATCTACTTAAAGGGCAGCAATTTAATTCATGGACATAATTTCTTAGGTGGAGAAGTTGGGCACACCATTTTCGTTCCGGACGGACGTCAATGTATGTGCGGGCAAAAGGGTTGTACTGAAAAGTACATCTCTGGAACTGCAATTGAACTAAACTATTTTGAGCTAACAGGTGAGAGAATTACTGGTGAAGAAGTAGTTGCTAGACTTGATGCAGACCAAAATGCAAGGGCGGCATTAGATGAGTTCGCATACGACTTTGGAATATTTTTGACTACGATAAAGAACTTGCTAGACCCTGAAGGGGTTATCATAGGCGGAGGCGTTATCCACTCTGCAGATCATTGGTGGGACGCTATGTTAAAGTCATATGCAGACCATATCAATAACTATTCCGACATAAATGTGATTAAGGCGGAGTACTTAAATGATGCGGGGATTATCGGCGCTGCAAGTTTACCGCTGTTTAAGGGATGGAGAACAGAATGAGCTATATAATAAAAAATTTCGATGGTGCAATCGATGAGGAGCATTTGGTATATATACTGCCAAATGCTTCATTATTAGATGAGAAGACTCTACAGATAGCAGATGAGTACGAGGTGGCGCTAGGCGGTACTATACTGTCTTTCGACCATCTGGTTACAGAAGTTTTAGAGTCTAGATTAAATGTTATAGATTGGGAACAAAAGGGAGTGTTGATGAAGCGAGGCTTCGACTCTCTATTAAAGTGTGGAGAATTGGAATACTATGGACATATGGCTGAGAAGAGCGGTTTTTTCACACAGTTAAATATGGTCATAACTGAGTTTAAGAGAAATCTTTTAAGCTATGATGAACTTGTGTCTATGGAGGACAGACGTTTTAGAGAAGTTGGTCTACTATTCTCAGAGTATGAAAGACTGTTAGACGAAAGTGGACTACATGACAGAGAAGATGAATACATAGAGTGTATTAAAAGACTTTCTGACCCAGATGTGCAATTTCCTTTTAAAGCTGTAGTCATAAGTGAGTTCATCGAGTTCAGAACCATTGAAGAGGAACTGATTAAAGCCATGGTGGACAGGGGAGTTCAGATTGAAATTCGCCTTCCATATGAAATGGAGAGAGAGAACGCACTAGTGAGTGAGACTCTGGAGAGTTTTAAAAAATTTTCCATTGAAGAGATAAAAGGCGAATTAAATTCTTTTCAGTCTATAGGAAAGTATTTACTGTCAAGGGACGAAAAAATCTACGATGCCCATATAGCAGTCATCAGGGGAAAATCCATATACTATGAGATGAAAAAAGTCATAGAGAGACTTAAATACGAAAATTTAAAATATCCACTAGAGGAGATGTCCATAGTCTTAGCTTCTAGCGACTACTTGCCTGTGCTTTTAGAAATTGCAGAAGAGGAAGATGTAAAACTGGATTTGAGTTATGGTGGTGAGCTAAAGGACAGCCCAATGGTTCGAGAACTTTTAAATATTTTGGAGATACTCGATTCAGGTGGAAATAAAGCACAATTGATAAACTATTTGAAGAGCTATTACTTCAACACTGGAGCTGTATCAAATGTTCAGGCAGTGGAGAGACAGCTTAGAACTTTAGACTTCAATGGACTTTGGGAGCTAAAACAGATGTTAAAATCCAATGAAGACTTAGTATTGGAAAGTGAATTCTTAGTGGACATTCAGACTTTTATCGAAGATGTGGATAGACTGTTCAGTTCTTTCGATGGCGAGGACTTAGCTGAGGACTTAGAAACTTATATGGAAGATGTGAGAGTGCTTGATGCAATACTTGCGGACAGTTCCTTTGAAATGGTAGTGAAGAGGGACATTGCTTCATATAATGGAATTGTTAAGGCGATTACGAGTTTAAAGGCTGCAATGTCACAGATGGGACTTAAAAAATCAGAGTGTATATCTCTATTCATGGATTATCTAAAGAGTGGGGAGCTGAACTACAGAACTAATTCTGGTGGAGTGAAAGTATATAATTTCATAGAGTCAATAGGAGCTAAGTCTACAGTTAGATTTATATGTGGACTGAACGCTAGTTATCCGAATGTGGATAGCGGAAACTTTTTGATAAAGCAAAAACATTTATCTGAGTTAAAGTCTGTGGGAATAAATGTTAGGACTTACGACGAACAGATAGATAACGAAATATTGAAGTTCAGTAGAGCAGTTGCAAATACTTCCGATTCCCTATACCTTTCATACACTTCGGAGGATAGGGAAAATGTAGACGACAGTTCTTTTTTATTGAGAGATGTTGTGAAGAGAATAGGCGTGGAAGAGATGAAAGATGTGCTCATCCAACAGACTAGCTCCATAAAGGGAAAGTATGAAGACATAAGTACAGATAGGGATCTATTCTTGAAAGTTCTATACTCAAAAGACGAAGAGGCAAAGTCTCATATATCTACTTCTCAATTGGAGACTTACAGTGAATTAAATAATTCTGTAACTAGTGAAGTGGAAAGGTATAAAGTGGATAGTCCATTCAATGGGAGACTATTAGATGAAGACAATATTGAATATATAAAGAATTCTTTTACGGACTTTCAATTTTCCAGCAGTAGCTTGGAGACGTATATGAATTGCAAGTACTTGTTCTTTGCACAGCACGTGCTGAAGTTAAAGCAAATGGCAAGGGACTACGAAGACGAGTTCTATATCGATAGGGGAAATGTGATGCACGATATGCTACAGAAGTTCTATGTGAAACACGGAGCGAATATATGCAATTTAAGTGCTCAGTTCATCGAAACGGAAGTGAAGAGAATTGGTGAGGAAGTATTTTCTAAGGCGAGAATGCCAATAGATAAAAGTGAAAACAAAATCTATTTGGAAATAATTTCAAATTGGATAGTTCAACTTATATTCGTAGATATTGAAAGGCTCACTGAAAGTAATTACACTCCCACTAAGTATGAGCTTGAGTTTAGGCACGAGTTAGTTCGTGATGAAGATAGAGTGAAACTACGAGGACGTGTGGACAGATTGGACAGCGATGGAATTCACAATACGGTAATAGACTATAAGGCTTCAGGTAGTCCTTCACAGACTTCCATAAGGGAGGGCAAGTCAATTCAAATGGCGCTATACGCACTGGGAATTGAGAGAGTGGAAGAAGCAGTCTATGGATTGGTGCGCAGTGGAGAATTTAAAAATGCCTTCAGACTTGGAGAGAAGTCTGTAGTTAGAAGTAATGTGATGACTAAATCCGAATACGAAGAATTCTTAAAAGGCATTGAAGATTTAGTAGTGGACACATACAGGGATATACTCAGCGGAGACTTTGCAGTGACACCTGTGAACTGTAGAGAAGAACAGTGCGAGTATTGGGACATATGTAGATACAATGGAGAGTTGGTGAGTGAAGATGAAGCCTAATGAGGCACAGAAGTTGGCAATCGAGACTATAGATAAAAATATTTCCGTAAATGCTAGTGCGGGAACTGGAAAGACGAGAGTTTTGACGGAAAGGTATTTGGAGATATTAGAAAATGGAAAACTGCCAGTGGGACGAGAAATTGAATCCATAGTTGCAATTACTTTTACGACTAAGGCAAGTGGTGAGATGAAGTCTAGGATAAGCAAGGAACTATACGATAGAAGAGTTGAGGATCCAAAGTACTTAGACTATTACAATCAGATGAATAGAGCTAATATTTCTACGATTCACTCATTCTGTACTAAGCTCTTAAGGGAGAATCCAGTTGAAGCGGATGTGGACCCGAATTTTTCCGTGATGGACGACTATATATCCAATCAAATTTTGTATTCGAGTATTAGAGAAGTGCTAAGCGAAGAGTTGCAGCTGCAAAGTCTAATGGGTGATTTTATGGTGGAGCTTAAAATAAATCGAGTAGATGATTTAATTGGGCCTATGAAGTCGCTTTACATTGACAGGCGAACTGATTTGAGAACAGATAAAGAAATCCTTGCCGGCATAGAAGAAGTTGCCGATGTTAAATTTGGCGAGGCACAGTTCAATTTCATAGTGGATGGCTATGAGGAGATTGGAAGTGCTAGCAAAAAGAATTCTAAGATGTACAAGCTAATAAATTCTCCAGAGTGGGAAGAGTTTAAAAGTGGAGACTACTCTCTTGAAAGAGAGGCAGAACTATTGAAGTTCATCTTAGATGGAACTGGATCAAATGCTAAATACGCAGATTTAATTGATGAGTTAAAAGAACTGATTACAAGTGCAAGTTTAAAATATGAAATAGCAAATATGAAATACTACGAATTGGTGCTTGGACTAATAGAGAAGATAGATATAAGGTATGGAGATGAAAAGTCGGCTAGAGGATACCTAGACTATGAGGACTTACTTCTAAAGTGTAATGAACTATTGGATGACGAAGTAGTACTTAAAAGGTATCGAGACGAGTACAAGTACATCATGATAGACGAGTATCAAGACACGAATAGAATTCAGCGGAGCATTTTCTACAAACTGTGTAGCGATGAAGGTGAATTGGATAGAGGCAATCTCTTCGTAGTTGGAGACCCCAAACAGTCCATATACGGATTTAGAGGTGCTGATTTGGAAGCGTATAACGAAACGCTAGAGGATATTGTAGCGTCTGGTGGAGAGATAATAAATCTAGATATAAATTACAGGTCGACTAAAAATGTAATCGATGTGGTCAACAGTACTTTTATAGACATAATGGACTACTACAGCAGTATGGAACACTTTGATGAAGGGGTAAACGAATCTATAGAAATATTAGATGCAGTGGAGTACCCAGAGGAGATGGACGAGTATGAAATCGAATCGGCGGTAATAGTTGAGAGGATAAAAGAAGCAGTAGGAACTGGTTATAATTATGGGGACATGGCAATACTCTTTGAGAGGAGTACAAAGTTAAAAGCTTTGGAAAGTGCACTTCAAGATAATTCAATCCCATATATAAATAGCAGTAGTAATAACTTTTTCCGTCAGAGGGAGATTATAGATATACTAAATCTTCTGAAACTAATATCTAATTTAGAAGATGATTTGAGTTTAGCAGGTCTACTGAGAAGCCCACTAGTTGGTATGAGTGACGACGAGATACTAAAGTTATCACGAATTGGTAAAGCGTATTTATTCGACGATTTAAAGGTGTTTGGCGGCGAGAGCACAGTTGCAGCGTCAGTAGCAGAAAAGTTATTCAGCTTAAATGCACAGTCTCCTAGGATGGAAATTTCAGAAGTAGTCGGAAAGGCTGTAGAACTCTTTAGAGTGAGCGAAGTCTATGCTATGCAAAAATTTCCCGCTCAATCACTTGCCAATATAGAAAAGTTTCAACGTATGTCAAAAGAGTTTTCTATTGTGAACGGTGGACATATTGAAGACTTCATCGACTATATTGAAGAGAGACGAACCGTTAAAGAGACTGAACAGGAAGTGGAAGTTGAAGGATTGGACGCAGTTTCACTGATGAGTATTCACGGCTCCAAAGGGCTACAGTACAAATTGGTAATCTTATACGACACATCCAGCAATGCAGTAACTGATAGGAGCTCCATGCGATATGACCACAAACTTGGATTGGGAATCGCATTTGAAAATAGAAGTGGACTTCACAAGTTAATTGGTGACAGTAAGAAGGCAAGGGAGAACGCAGAGCTAGATAGACTATTATACGTTGCAATGACGCGAGCGGAGGAGAAGCTAATCGTCTCAGGTGTAGGGTATGGAGAAGGCGCGAAGATAAGATTGATAAACAGATTGCTCTACAATAGTTCTAGAGAGGACATTGAGTATAGGAATTTGGAAGTTAATCAAAACACTAGCCAATCTAAATTCTCAACGATGGATTTAAACGGCATAGGTGAAGTGGTGGAGCTGCCGCTGATGAGCAGTGGAAAGAATAGTAATTACAAAACTATTTCAAGTATCACCGCATTTCAAAACTTTAAAAAATGTAAATTGGAATACTATTATAAATATAAATTGGGCTTGAGAGATTATGAAATTGAAGAAGATGTGAACTACGATGAACTTGAGTATAAGGACCCAGTAGGTGTAGATGGTCTTACTAAGGGTATAATAGTTCATGAGGCAATAGAGCAGTTCATTGAAAATGGCTACGACGAGAATACTATTGTGGACATAATTGCAGAAAAGGATCTGGACTTAAATGAGTCGGCGGTTAATTTGCTAGAGGATTATTACAATAGATATGTAGCAATTCACTTGCCACTTGAGAGCAAGACGGAAGTTGAATTCACTTTGAAATTAGATGAAGGATATATAAACGGTTTTATCGACTTAGTACAGTGGGATGGAGATGGTCTTATCATAAGGGACTTTAAGACCAATATGTTAAGGGATAAGGCGGGACTGGTGGAGTATTACAGTCCACAGCTAATCATCTACGCACTTGCAAGTGAAAAACTTTTTGGACTTCCTGTAAAGAGAGCAGAGATAGTTTTCCTGACGGATGGAAGCACAGTAAGCGTTGACATTAGTAGTAGTGAAACTGGTAAGACAGTAGAGGAGTTCAATAAGTTCTTGAAATTCATTAGCACTAATGATAGTATTGTTCATTATGAAAATGGTTGTGGTGAATGTGATTATTGCAAAATAAAACTGTAGGTGGTAGAAATGTTTTTTGAGAATAACGAATTGGTAAATGAAATAGATAGAGCGCTTATAATAAGTGGTAGAGCACTAGACGAATTAGATGTACTATTAGATGGAATTAGCAGAAAGGATAAGCTTGAGTCCATCGAAGACATTGCTGAAGTAGAGGAATACTTATTGCTTCAATCAGATATTGTGAAGTCAGCACTTGTCAATTTGGAAAATGAAATCAATCATATGATTGAATTTGAAGTGATTGAAATCGAATTTCCACTGTCGGACGAATTGATTGCCATGGCTGAAACTTCTGAGAGCATAAAGAATTTTATTAAAGTAAAACTCAGCGAATATACTGAAGAAGTTGAAAGATTAAAGATACAAGTAACGCAATTAATCGAAGCGCTTGGCCATACTAGAAGCACAATTAGTCCTGGTAGCGAGTATATAATGTAAAGTGTTAGTAAAAAAGTGTGTTAAATATTACTCTAAAAGATTGACAAAAATCCTCTTATTATGTATCATTATCTTGAATAATACAAATAGGGGGATTTTTTAATGAAGAAGAAATTAGCAATTCTATTAGCAGTGGCAACGATGTCAATGACATTAGCTGCATGTGGTAAGAAAGAAGAAGTAAAAGAGCCAGAAACTACAGCTCCAGTTGAAGAACCAGCAGAAACTACTGAAGAGCCAACTGAAGAAGCAGAGATCGGTGCAATTACAAAATTCGGTTTAGGACAAATCGGTAACACAGTTAAATCTAAAGACGCAGCTGATGGAAAACCAGCAGCAGCTCAAGCAGACGTTACAGTAGCAGCTGTAGCATTTGACGCAGAAGGTAAAATTGTAAACGTTACAATCGACGTAGCGCAAACTAAAGCAAACTTTACAGAAGATAATTTAAACGCAGACTTAGAAGAAGCAGCTACATACCAAAGCAAAAAAGAATTAGGTGCTGACTACGGTATGGCAAAAGCTTCTGAAATTGGCAAAGAATGGTTTGAACAAGCTGAAGCTCTTGAAGAGTGGGCAGTTGGTAAAACTGTTGAAGAATTAGTAAATATGCCAGTTAAAGAAAGAGATGAGAATCATAAATCAGTTCCTGATCTTCCAGAATTAGCTTCAACTGTAACTATAACTATTGAAGGATACCAAGCTGCTATAGCAGAAGCATGGGAAAATGCAATAGACGTTGAAGGCGCTGTAACATTAGGACTAGGTATTTCTACTAATGTAGCAGGTACTGAAGCTAAAGATGACAAGCCAGCTAAAATTCAAGTGAACACTACTATGAACGCATTAGCATTAGATGCTGAAGGTAAAATCGTTGGAAATATAATCGACGTTATGCAATTACCAGTTCAAGTAGATGCTGAAGGTAAAATCGTTGAGAAACTTGACGAAGTTAAATCTAAAAAAGAATTACAAGAAGACTATGGTATGAGAAAAGCTTCTGAAATTGGTAGAGAGTGGTTTGAACAAGCTGCTGACCTAGAAGCATGGACTATAGGAAAAACTATTGACGAAGTAGTTAATATGCCAGTTAAAGAAAGAGATGAGAAACACCAAAACGTTCCAGACGTTCCAGAACTTGCTTCAACTGTAACTATAACTATTGAAGGATATAGAGCTGCAATGGCTAACGCTGCTGCAAACGCAAAATAAAAATAATTCAAATTAAAATAGAGATCCTCGGATCTCTATTTTTTATTTCTAATGGATTTGAAGAACTCACTTAAAAGGAAACTGCATTCACTTTCTAAAACACCGAACTCAACTTTTGACTTATGATTGAAGCTAGGCATGTCAAGGAGATTAATGACAGTGCCACAGCAACCCATGCGCAAGTCTTTAGCACCTATGAATACTTTGTCCACACGCGAATTTAGAATTGCACCAGCACACATTGCGCAAGGTTCAAGTGTGGTGTAGAGCTGACAGTCGATTAGCCTCCAGTCGCCTATGTGCTTAACTGCCTCCTTGATGGCTATAAGCTCGGCGTGTTCGGTGGCGTCACTGGAACTCTCCTTTAGATTGTGTCCTCTGCCAATTACTTCACCGTCCTTAACTACAATTGCACCAATGGGCACTTCGTTAAGAGCCAATGACTTCTTCGCCTCTTCAATTGCCAATGCCATAAAATATTCTTTCATATATATCAACTCCAATTGATTTTTATCTCATATATATTATAATATGAATAGAGAGAAAAATGGTACTAAGATATTAAATCTAAAGGAAAAACAATTCCCTTCTATTAATAATATGTTTTTCTACAATATTCTTAAAAAGTTTATGGAAAGATATTGTAATTATAAAAATACTATGATAAAATGTGTAGCAGATTTAAGAGATTTTCCTTTCGGAAGGCTCTTTTTTTGTTGACTTATCTATTGAGATATGGTAACTTATAAAGGTAGATTTGATAATGGGATGACTGTGTTTACACAGCTCATTTTAAATGAAGAATAAATCGGTAATGGATATATTTTAGGAGGTGTCATAAGTGAACGAAAGAATTACACTAGCTTGTACAGTATGTAATAATAGAAACTATGTAAGTACTAAGAATAAGAAGAATACTACACAAAGATTAGAACTTAAAAAATATTGCAAATTCTGTAAAGAACACACTGATCACAAGGAAACGAAATAAAATATTTAGAGAAGGATGTGTTTATTATGACAACTCAAAAGAGTAATGTTAAACCAGCCGAAAAAGGAAAGTACAAAAGATTTCTAACTGGCGTTAAGGCTGAGATGAAAAAAGTTGTATGGCCTAATAAAAAAGAATTGACTAATTATACAGGTGTAGTAATCATGATGAGCATTGTTGCTTCACTAGTAATATACGGTTTAGATTTTATAATCAATGGATTATTAGGATTCATAATTGGTTAACAAAGGGGAGGAACCCGCATTGGATAATATAGAAGACATGAGAGACAAGTTGGAAGAGGCAAAGTGGTATGTTGCTCATACTTACTCTGGTCACGAAAACAAAGTTAAGACTACTATGGAGAAAATGGTAGTCAATAGAGGTATGGAAGATATAATCCAAGAAATCAGAGTTCCAACTGAAGAGTATACAGAAACTAAAAATGGCGCGGAAAAGGTAAAAGAGAGAAAATTATTTCCAAGCTATGTATTAGTTAAGATGATCATGAACGATGAGTCATGGTACTTAGTTAGAAATACTAGAGGAGTTACTGGTTTCGTAGGGCCAGGTTCTAAACCTGTTCCACTATCTGATGATGAAGTAAAGGCTCTAGGAGTAGTAGATAAGAAGATAATCGACTTTAAAATGGAAGTTGGAGACCCTGTTAAGATCAACGAAGGACCATTTAAGGACTTCATGGGTAATATTGACGCGGTTGACCATGGAAATGGAAAGGTAAAAGTCTTTATATCTATGTTTGGTAGAGATACTTTAGTCGAACTTGATTTCGACCAAGTAGAAGGTATTTAATTAGATAATAATGCAATGATGCAATATTATATATAGATCGCGTGTGCGATCTCGAGTGGGAGGGAATATCCCGCATAACCACATTTTAGGAGGTGCTAAGTTATATGGCAAAGAAAGTTATAGCTTTAGTAAAATTACAAATTCCAGCTGGAAAGGCAACACCAGCTCCACCAGTAGGTACTGCACTAGGACCACACGGTGTTAATATAATGGAATTCACTAAGGCGTTCAACGCTCAAACAGCTGATCAAGCAGGTCTTATAATACCAGTTGT
>RRZT010055614.1_pt1 | contig 11571 bp, 10 predicted proteins | sample 2165551 | NCBI WGS metagenome assembly RRZT01 (sample SAMN10456910, study PRJNA506462) | wastewater metagenome | biome: wastewater; feature: sludge; material: wastewater sludge; isolation source: wastewater sludge with Escherichia coli K12::gfp cells carrying plasmid... | place: USA: Moscow, Idaho... | reverse complement strand
TGGCGCAAAGCTTTTTCACCGGCTTCGGCATCACGCTGGCCAACCTGTCGCTGTTCGTGTTCCAGAACCTGATCGACGGCGCGACCGAGGCAGGCATTCCCTATTGGGTCGTAGGTTCCTTCATGCTGGGGTCGGTCTGTTCGATCGGATCGGTGCTGATCTCGGTGCTGACCACGCCCGAGATCCCGCCGACCGAGGCGGAACTCAAGGCGCTGCGCGAGAAAAAGGGCAGCGCGCTGGGTTTTGTGCGCGAGATCTGGGACGCCATCGTCGAAATGCCGGTCGAACTGCGCAAGCTGGGGCTGGTCTATCTGTTCCAGTGGTATGCGATGATGTGCTACTGGCAGTTCGTCACGCTTTCCATGGCGAAATCGGTCTGGGGCACCACCGATGCGCATTCCGAGGGCTTCAAGGAGGCCGTCGGCTGGACCGGGCTGATCAACGGCTGGTACAATATCGTGACCTTCATGATCGCGTTCTCGCTGGTCGCATTCGCACGCCGGCGCGGGGCGAAGTTCGTGCACATGACCTGTCTGCTGCTGGCCTCGGCGGGGCTGCTGATTTTCCCGCATCTGACCAACAAATATCTGCTGTTCATCCCGATCATCGGGCTTGGCATCGCCTGGGCCTCGATCATGGGGGTGCCCTATATCATGGCGGTGCGGATGATCCCCTCGACCCGCTACGGGGTTTATATGGGCATCATCAACATGATGATCGTGATCCCGATGCTGATCCATTCGGTCACTTTCGGCTGGGTCTATACGCATCTGCTGGGCGACAACCCGAACAACGCGATCACCTTTGCGGCGCTGGGACTGGCGGCGGCGGCCATCGCCATGCTGTGGATCCGCGAGCCCCCGATCGTGCGCGACGTCGATGAGGTCACGGTGATGCCCGGCGGCGGCCACTAGGCCAGAGACAGGAGAAAACAGCATGAATATGACCGATTACAGCGTGGTCGTCGTCGGCACTGACGGCTCGTCGCTGGCCGAGCCGACCGTCGCCCGCGCCGCATGGCTGGCCAAGCACGAGGATGCCGATCTGGTGATCGTCTGCGCCTATAGCCGGCTGTCGCCGCGCGCCGAGGCCAAGAACGTCGCCACCCTTGGCGGCGATCCGCGCGGGGGCGAGGTCCTGGGCCGCGCCGCCGCCAATGAGGCGCTGACCCGCGCCGTCGCGGTGGCCTCGAATCATCGCGCCACGGTCACCGCGGCGCTGATGATCGAGGGCGACCCGGCCGAGGCGCTGATCGAGACGGTCAAGAAATATCAGGCCGAGGTGCTGGTCCTGGGCGCGCGTTCCGATGTCAGCTTTGCCGAACGCCTGCTGGGCACGCTGGCGCGCGAGATCGTCGACCGCGCCTTTTGCGACATCCTGATCGTGCGTCCCAACCAGCCGGGCGAAATCCCGGTGCCACAGGACGCCGAGGCCTAGGCTCTCCCCCTTTGCCCGGCGGAACGGGGCGCGCGGCGACGGGCCGCGTGCCCCGTTCATCATTTTTGCGGCGGAGCAGCCACCGAGGCGCCCGCGACCGCGCAGGGCGCGATCAGCTTTTGCAACCGACCCGCCCCCTCGCCGTCGATGGCCTTGCCCAGAAATTCCGCGATATCGCCCCAGGCGTCGGTAAAGGCCGAAGCCGTCCCCGAAATCTCCGGCGACAGCCCCGCGCGCGGATAGCGCGCCAGCATGTCGTCATGGGCCATGACCGAGACATCGCCCGGCACCGACAGCCCCAATCGCTGCAAGGCCCGCATCACTCCGGTTGCCAGCACCAGATTGCCGACCATGATCGCCGTCCGCGCCCTGCCCTGCTCGCCGCACAGCCCAAGCGTCGCCGCCCCGCCGACATGCTCGGTCACCATGCCGCGACGGATCAGGTCGGCGCGCGGGGTCAGGCCGCGCGCCGCCAGAACCTCGGTCATGCCCAGCAGACGCTCCTGCGCGGAAAAGCTGTCCTCGGGGCCGTCGATAAAGGCGATGTCGTGATGCCCCAGATCAGCGAGCCGCGTCGCCATCATCCGGCCCAGAGTATGGTTGTCCAGATCGACGAACGGGTAATCCGCCACCTTCGCCGCCCGGCCGTGGGTGACAAAGGGGATGGATTCGCGCATCAGGAAAGCCAGCGTGCCCGGATCGGCGCTGGGATTGACGACGACGAAGCCGTCCACCGCGCCCTGCTGAAAGAGCCGCGTATAGGATTGCATGCTCGAGCTCGCGCGGGGCATCACGTTCAACACCACCAGCACGTCGCGTTTCCAGAATTCCTGCGCCAGCCCCAGCAGGATTTCCAGCAAGATATTGCTTTCCTCCTGCTCGGAGTTTTCCGGCACCACCAGACCGACGATCCCCGACCGGCCCATGCGCAGCCGCCGCGCATTGGGGTTCGGACGATAGCCCATCTGCTGGACGACCTCCTCGACACGCTGGCGCGTCTGCTCGCTGACATCGGGGTAGCCCCCCAGCGCCCGGCTGACCTGCGACGGCGAAAGGCCAAGGCGTTGGCCGATATCTTTCAAGGTCACCAAAGGCTGCGCCCGTCAAATGATAGTTCCGTGGCGCGCTGCCGCCCGCCATCTCCGCCTGACCGCACGCGCGATGGTGCGGGTTCTCTTCCCCTCACTGTTGGCGGGTCGGCCCTGTTTTTGCAAGGTGATTTGCCAAGGTGATTTGCAGCAGGGCCGGGCGGGCCATCGGGACAAATCCGCACCCCTCGCCCCGCCAGCCGGTCCGGCCACGGGCATGACCAGCCCGCAAGGGGCACCTGTCTCGACAGCGATGTTTTGGGAAGTGTCATGCGACCATAACAGTGCCAATTTTTGCGGTGCCGAAAACGAATCAGCTGCAGTTCGCTGATATAAAACAGAAATATCGCGCCTGAATTCTCTTGGAGCATTTCCATGCCGATTTGGAGCAATTGCGTGCACGCGAATTTGGATCAAATCAGTGCCATCGCCCACGAAAAAAGGCCCGCGCAAAGCGCGAGCCCGAATGGTTGGGAACGGGTGTCAGGTCAGATGCTGATCGCGGACCGTTTCCTTTCCCAGATGTCGAAGATTTTCTGGGCCTCGAACAGCTTCTCATAGCTGTCGATCGAGAAGGGCGAATAGCCTTCGCGCAACCCGGTTCGTCGGGTGAAGGCCAGGCAGAAATGCTGCAGGGCAGGCTCGGTCGCACCCCGGTCTAAAGCGATGACGAAAGCGTCGATGAGCAGTTCGATGACCAGCCCCCATCGGTTGGTGCAGGCGCAGGTCAGGCGTTCGTAGAAATCCCGCACGTTCAGGCCGGCAAAGTCCAGCCCGGCTTTGTCGGCATAGGCGTGGCAGAGGCTGACCAACTCGGACAGGTCTTCAGGCCGATGCAGGGCGATCTCGCCAAAGGAAACCGGCCGCATCAGATAGGCCAGCTGTTCCTCGCTGGTGATATGATGAACTAGGCTGTCGACGCCGGAAAGGATCAGCATCAGCGGCCATTCCGGTTGCTTCAGCAGCGATTTGAAGCTGTCGAGGATCATCGCCCGCGCCTCGCCCGTGGTTTTCGGGAAGATGTGCTGGCATTCGTCGTAATGGATACCGATCACGCCCTGTCCGCGCGCCTGGGTTACGACGCGATCCCAGACCTCGCGCTGCGTCAGGCGACCCTCGGCGGGATAGTTCAGGCCTTCGCGCAGGGTGTGGATGCCCAGGTCCTTCCAGCTGAGCAGCCCTTTCAGCACGACCGAAACGAAGCGCGCGGGCCTACCATCGGGCATCCTAGTGCTGCCGTCGTTCAGGGCAACAAGCTGGCGGCGGATTTCGGTGGTCTTGCCGATCCGCGACGGTCCGGTCACCAGAAGGCCCCGCGCCTCAAAGGGGCGGCTCAGAGTGGCTTTTGCGTAATAGTCAGTGACCATCCATCCCATATCCTCCCGCAGGCGCGTGGCCCGCGGGAAGCTGTAATGGGCGTTTTTCAGCGTCGATATCGTGCCTGCCGTCGCAAGGTTGACGAAGCTCATGACAGTTTTCCCGTCGTGTCGGGCTTCGGCAGAGCCTGCGGCACTTCTTCGGTGCCGTCGTCGGGACGAATGGCCTGTCCGTCAATGGCCGGCTGAAAGCCGGGGCCGACCTTGCGAACGCCGGTCGTGGCGACCTCGTCGGCGATACTGCCCGGCTGCGCCGTACCGGCCAGCGGGGTCCGGCGCGGCGAATGCTGACCAGCGGTGACGATCTCGGCCTTTTTCTGAGCCTCTGCGATGGTCATGTAGCTGCGCGCCAACCTGTGCTCGACCGCGACGAAATGCATCCGCTCGAAGCGGTCACGCCGCACCCGGGCCAGCCTAGCCTCGAAGTTCTCGGTCTCTTCGGGGCCTTCGGCCCGCGCGGCTTCGGCGATGGACAGAAACTCGGGCACGGTCAGATCGGACATGGCGGTCCAGGAAAGGTCGGCCAAGATCGGGTCCGGGTGTCCTTCGATCAAGATCGTGACGTGATTGGTGCAGTCGGGATCAGAAAAGACCGAGACTTTTTCATCAACATGGTCGCGAACGGCCTGCAGCTCCGGCGAGTTATATGGCAGCCCAAAGACCTTGACGCCTTCATCGGTGATCCTGGCCTTGTTCTCCCAGCCCAGATGGATGCGCCGGTCATGCGGGCTGGGAACGGAGATCGCACCGTAGTTGTGATCGATATACTCCTTAATTTTGATCGGGCGGCGCCCCATCATGGTGACGCCGTAATGCCTCTCGTTCGGATATTCATCGACCAGATAGCGAGTAATCAGGCCGTAAAGCTCTTCGCAGTCCAGAACGCCATTCTTGATCGGATCATAGCCCGGCAGAGCACCGGCACGGCGCCCGGTATAGCCGTGGATCAGGTTGATCAGGATGCTCTCCATCGAGCCAAACATCCGTTCAAGATAGGGCTTGTCGACGCCGTGATAGCTGCGGGCATCGACGCTTTGGCCGAGTATGCCGAGCGTGGCAGCTTTCACGGCAGCATTTCGGATCCCGTAACCATTATCGCCCTTGAGGCTTCCGATGCCGACGGGTGGCATCGGATCGCATTCGCAGCCATAGATGACCTTTTCGCGAGTCTTGTCGCGGGTCGCCATGCGTATGGCCTCCAGCGTGGCTTCTTTCGAGGGATTGCCGGTCAGAACCCAGGCCAAGGGCATGCGGGTTGCTACATCCAGCATCAGGACCAGCCAGAGCCGGGTGTGGATGATCTCGTCGATTTCTTCCAACGCGGCCTGTTCCTCGGAGCTCAGTCGCTCCCACCAGCCCTTTTCCTTGGCGACAGCGATCAAAGACAGCTTGCATTCGTCGATCTCGACCAGTTCACCGATCATCAGTGCCCGTGTGTCGGTGCTGCCACGGGACCGGCTATTGGCGACAGCACGGGCACCATCCCGGGCGATTGCAAGGGCGGTGGATCCGATCATCTTGATATGATTGGCCATGGTCTTATGCGTCACCGGTTTCAGCGGCGCGAGACCGTTCAGCTTGCGCTTTGCATTCTCTTCGGTGGTCAATGTGCGCAGATGGCGTAGCGCGGCCGCGACATTAGGCTTTTTCAGATCGAGATGGATCTGTTCGATCGCCTCGGTCATCAACTCGCGCATGCGGGTCAGAATCCGTGGTGTATGATTGCCGCGCAGCCAAGCCTGATCGACAAGCGCCATTTCGTCATAGCCTGCGTCGATATAGCGCTGCCGGTATTCCAAGATGGTCCTGCCTTTGGGCGGCACGGCAAGAAGCTTTGTCGAACCTCCGCGCAGAGCACGGCTGATCGGGCGCTTCTTGTAGAGTTGACTGGCGACGTCACGAATGATCCGCCAGTTATCATCTTCATTGACCGCTGCAGCCGAGATCTTCACGCCGGTTTCGGCGAGATGATCGACGCCCACGCAAAGCGCCTTTCGGAAATCAATTTGATCCTGCAGATCCTCTGACAGTTGCTGCCGGTAATGCAGCCCACCGCTCCGAACCCGTGCTGCGGCGGCGGATTCTGCCGGCATATCCCTGGCCGAACAATCCGGCCTGCGCAGCCAGGACAGCGCCTCATTATAGCTGACGATTTCGGACCGCGCGCCGCCCGCATGTTCGGCGCGGTAGTTGCCGTCGCCATTGGGGTAGAGAGCGCGGACAGCGCCGGCGAGCTTCAGGCGTAGACCGGCGGGAATGTTGTAGTTCAGTCCCATGACTACTTCCTCCAAATGCGGGAATGATGAGAGATGACGGCGTCCAGATTGGCGCCGAGCGTTTGGGCAGCGATCAGCCGCAGGCAGGATTGAAATATCCGCCACGGGACCAGATCGAGATGCGGAGTCAGGTCAGACATCCGCCAAAGCGTTTTCAGGTCATGGATGGCGGTTTCAACCATTCGGTCGGACACGGGGTCGGGCTCGAATGCGACCAGATGATGCATGCGACGCAGATTATCCCGGCGCTGACGAGAGTAGGCATCGCCGTCGATCACCAAGAACTCATGGGCCTCATGGTGCGGTACGGCATCTGCGATCGCGTCGATCTCTTCCTGCACCCAAGGCTTTGACAGGCTTTCAGCGTTGCGGACGAAGACGAATTGCCGCAGTCCTGATTGCCAGGTGAACCGCAGATCGATGGTATGTTCGGCTGTGCGGCCGGACGGATGCCGGTAAGGGAACCGCACCGGCTGGAACTCGACATCATAAATCCCTGGGGCGATCAGCGCCTCTTCAGCAGGGGCAAGTTCGCTCAAACTTTCTGCAAAGCCAATCCTCGGCTGCCAGCCATTGGCTTCGGTCTTGTAGGTCAGGCTGACCTTATGCGACGTGCTGCTGACGCTGGTTGGATTGCGGACGCCTGAGAACGGCAAAATACCGTGAATCTCCGGCAAGGTGATCTTGCCTGCCGACCGCAGCCTGGGCTGGCCGTAATTCCAGGTGTCATGGTCGATTTGCATATAGGCTTCATCACTCATGCAGAACCTTCCTTGGCATCGCTTTGGATTGGTTTCGACAACTGGTTGGGTCGGGTCTCCTCTACCTCGATCAAGCGGGCCAATTGTTCGCCGCCCGTGAGGCGGCTTAGCCTCTCAATCGCCCATCGCTCGTAAACGGGCCTGATCCCGTCTCTCGTCAGGATCGGGAACACACCTTGATCTTCGATGAATGCCAGCGTCGCGGCATAGCTGGCCTTGCGCTGCCCGACGAAGGCCCGCAGCACGATATACCGATGCGCAAAGCGCTCCAGATTGGCCATGGCGATCAACCGCTGCGGCCGGTTCGCCAATCGGCTTTCCGCCATTTCTGACGGCAGATATCCATCAATGGCGAGGGCGTGGATGGTCTTGATATCCGCGCCCAGCCATTTGGCAGCGTCAGCCGTTGTGACAAAACCCTCCGGCAATGCGCTCAGGTTCGCTTTGAGCTGGTTCAAAGGCACGAGGAAATCAGCCAGTTGAAACGGGTCTGCCAGCCGCGCCGCCAGCGGCAACCGACCCTCGAAGACCTGCTGAAGGATCCAGGCGGTCGAACAATGGGTGCGCGCCGCGACCGAGGTGACCGGACGCCAGTAACGAGACGGTTTAAGTCTTGAACTGACGGCCTCCTGCAGCCGTTTCAGGAAGCGCATGATCTCCTCCTGATGATAAACCGGCAGGCCGCCATCATCCTGGAAATGTGGTGTCAGCAGTCCCGATGCGCAGAGGCGATCCATGACAAAGCGATCGGCACCAAGCAATGCGCGCGTCACCGTCACCGAGTGCAGCTTCCTGACCTCGGCGACCGTCGCCTCCATCCGCGCCTTGGGGATCAGCAGTGTCCGGTCGCTTTTATTGTTGGGAAGACTGCCGGTCAGTTGCCCTTCCTGGCGCAGCTGCCGGGACAGCAGGGAAAGTGGCACGTCGAAATGCTTGCTGGCAGACCAAGCCGTGAAGAAGCGGGTTTCCGGGCACTTTTCGCCGAGAAGCGAGGACCCGCGCGGCACCCTGAAATTATCGAGGATGAATTCGCGCACCAGATGCCGTAACTCATCGAACGCGGGATCCTTACGACGGTCCAGCAGGCACGACAGGACAGGCCCGTAAAGTTTGCCATAGGCGTCGCGGTCTCGGCCCGCCTGATCGCGAATGTCACTGAGCGTGGCAAGGATTGCGTCACGGCCCGCGCTCATAAGCCCAAAGCCCGTTGCGCCGGAGCGGACCAATGCCTGAACCGACTGGGTCGCCATCCGGGCTTTGGGGCCTTGTGTCAGCAGCGTGCCAAGCGCCTCGGAAAACAGCCAAGTGACGTGGAATGCCTGTTCATCAACCCATGCGCGCCCAGATCCCTGTCGGATGCGCCTTAGCAGATGGCCCTCAAGCGCTGAATCTTCGCAACCAAGATGGAGAATGCCCGCAGGCGACCAAGTCTTCAGCACCTGGACGAAATCATAGACTTCCCAGTGCCTGCAGCCGAATTGCGGCCGTTCGAAGGCCACAGCGTGTTTTGGGCAGCGACGGAACGCCGCGACCTGCCAAGTATCACGCTGATAGGGTCCAAACTGCCGATCGCGGCATTCATCTTCCACGACGCAAAGTGGACAGATCTGACCGCCATTGCGCAGCATCGCTGTGAACTTGATCCTGGCACGTCCCAGTTGAAACCAGCCCGGTTCAATCACCTGAGGCGTTGATTGCTGCAGCAGATCCGGATCAGTTCCTGCCAACTCAGCGACGCGCCGCGCCGCTTCAGGATCACCATTGCAAAGATCGCCATAGCGTACGGCAAAATCCCGGCAGAGGTCCGCCATTCTCAGCAATCCGTTCGCGACCGACTGCCTCGAAAAAAGCGAGGTTGCGGTTTCGCAGGGCTGCATATCGACGGTGAGCGGCAGCCGCTTCGGTCGGGTGTGATAGCGCCACTCATCGCATGCGCCATCGGTCACCGCATCAAGGCGGTGTTGGATATTCATGTCTGTCATTGTAGTTCTGGCCAGTCAGCCGCAGGCCGGATCAGCCGGCAGCCAAGAGACACGTCTCCTATGCATGTGAAATTACCGCCCACCGCCGCCGCATGCGGCGCGCAGGCTTGACAATTTGGGAAATGCAGAGGAAGCTGACATCGTCAGGACCGGCAAGTTTTGACGAGCAGCGACCTCTGAAGCATGTGCTTTCGGGGTCGTTTTGCTTTAAGGGGTCATTGCTAATCCTCTTCTTTGTTGGTGTAGCGCTCCGGCCAGATACTGGCTGGTGAAACGCCAAGCTTGCGGGCGATGGCCTCTTGCACACGCGCGGAGACCGCCCGGCGATTGCTGACGGCAAGCACTGTGGAGTGCGAGATCCCCAGTTCGCGAGCGATTTGGTTAAATGAACTGCCCGCGCGCTGAAGCGCGAACTTCGTCTCCAGATGTTTGTCTCTATCGGTTTGCAAAAGAAGGTCTCTAATCGTGATTCGCCTCATGCTATCCCTCTGATTGCGTCTGCCTCAAGTGAATTTCTCCATAAGATACTGATTTCAAATGCCTTCTCTGCAGGCAGTAGATATATTTCGACAACGAAGCTCGCGCCCGCGCAGGCTGCAGTCTCGTAAGGCGCTCGCATAAAAGGAAAAGTTGAGGATCTTGGTATAAATACAAATATACCTACTTGCCTATTCCCCTACGTCCGGAGATTTTGAACGCATTATCTTTTTGTCCGATTCTCGCTTTTCAGACCATGGCGCGTCGATTCGCCCCCGATCACGGGACAAATTCACTGTTATCGAGGCAGGAATCTGCCATTTCAGCGCTTGCGGAGGCCTGCGATGCGCGCAAGGTTTCGGGGCGACGTGACCGGTTGCTTCTGATGCTCGTCGCGGCAACCGGATTACCGATCGGCTTCGCTGTTCAGATTCGGCAGTGGCAATTGACCTACTTTTTCGAACCCTCACCAGATGATCGCGAGAGATACCCCGACAGATTGGACAGGGTTGGCGAGCGGCCATGGCCCTATTCACGGATCGGCTTGTATTGGGATTATCGGTTCGACCGATTGCTTCCCATCCCGCGATCAATCTACAAAATGCTGCGCGGCTATGCCGCCGCTTTTGCCGATCATGAGGACAGATCGGATTACTTGTTCCCGGTTATCCGCAAGAACGGGAACGTCGCGCATGACAGGCACCTGACGGTCCGAGATGCACATAAGGTTCTGCGGCAGATGAGAGATCGTGCCGCCTGCGGTTTCCATCACGACTGGAACACCATTCGGCAGGCGGCTGTTGCAGGACTGCTGATCGAAAACCTCTCGATTCAGAACATCATGGCCAGGACGGGTTATCGAGCCTCCAAGTCTGTCAGGGATATCGCCAGAATGTATGGCCTGACTGCTCGAAGCGATCCGTCATTCACCCCGCCGCGCTATGTGGGCGTGGACTTCCCGGCCAGTTTCACTGGCACGAACTTCTATTGGTATCCGTCCGAACTCTACGAGTATGAGGGGTTATGGTCGCCATCGAACCGCAGATCGCCTGAAGGCTCGAACTGATTCGCCAAGACAGGGGTTATCGTCCATCTGATGGTAGCTTTACGCGCGATTTGCGGGGTCTGCCGAGGCTGCGATAGGCAGGGGACTTGGCTCTACGGCCAGCGCGGCGGGGCGTCTTCCGGCTTGCACGAAACAGCATTCTCCCTCATATTCCATAAGAACAAATAGGAAACATATCGGTATTTTGACATGAAGCTGGAAATCTCAGATATCGCGGACGCATCTGACGCCGGCCACGCCCAAGCGTTGCGGCTGGCTAGGCGCGGATCCACAGAGGTTTTCATGGAAGGCTTGGGTCAACTTGGACGTCAACCGTCAGACATCATGGCGCAAATCTCTTACCTTCGCTATAAAGATGTCCGCATTTTCCTCAGGTCGAACAAAATCGACCAAGCCCCCAGAGATCGATCTGTTCCAGCGTTGCTAATCGCGCTTTCCGCTCTGGAGCGCCGGGAGACCAGCAAGCGGAACAGCGAGGCTGTTCAGGATGCGCGCGCCCGTGGATCATCTTTAGGTCGCCCCTTGGTCATGACGCCGGAACGACGGGCCATCGCAATGCGTATGCTATTACAGGGCAGGCGCGGGCCGCAGATCCTGAAAGTTATTCGCGGATTGGAAGGGCCGAACATCAGCCAATCAGCCTACTATCTTTGGCAGAAGGCATGGCTGGCTAAGGAGCGTGGCGGCACCCACAGATAGCGAAGATGGGCAGGAAGCCGACTTGCCGCCGCGCAGCGTCACTTAGAGGGCTTCCTGACCGCGCGCCGCGCCGTAATCAACCTCATTATCCACGGGCAGGAGAATGATCACACTCGGCTACTCGGACTGGACGGCTCTAGCCGTTGAGACTGGTCAGTCGAGTGGCTTGGTTTGCGGCATCCATAGGAGGCAGCGAAGGCGGGAAGCGCGGAGACCTCAACTATCGCAGCGGTTCCCGCCTTCGCGGTTGTGGCACGACCGACAAGTTGGGCGGGAAGCCGACATGCGGCGGCGCGGCAGGGCAGTCGCGGCAATCTGGGTTAGCGGACGTTCGTGCCTGGCCCAGCGAGGATCCACGATTAGCACGAGGAAGCTGATATGTTCGGCTGCCGCCGAATGTCATACGATA
>RRZT012333354.1_pt1 | contig 11573 bp, 10 predicted proteins | sample 2165551 | NCBI WGS metagenome assembly RRZT01 (sample SAMN10456910, study PRJNA506462) | wastewater metagenome | biome: wastewater; feature: sludge; material: wastewater sludge; isolation source: wastewater sludge with Escherichia coli K12::gfp cells carrying plasmid... | place: USA: Moscow, Idaho... | reverse complement strand
TAACATCAATCAGCAACGACAAAAACCCATTCCGACTCTGATGATTACGGCTAATTATAGCAATGAGTTGAAGCAAAAAATGCGCGAGTTAGGCCATACTTTGATGCACAAACCGGTCAAGCCGATGCGTTTGAAGGCCGCGATGAATCATCTGTTAGATGGCGGACGCTAAGCTCTATACAGCAATTTTTGTTTGATTAGATCTTTAGTCCGACAAATACCATGCAAATAAAAATCGTTGCAATGGTTTGGGTCTGTCGGCCTAAAGCTAGCAGTTTACTTGAAAAATAGCGGTAGCGTTGGTGCTGATACGTATACTAGCGGCGAAGGTAGGTGGAGAAGTCAATATCACCGACGGAAAGAATCGCCTGTACACGATTGTGTACGTTAAGCTTTCTTAAAATCGCTGAAACATGCGCTTTAACTGTGGTCTCTGCAATATCTAAATTATAAGCAATTTGTTTATTGGCTTCGCCTTTAGCCATTCGCTCAAGCACTTGCAGTTGCTTGCGTGTTAAGGCCTGTAAGAGTTCTGGCGAGATAGTGGCTTCGCGTGGTGTGCGGCGTGTATTGGCTTGCTCAGAACGGATGATATCGGCCGGTAAGTAAACATGTCCATTGAGTACTTGTTCGATAGCTTCGGTCATTTGCTTGCGTGGTGTTGATTTGGTGATAAAGCCAACAGCGCCGTAAGTAATGGCTTGCAAGACAATATGTTTATCTTGTTCTGCAGATACGATAACCACTGGGACGGTGGGCGCCTCGTTGCGTAAGCTCATCAAGCCATTGAGTCCGCTCATGCCAGGCATATTGAGATCTAATAAAATCAAATCAAGATCGTCGCGCTCACAGGCAAGCAGCAAAGTGCTATCGAGGTCTGCGGTTTCGATAATAGTACAGTCAGGAAAATCTGAACGGATAACGTTACAAATCGCCTCGCGAAACAGCGGATGGTCGTCAGCAATTAATATGTTGTACATGGTCAGTGACCTCGTTTTTGTATGCAAAGCGCAAGGTTAGCGAAAGGGTGCAGGTTGTGCGTGTTCTAAAGGTAAATGAGCTTGTTGCCAGCCATCAGTGCCATCACGTAACCAGTATAGGTTGTTATAGCCTAAAGCGTGTGCACGCTTGACTGCATTCCAACCGAGCCAGCAGTCTGAACGGCAGTAAAATACGATAGGATGAGATTTATCGTTTGCGGTTGCTTGCTCAAGATGTTGTTTACAGTACGCCAGCCATTGTTCTGACAGCACACCATCGCCGCAATTGGCCAACCACAAGCTATTAGGTAGATTAGTATGCTTTTCTGGCAAAGTGAATTGACCGCGTAGCCATGGATTGCGATAGACATCCACTAACAGTACGTTTGGAACTTTCTCTTGTAGAGCCTTTAACTCTTGCGGCGTAAGTGTTTGGGCATGCTCATGCGACAGGGGTGTCGGACTTCGATACAGCGTGTTTCGATAACCATCATCAGTAAACAAGGGTGGTTGTTCGGCGTAACAAAACGCTGCCGCTAAAGACAGTAATGTTAAGGCAAGAGTAGGCAGTGTTGTTTTTAACATTATTTTTTCTCGCAGTTGTTAACTGCATTAGATGCAAAAGAATCCTTTTTTGGAATGATACAATGTGCTCTAAAGTTTGCTACTAAAGTACTGTTATTGACTGTCAAGCATGCTCATCTAGACACTCATCTCGTTTAGCCGAAAATATCACCGTAAACGATCTGCTTTTTGCATTGTCAGCTAGAGCTAGACGTAATAATAGTGACAAACTGTAGCTATAAAATATGCAAAGACTGATTTCTTCTTAGGCACTGAACATATAGATATAAACAGTTAGTAGCGAATGGAATATGTAGAAAGTATCAACAAGGTAGTACCAAGGTAGGAGGATGTTCAGTAGTTGCTCTGATTAGCATGGTCGTACTATAAAAATAATGAGGAAGAACCATGCCGCAGTCTATGAAAGTCGTGGCAATCGTTTTTGTGTTGCTCGCTGGAATGATTGGTTTTGATTCTGCCAGAAGTAATGATCACACGCTGCCGAAAAGTAAAAGCTTTGCTGCTTCCTTTGCTGATAGACAGGTTGCACTAACTCCCGTTTTTATCTCCAATGAAATTAAACAGCTGCAAAATTTTCATCTGCAGTTATTGGGCGTGCTTGTTAGCATTTTATTCCTGCTACTGTTGATGGTGTTGTATTTGTATTTCCGAAAGCTTCTGCTTAGTTTGGCCAAACATCGGTTTTTGCTAGAGTTTTCGCATATTAGAAACCTTTGTATGGCTGATAACCTAGCCAGTTCCTCTGCAGAGCAAATCAGAACTATATCTGCGCAGCTGCAGTCGAGCCAAGAAGAGATTTTGCAGTTAAGAGCTGCGCTCTTACAGGCTCAAGAAAAGGAGAAAAATAATCTAGGACAGACTTTGCATGACGGTTTAGGTCAGTACGTGGCTGGTATGAGAGCGCAGATTAAACTGTTACAACTCGTCAGCGAGCAACCACTAAAAGTTCAAGCGGTTGCGCAATGCTTGGAAGAGCAAGCACGTGAGTTGCATAACGGTTTTCGTTGCCTAGTACGTGATTTATATCCAGCTATGTTAGAGCGTCAGGATCTTGCGCAAATTTTGCAAAACCTTCAATACGACTGGCAGAGAAATCATCCTAGTGTTTGTCGTCTGCATCTGGTTGGCTTGTTACCGCAATTAACTTTGCAGCAAAAAACGCAGTTATATCGTTTTTTTCAAGAGGCGTTAACCAATGTGGCACGTCACGCTCATGCGACAGAGGTGAGGATTTGGTTGCAATACAAGCAGCAAACGCTACGTGTTTTGCTTAGGGATAATGGTAAAGGAACAGCAGAGCATCAGCCGGGGTTGGGTCAGCATTCGATGGCCGAACGTGCGCGTATGCTCAATGCGCAACTGCATATTCAGAAAGGCACAACTCGAGGTTGGGGGATTTATCTGTCTGTACCATTACGAGGTCAAGGGCTATGAAAATATTATTGGTTGATGATCATGCGGTGGTGCGCCACGGTTATGCCAGCTTGCTCACTACGTGCTTACCTGATATTCAAATTGATGAGGCAAGCAGTGGCGAAGATGCTTTGCAGTGTATGCCGTTAGTGACACCGCACTTGGTCGTTATGGATATTGGTTTACCTGGTATTAGTGGTTTGGAAACATGCCGCCGCTTGCTGCAGCGTTTACCGCAGTTGCCAGTTTTATTTTTTAGTATGCATGATGAGTTGTCTTTAGTGCGTCAGGCGCTGGACTGTGGTGCGCGCGGTTATGTGACTAAAAATTCGTCGCCAGAAGTGCTTGTTGAGGCTGTGCGCCGCATTTTGTCGGGGCAAATGTATATTGAGCAATCATTAGCTACGCAACTGGCCAGCCAAAAATATACGCAAGGGACTATAGATCCGCGTTTACAAAGCATGACCCCTAGAGAAATGGAAGTGTTTGTAATGTTGTCGCGAGGTTTTCCAACTCAGCAAATTGCGGAAAAACTCTGTATTAGTAATAAAACAGTATCCAATTACATGACCTTACTGAAGCATAAGCTACAAGTCAGTTCGCACGTTGAATTGGTCCATTTGGCCATTGATACAGGGGTGTTGCGTATTGGTGAAGCCAGCTAATAGGAAGTTGAAAAGCTGCTATTAGCTGAGCATGCTGAGCGCTTTTACCAGTCGAGCGGACATGCGGTACAGCCTTCCATAAATGTACCTAAAAAGGTTGCATAATGCCGACGTGCACCAGTCATATTGGCATCGGCCATATTGGCTTCACTGAGCTTAGATTCTTGCATATTGGCATCAATAAAAGTGGACTTGCGTAGATTGGCTTTTGTTAGCCAAGCCATTTCTAGATTGGCTGCATTAAAGTTAGCATTCTGTAAATCTGCACCGGAAAAGCGTGAAAAATCTAGATTAGCGCCATTAAAATCAGTATTTTTACCCTTCGCACCCTGTGCCATTAAGGCCCAACCAGTGATGGCAACCAGTTTGGTGTTGTTCAGATTAGCTCCACGAAGACTGGCTTGCTGCAAGCTGGCACGGGTCAGATTCGCACCGGTTAAGTTGGCTTGATTGAGGGTGGCCAGGTCCAATTGCGTGTGACGTAAGTTGGCGCCGGATAAGTTGGCTTTGTCGAAGTTGATCTTTTTCAAATTCATATTACTGAGATCGGCGTTACGCAAATCCATCCCTGCGCAGTTACTGGCAGGTTCGAGCTTACAGCCATTGATTGTTGGTACATCGTCTTGATTGGCGCAAACACCGGTGCTGATCACCAGCGCTAAAGCAGTTAAAAAATGGCGTTGCATATAAAGTACCTCAGGAAAACCGCTGCTATGCCAGCACAGCAGCGGTGAGAGTTAAGTGAATAGACTAAGCGCTATTACTTGTTGTCCCACTCGGGTAATTTGAACACCCAGAAGGAACCGCCCTGTGCTACAGGTTTGGTTAACTCTGCCATGTCGCCACCCCACAGTGGCACAGCACCGCCGTAACCTGAAGTTACGCCGATATACTGCTCGCCATCCATTTCCCAAGTTACTGGTGGTGAAATCACGCCACTACCAGTCTGGAATTTCCACAACTCTTTACCTGTCTTGGCGTTAAAGGCTTTGAAGAAGCCGTCACTGGTTCCGGTGAACACAAGGTTACCTTTGGTGGCCAATACGCCAGCCCACAGTGGTAATTTCTCTTTATGTTCCCATGCCACTTTACCAGTAGCTGGATCCATCGCACGTAAAATACCTACGTGGTCATCAAACAAGCGCTTGATGCGGAAGCCTTGACCTAAGTAAGCAGAGCCTTTTTTGTAGGAAACTTCTTCAGTCCAATAGTCTTCTTTCCAGTGGTTAGCCGGTACATAGAACAAGCCTGTATCTTGGCTGTACGCCATAGGGTTCCAGTTTTTACCACCTAAGAACGGAGGTGAAACTTCTACTGATTTACCACGTGTCTGGCCAGGCTCAGGCTTTGGTGGGCGCTGACCTTCGTTTTCAACGGGACGACCGGTTTTCAAGTCAATATGCGAAGCCCACGTGATGCCATCAACAAATGGGAAAGCATTTTTCAGTTTGCCATTTTCACGATCCACGACATAGAAGAAACCGTTACGGTCAGCGTGTGCTGTGGCTTTAGTCTTCTTGCCACTTGTATCTTTGTAGTCAAACAGTACTAACTCGTTGTTACCAGAGAAGTCCCACGCATCGTTTGGAGTGTGTTGGTAGAACCATTTGACTTCACCAGTGGTCGCATCAACACCAACTTGGCCTGAAGTGTAGAGGCTATCGTAATCTTTGGGATCCCCGCCATCAGCGGTACGTTCCCAGCCATTCCATGGGGCAGGGTTACCGGCACCGATGATAATGGTGTTGGTTTCTGCATCAAAGCTGGCGCTCTGCCATGGTGCGCCACCACCTTGACTCCAAGCTTCTTTTTTACCGGTTGGATGGTTTGGATCATCTGGCCATGACGGTGCTTTAATGTCACCGGTTGGTGTGCTGTCTTTACCGTTGAGGCGGCCCATGTGGCCTTCAACAAATGGTCGCATCCAGATTTCTTCACCGGTATCTGGGTCGCGGGCGAAGAGTTTACCGACTACGCCAAACTCATCGCCTGAGCTGCCGTGAATCAATAATACTTTGCCTGTTTTGGCATCTTTCGCCATGGTTGGTGCACCGGTCATGGTGTAACCCGCGCCATGATCACCAAACTTCTTGTTCCAAACAACCTTGCCGGTATCTTTGTTGAGTGCGACAACGCGCGCATCTAAAGTACCAAAAAATACTTTATCGCCGAAGATTGCCACGCCGCGGTTCACTACGTCACAGCATGGGCGAATATCATCAGGTAGACGATGGCTGTAGCTCCATAGCCGCTCACCTGTTTTGGCATCCAGTGCCCATACACGTGAGTAGGAGCCAGTAACATAAATAATACCGTCATGAATCACTGCTTGAGATTCTTGACCGCGTTGTTTTTCATCACCAAAAGAGTACGTCCAAGCTGGCGTCAACTTGAACACGTTGTCTTCGTTGATTTTGCTTAATGGGCTATAGCGTTGAGCGTTAGTGCCCATACCGTATTGTAAAACGTTAGTGGTGGTTAAATGGTCCTTGGCAATATCCTCCCAGGTCACTGGTTTGGCAAAGCTCAAGGTGGAGCCCAGTATGGCGGTACCTAATAATAAACCCTTGACGGCGAGGGCTAGGGGCTTGGCAGAGCTGGGTAATTGTTTTTTTATCATTGCTGTACTTCCCATGGTTGCATGTTGTGAGTCTTGCGTCATTGATGCTCGCATTGACGGTCTCCATGTTGGGAAAGTGCAAGACTTCTGCATACGGAAAAATTCCCGTTAGTTGCGGGAAAAAATCCCAATCAGCAGGGTAATTGGCAGTGCTTCTAAAGCTGTTTTTTACACGTCTTTAAACTTACTACTAAGGGCGCAGTTCACGGCAACTAAAGCAGGGTTTTTCTCGGCAGCCAGCATTTCTACCATGAAAGCAGTGTTCAACTTAATGGCGAACGTCTTGCGTACTATTTTAAATGGTGAAAATGATGAATAAGAATAATGCAGTGTTAGGCGCTTTAATCGCAGCTACTTTGGGTTTTTCCGCCGCAGTCTATGCCCACGGTGACATGGTCCCGCAAAGCGTTAATACTGGGGATTTAGAGCTTTTAGGTGATGAGTGGCGTGACTCCAACCCTTATCGTGCGCCAAGTGATCAAAATGCATTAGCTATTGAGATTGGCTCATCGGCTTATAACCAGAACTGCGCGCGCTGTCATGGTTTAGAAGCAATGTCAGGTGGCATCGCGCCAGACTTACGTGAGTTACCTGGTGATGCAGAAACTGATGAGTGGTACAAAGAGCGTGTCATTAATGGTGCTGTACGTAACGGTGCTGTATATATGCCGCGCATGGCTGATCACCTAAGTCAAGAAGCGCTATGGGCCATTCGTACTTATATCGAAAGCCGTGCAGAGCTTCGATAATTAAAGCATGAGTAGCTCTGCTGACGAATATGAGTGTGCCAGCCTGCAATGTTCTTTCGCTGTAGCGTATTGAGCGCCGTTGCGCGAGATTAGAGGCGCTGCAGCATGCTCAGTGCAGACCAAACTTGACAAAGGCAGTTGTAGCAAGAGCTTAAATGCTAAAAACGTTGAGCAATTTAACTGGGCTGGAGATGAACAATGAAACAACAAACTCTGTGTGCCTTGGCGCTGTCCTTTGTCGCTGGTTTAGCTACTGCGGTGGAAGGTGATCCGCAGCCTTCAGTGATGTGGGAGTACTTTCATCAACGTTTGCTCGACAATGCTGATTATGTTTTTGACGAGGCGGTGCAAGTGAGTGTGCCGCCGTTTGCCGAAGACGCGCGACAAGTGCCTGTTGAAGTTGATGCTCGAGCTTTAGTCGGGCGGGTGGAAAAAGTAATGGTATGGGCTGAACTCAATCCCATTCCACAAGTGTTAAATCTTTACCCCAGCGCGAAGCTAGAGAATTTTTTAGCAGTGCGTATTCGTGTTGAGCAAGCAACGCCCATTCGAGCAGCATTTTTAATGGATGATGGAGTGTGGCATGTGGGTTCTGCGCGGATTGAAGCAGCGGGTGGTGGTTGTAGTGCGCCAAGTGTGGTGCGTGCTGAAGCAGGTTGGGAAAATCGTTTAGGTCAAGTGTTTGGTGCAAGCTTTAAAGATGGTGATAGCAGTCGTTTGCGCATGAGTGTGTCGCACCCTATGGACAATGGTTTGGTTGATTCCATTCCAGAATTTTATCTAAATCAAGCAGAGTTACGCGACAGTCATAGCTCGGTGCTAGCACGTTTAGATCTGTTTTCTGCGGTCAGTGAAAACCCCACTATTACCTTGCGCGTTAAAGGTCACCCGCAAACGCAATTATGGCTGCGTGATAATAATGGCAATGAGTTTTCTGCGCAGATTCCCTAGTAGTTACGTTACGCAAATTTTCTACAATACTTCGTTGGTACTGGCTTTTTTGCAGGGTAATAGCATTGCAGCGGAGTGATTTGCTCTGATTGAGGTGATGATATGCGCTTTCTATTATTGGTTTTCTGCGGCTGGACTTTAAGTGCAGTTGCCTTGGCTAATTATGTGCTAACGCCCAAAAAAATAGCTGACAACACGTATTTATTGGAAGGCTCAACCGATAATTTCTCTAAAGAAAATGGTGGAAATATCGTTAATGTGGCCTTTATTGTCACAAATGCCGGTGTGGTAGTGATTGATACGGGTCCTTCCTTGGCCTATGGCAAGGCGTTGCGCGCAGCGATTGCGAATGTTACCGATCAACCGATAGCGCAAGTGTTTTTAACGCATCACCATCCAGACCACGCACTGGGTAATCAAGCATTTGCTGATGTGCCTATTGCATCGTTAGCAGGCACGCAGAAACTGCTAGAGGAGCAGGGCGATCATATGGCGGAAAATATGTATCGCACTGTGGGCGATTGGATGCGAGGCACTGAAGTAGTACTGCCGACACAAATTGTCGAACCGGGTGTGGTCACGATTGGTGAGCATTCGTTACGATTATTAGCCTTAAACGGTCATACAGGCGCTGACATGGCTATTTTAGATGAGCGCACAGGTGTCCTGTTTGCCGGTGATTTAGTATTTTATCAGCGTGCATTAGCCACGCCCAATACCTCAAGCCTGTCCGCCTGGTTAGCTGATGTTAATGCTTTGCAAGCAATGCCGTGGAAGATCGTTGTACCTGGACACGGACCGCTAGCAACGGATGAAAAACCTTTTGTGCAAATGCAAGATTATTTAACTTGGCTCGATACAACGTTGCGTGAGGCGGCCCAGCAGGGGATGGATATGAATCAGGTGTTGCGCTTACCTATTCCAGAGCGTTTTGCCAGTATTAGCTTAACGCGCTATGAGCTGGTACGTACGGTGAGTCACTTATACCCACATTATGAGAGTGAGCAGTGGCAGCGTGTTGATCGGTGAGTTCAGCGGTTTTGACAGATTGTTCCAAGTCCCAGTGCAGAGTTTGCTGTGGGTGGGACTTGGTTGATATTACTAGTCGAGAATAAGGTTCTCGACACGCTCTTGTTGCCAGTCGTCAAAGGACTGCACGGCATGTTGGCCTTGCATGCGGTGTATGATTTCAAAGTAATCTTGCTTAAGCGGATCTTGCATAATTTCATTGCGTGGTTTGACGCGTATGGCATAGATATCTTGCACGTTTTGATGATCAAAGCCGCGCCACTGTTGAGTGCCTTTAAGCAATTGGTAACTGTGGTTTTCTAACGTTTTAATAAGCGTTTCACTGTCTAAACTGCGAGTACGCTGTACAGCGTCAGCCCATTGGTAAACTACACTGTAAGCAGACGCAGCTGCACTACCGGGGTATTCCGTATAACGTTGCGTGTAGTCATTAACGAAGGCAAGCCCTTTGGGGCTTTTTTCCATTGCCGGAACGCGCCAAGTCCATGCTTGAGTACCAATCACGCCACTCATGGTTTGTGGACCAAGGTTTTGAATGAGTGTGCGACTTAAATTAGGAATAATAATTTGCATTTTTTTATTCAGCATCATGTTCTGTACGACGCGCATGGCATGCATTACATTTTGACCTTGTAGCACTAGTACGAGGATATTTGCTTGGCTTTTTTCAGCTTTGCTAAGCGCTTTCTTATAGTCGGCATGACTGGCATTGACTGCATTTAAGCGGCTAAAGCTGTGTTTGGCGCGGTCTTGACTGTTAGTGGCTAAGCGCAATGCTGACTCCATGCTGTGCCCCCAAGTGTCATTACTGATGATGTAATGGTAGCGCTGGCGTGGCATGTGCCAAGACAAGTATTCGCCCAGTACTTGTGCGCTCATCCAGTCATTATTGGATTCGCGAAAAATATAACGATGCCCTTCCCGCCCAGTTACGTCATTGGCGTAGCTGAGCACAGCAAAATAAGGCACGCCTAATGCTTTAGCGCGCTTACCCGCTGTAATAGCTTCTTCGCTGGTGGCACCGCCGAAAATCATTTTTGCATTGTGATTAAAAAAATAATCAACATTACGTAGAGCTTTTTCTGAGCGAGATGCACTGTTTTTACTGAGTAATTGTAATGGGCGACCCAGAACGCCACCAGTTTGATTGATTTGCTCAACGGCCAGCATAGCGCCTTGCATCAGTTCAAGACCTTCAGCTTTGTAATTGCCTGTGCGAGGGAAATTTAGACCTGTTTTTATGGGCTCATTAGCGAGCACGTAAAAGGGTAGAAGACCTAAGATTAGGCTGCAGCGGATGGAATGTCTCACGTGTATCGCTCCGTATTTATTGAAGTGTATTTTTTAAGGTTTTCTTCCTATGTCTCCCATGCGCTTATGTAGTCAACGAGGTTGGACTTTAGTCTTGCACAAGGGGGCTTGAGTCATGTTTGAGTGAGAGTGGTATTGCAGTAGTGGTGTTGGCTGGACTGATTTGAGAGCAGCAATGAGATCGGGGGGGCGTTGATATAACAACTTTTTAGGTAGGTATGCGCAGGGTTTTGAGGTGGGATTACAGAGCTTTTGCTGGATAAGTAAAATAAATAGATCGTCAGTTGAAATAACTGCATTGAGGGTCGAGGCATTTTATCTAGTTCTAAATAACTAGATTTTCTATGCCTAGGGTGCATTCGTCTGGCTGTGGAGAGTGGTATTATCGAACCATAACCTGCCCGCAGTTGGCGCAGGCACTGAATATAACGAGGATACTCTCATGATTTATGCACAGCCAGGTACCCAAGGTTCTTTACTTACTATTAAGCCGCGTTACGGCAACTATATCGGTGGGCAGTTCGTGCCGCCAGTTAACGGTGAGTATTTTACTAATACCACGCCGGTAACCGGTGCGGTTGCTGGTGAGTTTCCACGCTCTGATGCTGATGATATTAATCTTGCTTTAGATGCAGCTCACTCCGCTGCAGCAGCTTGGGGTAAAACTTCGCCACAAGATCGTGCTCGTGTCCTGTTACGTATTGCAGACCGCATTGAAGAAAATCTTGAGTTGTTGGCTGTCGCAGAAACTTGGGATAACGGTAAGCCTGTGCGTGAAACGCTTAACGCTGATATTCCGTTAGCTGCCGATCATTTCCGTTATTTTGCCGGCTGCTTACGTGCCCAAGAAGGCTCCGCTGCAGAAATCAATGAACATACTGCTGCCTATCATTTCCATGAGCCACTTGGCGTGGTTGGGCAGATTATTCCGTGGAACTTCCCATTGTTAATGGGTGCCTGGAAGCTTGCACCTGCATTAGCTGCAGGTAACTGCATCGTTCTTAAACCAGCAGAGCAGACGCCACTCTCTATTAGTGTGTTGATGGAGTTGATTGGTGATTTACTACCGCCAGGTGTGCTTAACGTTGTCCAAGGTTTTGGTCGTGAAGCGGGTGAGGCTTTAGCTACGAGCAAGCGTATTGCCAAAATCGCATTCACCGGATCAACGCCAGTTGGTTCGCATATTATGCATTGCGCTGCTGAAAATATTATTCCAAGCACCGTTGAGTTGGGCGGTAAATCACCGAACATTTTCTTTGAAGACATCATG
>RRZT010041103.1_pt1 | contig 11573 bp, 5 predicted proteins | sample 2165551 | NCBI WGS metagenome assembly RRZT01 (sample SAMN10456910, study PRJNA506462) | wastewater metagenome | biome: wastewater; feature: sludge; material: wastewater sludge; isolation source: wastewater sludge with Escherichia coli K12::gfp cells carrying plasmid... | place: USA: Moscow, Idaho ... | reverse complement strand
GTCCCCGTTGGTCTTGCGGTAATGGAACAACCACCGCTGATACCGCACCAACACCGGCCGAGTGACGGCGGCGGGGCCGTCCAAGCCGCGGTCCAGGCACCATTGCGCGAACACTGCGAGGGCTTGCCGGCGGGCCCGGACCGTGGCCGGTGAGTAGCCCCGCGCTGCGAGGTCGGTCAGGAAGTCCTCGACCACGACCGGCCACCCGCCCGGGTCGGCCCGGTTCCCGGGGACGGGTTGGGGGACGTGCACCCCACGCCGGGCCACCTCACGCCCCCCGACGAACATCAGCGAGACCGCGCAGGCCGATCAGCGCGTCCGGGGGGACATCCACCCGGACAGCGTCACCGTCGGACTGTTCGCGCTGCTCAGGACCCTCGTGTGGGGTGTTCGGGGTGGGCCGACCGGGCCCCGACCAGCCCCCGACCAGGGGCCGACCACCCCCCGACCAGGACGGGTTCTGCCCCGACCGGTTTGTGTCGTACAGGGTGGCCGGGTCGGTCAAGCCGACCAAGAACCGGCCGTACCCCTGCCCCTCGTCCCCCCGGTCACCGGTTACGTCCCTGCGGTCACCGTCTACATCCCCCCGAGTATGGGTGGGGGTGGGGGGACGCCAAGTCAGCTCGTAGGTGTACGTGCCGGACTCGGTGCGGTGCACGTGCAGCAACTCGAGGTCGACCAGGCGGGCCAGGTGGACCTTCAGCTGGGTGTCCCCCCACCCGGCCCCGCTGGCGTGGAGGGCTTCGCGCAACTGCCGGCGGGTGAACCTGACCAAGCTGGCGTCGACGGCCAGCTCGGCCGCGTTCGCGGTCACGTGGTCGTGGATGGCGAGCAGCAGCCGTCGGGTCTGTGGGGCCAGCTCATCCAACGACTGGCCGAGCACCGCGTGCGCGAGAGTGTTGGCGACCTCGATATCGGCGACCGTGGACTCCACATACGCCACCGTCTGCCCGTTGACGGTCGCCGTCTTCCGCTCCCGCTGATGCTGATGCAACAGGGTGACGGCAGCGATCAGGTTCAGGTACTTGCCGTGGTCCCGGCGGGTGCGGGTGCGCCCGTCAGCGAACGTCAACCGGTCGGCGTACGGGTTCACCACCGCCAGGGGCTCCAACAACCTCTGGGCGTCCCGATGCAACGCCACGACCTTCTCCCGCTGCGCACGTCGGGTGAGGCCGGTCAACGTCTGAGCCTGCCTCTGGGCGGCGTGGATGGCTTGGGTCTGAGCGCGGTCCTCATCCACCGTCAGCACCAGGCACCGATTCAGGAGTTCTTCGTCGACATCAATCGCCGTCGTCGTCAACACGATCGCGGTCGGGCCCTTCACCGAGTACGTGTGCGTCACCAACCGCCCCGAGGTCGTGTCCTTGCCGGTGGAGGCGATCGACAGCTCACCCTCGGACTGCAGGAGCTTGAGCGCGTACGCCGCCCGCGACGCCCCCTCCTCCTCCGCAATGGACAGCACCTTGTGCGCCAGGTCGGACTCGCCCAAATAGAAGAGCGACTGCCCCGTCATCGCCGAGAAGCTGACCCGGTCCTCGGGTGGGACGAACCCCAACACCGCCTCCATCACCGCGCTCTTGCCCGCCGCCGACGTCGACTGCACGATCACCGCCAACGGAGCTGGAAGCTTCCTGCTGATGGCAGCGAGATACCCGACGAGACAGTTGGTGGCCTCTCCGACCATCCCGACCTTCTCGAACGCCTCCACGACCCGGTCGATGAGTCGCGGGTCGCGCAGCAGGGTGAGGGCGTCGTCGCGGGCCTGCCCGGCCACCACCACCTCGGCCTTGCGCTCCGGCTCGGCCGCGGCGGCGATCACCTCCTCCGCGCGAGCTTCACACGCGAGCAGCACCCGGCCCAGGTCACTCTTGATGACCTCCGGAGCGATCTTCAGCTCGCTTGCGGCTTGGGTGATGAACACGCCCCTCGCACGGGCGGAGTACAGGTCGAGGGTGTCGACATGAAACCCCGCCGCCACCGCCCCCGGCGGGGTGTCCGTGCGCGCCACCAGGACATTGACCCGCAGCGCCTCGAAGCTGCTCACCCGGTCCAGGCCCCGCACCCGCCACGACCTGTTCCCCAGCGTGAGTCTCAACTCGACAGCGGGGCCCTGACCGGTCACCGCCACCTCACCCAACGCCGCGACGTCAGGCAGCACCGCTGGGGAGAACGCCTCCGGTGTCACCAGCTCCGGCCATGACGACGACGCCTCATTGGCGGCCGCCACCTGCTCGGTGGCAGGTTCCTCGACGGGCGGGTCGGGCTCTGTGACAACAGGGTTGGCGTCCACAGGGACAGGCTCAGCGGCGGCTGAGAACGACGGCGAGACAGGCGCCGACGCGGCGCGGGGTGAGCCCATCCAGGCGGCCTTGCGCAGGAACCGACCCAACGCCGCCCGTGCATCCTTCGTACCGACGGCGATGTCGTTGACGTCGCCGCCTCGGGGCAGCTCGACCCGGTAGCACTCCACCCCACGCGCCGCCAGCGACGCCGCGAGGTCGGCCGCTCCCCGGTCGCCCGCCTCGTCCGCGTCGAACGCCACCAGCACCCGCCTCACCCCGAGCCGGTCGACCAGAGCGTCATGGTCCGGGGTCCAGCCGGACGTGCCATAGCAGGCGGTGACGTGCCGGAACCCGTTGCACCACAACGAGAGCGCGTCGATCACTGACTCGCACACGACCAGCTCGTCCACCCCCGCCGCGATGAGCCCCGCCGCGTTGAAGACACCCCGGTGGGGGCCGGGCAGGTACAGGTGGCTCGGCGTCCCTGCTCGTAGGTCATCCCGCACCTTGCGGCCATACACCTCACCCACCGCGTCGTGCTCGTCGAGAATCGGCACGACCAGGGAACCGGTGAAATGCTCGTGTCCGGACTCGCGGATGAACCCGAGCGTCTGCAGGCGGGCCCGCAAGGCTCCGCCGGCCTTCGTTTGAGAGTGCCCAAGCCGGTACCCGAGTGTCCGGTTCGCGAACCCCAACTGGAAGACCTCGACCGCCTCCGGATGATCGATACCCCGCTTGCCCAAGTAGCCGAGAGCCTCTGGCGACGAACCGAGCGCGGCCGCGTAGTGGTCGACGACAGCAGCCGCCAGGTCGGCGTCACCAGCGTCCGGGTCGGCCAGCAGCGGCAGCTTCCGCGTGAGCGACTTGCTCACCGGCCCAGTACCCGCCGCGAGAGGGGAGGACTGCGCCAGCACCGACAACGAGGGCGACTCCGCTATCAGCAGCTCCACCGCCAACCGGAAGCTCACGCCCTGCGCGGCCATCACCCAATCGATCGGACCCCCACCCCGCCGGCACGCGCCCAAGCAGTTCCACAAGTTCTTGCCCGGCGTCACCACCAGACTCGGCGTCCCGTCGTCGTGGAACGGACACCGTCCCACCAGATCCTTGCCCTGCGCCCGCAGCTCGACCCCGCAGCCCTCGACGAGGCGCGCCACGCTCACCTCGGCCTTCAGCCGGGCCAACACCTCGTCCGGGATACGCGCCACGCCGGGACCTCCGAGAAAACTTGGACTGTCACTTGCTGGCAACAGGCTATGCCATGTGATGCACTGTGAGGCAAGTTGGCACGCCACAGGAGGCACACGTGACCGTCATCAACCCCCGAGAATGGGCATCAACGACCCCACCCGGAGGCCACGACATGCCCAGCCCCTTCCACGGCGACCGCCTCAAGACCCTGCGCACCGAACGCGGCTGGTCCCAAGCCGAGCTCGCCGAGAAGATCGGCTCCGACGCCCGCCAGGTCTCCCGCTACGAAAACGGCCGCGTCGCCCCCAGCCTCGACGTCCTGGCCCGCATCGGCGAAGTCCTCGACATCACCGTCGACCACCTGCTCTACGAGGCAGCCGAACGCCGACCCCTCACCGGACCATCAACCCACCTCGACGCACGCCTGGCCGACCTCGACCAACTCACCGACGACGAACGCACCACCATCACCAACGTCATCGACGCCCTCATCACCAAAGCCAAGATCCGCGCACTCACCACCGGAACAGGCTGATCAACGACCGATCAGAGCGAAGACCTCATGCAGGCGGACTGGTCGATTAGCCTCACTCCAATTCAAGAGAAAGAGACGGCTTTTCTGCCTCCACGCCATACGTGAAGATCCGAATCAAGCCCTGACGCAGGGTCTCGCGGTCGTTGGCCTCCAACGTCACCGGCCAGCGCATCGATGAATCCGGCATCAACAGCTCAGCTCTGGCCATTTCCGTGAACCCCAACTCTAAGAAACCTCCCCCAAGGCTGACGCTCAAGATGCCTCCGTCCAGACCCTGCTGATCAACGCTGAGGCCGACATAGTACGTCAAATTGTCTGGGATCAAGTCATCAGAAATTGGGATTTGGAAGATAAATCCATCCCAATCGGTATCCGCGATGCCAAGAACGAAAACGCCGTCCGCCTCGTACGCGGAAACTTGATCAACAGATCTCATCTCACACACCTCTCAGCCGAGGGGACGTCCCGCCTGCCACCAGGACCTCCCCCCATTCCACACATAGACAAAAGTCGCCCCAGTCTCCACCTGCGCCCTATTCAAAGCACCTTGACAAGAAGGACACGGAGGCTTGGTCCCTTGAATCACAACGTAATCCCCAGACGACACGGGGCGAAGCCCCGCGAAAGGATCTCCACTCACCGCCGGCGAAGACGACGCCCCACTTACTCGGGCAACTCGATTCTCGGTGTGGCTCGCAAGTGGCCCCTGAGGGAACCCCAGAGCCTGCTCACCGGGACTCATCGACCCGCTATGCAACGAGTACGAATCGAGAACTCGCCCATCAGGCCCATGAACACTCACGTCCACCGTGTGACCCGGCGGTCGAACAGGCAGAGGGATGTCGGCTTTTGCGGCCGTGCCGCACATGTTGTGGACGAGGATGGCGTCCTTGCCCACGTGGTAGGTGTGGATGTCTTTGATTTCGAGGTTGTAGGCCTTGCCGACGTGAGTGGTGGTAAGGCGTAGGCCAGAGACAGCGACCGGCTTGCCATTTGCACCCAGCACGCGTTCGCCGGGCTGGAGTTGATTTGCCGGCTTGAATCTTTGGGCGTCGATGGACCAGTAGGGGTGGTTCTCGGTGGTGGTCAGGACGGTCCCATCGGTCAGTTGCAGGTCGGTTAGGTCGTCGTCGTGGACGAAGACCTGCTCGACGCGCTTGGCGACCTGTTCGCCGGTTTCGGGGTCGGTCGCCAAGACCTTGTCGCCGAGCCGGACATCCTCGATGGGCTTCTTGGACCCGTCGGCCATCAGGACGAGAGTGGCGCCGTCGAAGGAGCACAGCTGGGAAGCGGTTCTTGCGGAAACACTTCCTGGCTCGTTCGCGGCGGGGCGCTGTGGCGAGGGCCGGACGTCATCGTCCAAGGAGCGCTTGACTACCTTGGCTTCCTGGGCGATTTCGCGTTCACCTGCTGTAGCGGGCTTTGATCTACCCCCGAGGCGGCCCATGGCGCCGCCAAGGATCGTGTCGGCAGCAAGCCGTTTTGGATCGATGGCCCCGTTCTCTCTGAGTTGATCCACGCTGCTGGCGAGACCCGCGGTGACGGCACCACCCAGCGCCCCATACCCGGCCCCGAGTCCACCGATGCCTCCCACGACAGCCCGTGTCGTGATGCACGCCTCGCGATCGTGGTCAGCGCAGGTCATGGCCCCGTTGACGGCTCCCGCGATCGCACCGGCGGCCGCCCCGCAGAGAGGTGTGGCCGCGCCGCCGGTGAACGCCACGGCCCCCGCCTCGCAGACCGCGAACACCGTCACCCCAACGGCGACCGAAGCGATCTCGGCTTTGTGCTCGGACACAAATTGCCCGACCGCCTTGGCACCTTCGGCAGTGGCTGCGGCAGAGGATCGGACACCCGCTCCGAAGGACTCTTTCGCAGCGCTGATGGCGGTTGCAGCGCTGTGCCAGGCTTCGCGCGCCTTATCTGCGCTGGCAGTGACCACGCCGGAGACCGCTGAGCTGGTTGTTGACCACGCCGCTGACACTGTCGCCACGGCCGTGGAGAACCGTTCTCGGGCTTCGTTCACCTTTTCGTCGAGCCAGTCTGGCCAGTGACCACTGGGGTCGACTGTGTTGATGGGGTCGCCGAAGCCGTACGAGTATCGGCTCAGAGTGCCGGGGGCGTTGAGGTCTCCGATGACTGTGTCGGCGCGGGTGAATGCTCCGGTTGCGGTGTCGTACTGGCGGAACCCCATGTCGACCAGACCGGTGAGGGGGTCAGTGAGGGACCCCTGATATCCGATGGCGGTGGGGACTCCGGTGGTGTCTCTTTGGGTACCGAAGGCCTCGTAGCGAGTGCTGTAGGTGATGGTGGTGCCGCTGTGTTCCCGCAAGGTCACCAGATCGTCGTGGATGTTGGTGAATGCTTGTTGGACGGTGCCGCCGGCGGGTGCCACGGCGAGCAGGTCCCCTGTCGGGGTTCGCATCATCTCGGTGTAGGCGCCGCCAGCGGATGTGTACCCGCGTAGGGCGCCGCTACTGGTGTAGGAGTACGCGCCGGTTTGCCCGCCACTCGTGCGGGTGGCCAGCCGCCCGAGTGCATCGCGGCGGTAGGTGACGTTGGTGCCTCCGCTGGTGGCACTGGTCAGGTCCAGGTAGTTGTCGTATTCGTAGGTGCTCGTTCCGCGGGCGGCCAGCAGCCCATCCGCGTCGTAGGTGTGCGTGGTGCCGGTCGAATCGCTGGTGATCTGTCCGGCCTGGTTGAAAGTGCTGGTAGTGGCAGGGCGGCCGGTGACATTGGCACCGGTGCGGTTGCCGTCGTTGTCCCACGTGTAGCTCTCGCTGGCCACGGTAGTGGCGTCTTGGGTGGTGACCGCGGAGAGCAGCCGGCCCGCAGTGTCGTAGCCGTAGCGGGTGACCTTTGAGGTGGCCGCTACGGGTTCGGACACCGACGCCAGCTGTCCATCGGTGGTGTAGGTGTAGCTGCCGGTGTAGCCGGCGCCGGAGATGCCAGTCAGGCGTCCGGCCGTGTCGTAGGTGCGTGACTCGTTGCCGGAGGTCGGTGCCACCCCTGTGCGCGTGAGCAGCTGGCCGTCGGGCCGGTAGCTGAGGTCAATGTTGACAGCTCCGCGGATCCCGGACGGTTGGCCGCGGCCCGTGTCATAGAGGAATGTGGTGAGCGCCCCGGTGGGTGACGTGGTCGCAGAGACCCGGCCTGCTATGTCCCAGGAGAGCTCGCGTGTGCCGGTGGCGTCGGTGACGGTGGCCGGTTGCCCCCGACTGTTGTATGACCACCCCAAGGTCGGCACTCCAGGTGCAGCCGGCGAGGCTGCCGCGGTTGTGGGACGTCCCGCGTCGTCGTAGCCGTACACGAACCCTTGAATGGGCTTACCCGGCGCGGTCGCGGTGGAACTGACCATGCGGCCGGCGTCGTCGTAGCCGCTGCTGATCACCCGGCCGGTCGGGTAGGTGATGGATGTGGGCCGTCCGGCGGCGTCGTAGTCGTAGCCGATCACCCCACCGAGAGGGTCCGTCGCGGTCGCGACCCGGCCCGCTGTGTCATAGGACCACCGGTACACGCCCCCACCTGGCTTGGTGACAGTCAAGAGTTGGCCGTCAGCGGCATACGTATAGGACCCGGTGTTGCCCAACGGGTCGGCGGCCAACGTCAGCCGCCCGGCCAGGTCGAACCAGGCCATGCTTACCGCACCCGACGGTCGCGTCGTGGTGGTCTTCGACCCTCCGTTGACCAGGGCGTAGGCCGTCGTCGTGGCTTGGCCCAACGCGTTCGTTACCGACGTGACCCGACCCCGGGCGTCGTATCCGTAGGTGAAGGACGACGGGTCGGCACGGGTCTTGAGTTGCCCGTTCTTGTCGTAGGTGTATGCGTAGATCGCCGAGTTGGTGGTGCCCCACTTGTCGGCGGTCCGTTCACCGCGCAGGTTCACCGTGTATGTATGGGTCACCCCAGCCGGATCGCGAGTGCCGGCCAGATGCCCGTCGGCGTCGTAGCTGCTGACCCACGAGGCTCCCAACGCATCCCACGTGACGGCGACACGACCAGCGCCGTCGTACCCGAACTGGTTGACCACGCCGGTCGGGTCGGTGGTCTTGACCAGCTGCCCAGCCGTGTCGTACTCCGCAGTTGACGTGTGACCCAACGGGTCGATGCTGGCGATGAGGTTGCCACGAGAGTCATACGTGGAGGTCCACACCTTGCCCATCGGGTCAGTACGCGTGAGCATCCGACCCGCACCGTCGTAGGTCACCGACTCGGTGGCCCCACCCGGCAGAGTGCGGCTGGTCACGCGACCCAACGCGTCGTATGCAGCACTGCTGACCCGGGCAGCCACATCAGTGGCCCGGACTTGACGACCCGCCAGGTCGTACTCAAGCAGCGAAACCGCCCCCAGCGGGTCCGTCACCTTGCTCAGCTGACCAGCGGAGTCATATTCCATCGTGGTGGACCCACCGGTGGCGTCAACCGTCGTGGTCACCCGACCTGCCGCGTCGAAGACCCGTCGGCTGATCTGCCCCAATGGGTCGGTCGCGGTCACCGCTCGAGCGACCGAGTCATACGCATACGTGGTGGCCACACCCTCCTTGTCCGTCTTGCTGATCACCCGACCCGCAGCGTCATACGCCGCGGTCGCGGCATACCCCAAGGGGTCTTTCCACGACACGGCGCGGCCGGCGGCGTCGTACGTCGTCGTCCACACCCCGCCCCGCGGGGTCGTCGTGGTCGCCTGACGGCCCAGGGCGTCGTAGCCGAAAGACCATTTCGACCCGTCCGGCTTCCACACCGCGACGATCCGCCCCGCCCGGTCGTAGACCGTCTGCGTGACCCGACCCCCTGGCGAAGCCGTCCGATAGGTGCGCCCGGCCGGGTCCAACGTGTAGGTCGTTACCGCACCCGACGGGTCCGTGCTGGAAGAGATCCATCCCTCGGGGGTGTAGGACTGCTGAGTGACTGCACCGGTCGGATCGGTCACCGACACCGGGCGACCGACCGCGTCATACCCGGTGACCGTGCGGCCACCCATCGCGTCGACGACCGCGGTTTGGCGACCCACCGCGTCATATTCGTAGCGGGTCACCGCACTGGTCGACGCCGTCAGCGTCGTCGTCACCGTGTCCGGGGCCCGATCGACCGTGTAGGTCAACGACTGACCCCCGCCCCCCGGTGCGTTGGTGGACTCGGTGGCATCCCACGCCGTGTATGCCGTGGTGGACACCAACCCCACCGGGTCGGTCACCGAGGTCACCAGGCCGCGGCTGTTCGTCACATGAGTGGTCCGAGCCCCCGTGTCGTCTTGCGTGTACTCGATGTCCCCGTTGGCCTGGTAGGCCACTGTCCGGGTCCGACCCAACGGGTCGGTCTGTGACACCGGCTGTCCAGCCGCGTTGAACGCATACCCCCACACCTTGCCTGCCGGGTCGGTCACCGACGTTAAACGACCCTGGGCGTCATACGCTCGCGTCGTGGTCGATCCGTCCGATCGGGTCACCACCAATGGCTGATGCGCGGCCGTGTACGTCGTCCGCTCCCACCGACCGGTCGGATCCACCGTCAACACCTGATCACCAGCGCGATCGAAGAAGGTGAAGGATGCTGCTGGCCCGTACCCCGTCATCGGCAGGTCCGGAATCCCTGACACCGACGCCACGACGCGACTGTCGGCGTCATACACCACATGGCGTGTCGCCGACCCCAACCGCTCGGCGATCACCCGCCCGAACCTGTCGTACACCTGCTCCAGCACGCGGCCGTCGGCATACGTCACGAGTGTTCGAGAGCCAGACGGCTCGTATGTGAACGTGACCCTGCCCTGGCCCAGCTGTTCCAGCCAAGCAACCTTGCCTGAGCCGTCATAACCGGCGGCCATCAGGACTTTCCCAGACGGAGCGCTAACCTTGGTCAAGCGCCCCGCTGCGTCGTATTCGTAGGTCTCGACACGCCCGTCAACACCGGTCACCGACGTCAACTGGTCCCCCGAGTACGCCAAGGTCACCGACCGGCCGGACGAATCGGTCACCGATCGCAACTTGCCTCCGTCTCGGGAGTACGACAAGAACCGTCCACCCGGGCCGGTCACCTTCCCCACGCCACCTCCGGCGTGATCAACCCGGACCCGATGCCCAGCATCACCCAGCGTCATCCCGGTCAGCTGCCCGGCGGCGTCGAACTCATACCCCGTCCTGCCCGGCGTCGACACATTCGAGCCCGATGTTGCGGTGGTAAACCCGCCTCTCCTGACATGGATGTGGTGGCTACCGGGTGTGGTATGGGAGGGCGGGTTGTCGGGGGCCGCAGGCGAGCAGGATGAGGGCGAGGGCGGCGTTGGCGGTGTGGAAGCCGCGGGCTCGGTTGATGATGAGTCGGGCTTTGGCGTTGAGGGCTTCGTGGCGGCCGTTGTTCATGCCGTAGTCGAGGGCGGCGGTGATGCCGGCGCGGTGGGCGCGGATGGTGCGGGAGGCTCTCACGAATTCGGGGATCTGGGATCGGCTGGCTCGGGAACACCACCGGGACAACAGGTTCTGGGCTTGGTCGGGGTCCAGGTCACCGGCGAACACGGCCCGCAGCGATTCTTTGAGGTGGTGGCCGCGGATGACTTGCCCGCCCTGTCCGCGCAGGGTGGCCAGGGTGACTGCCTGGGTGTAGGTCAGGTCGGGTTGGTTCTTCAACAGCGCCCACCGGGCGCCCTTGTACATGGTGGCCAGGTCCTGGTCCGGTAAGGCCCGGGCGGCCTGCCAGTGCCGGCGACGGAGCTCATCGAGGGCGTCGGTGACGACCTTCACGACGTGGAACGGGTCGTAGCAGATCACCGCGGTCGGGGCCTTCTCGGTCAGGGTCTTGGCGTACGCCGGGCCCAGGTCCATCGACACCGTCGCGATCTTCTCGGCCCCACCCTCGGGCAGGTCGTCGAAGAACCCAGCGAACGCCTCCGCGGTCTTGCCTGCCGTGCCCCACACGATCGTGCCGGTCGCGGCGTCCGAGACCAGGGTCAGGTACTTGTGATGCTTACGCCACGAGATCTCATCGACCCCAATGTTCACCAGCCCGGCGAGGCGGTCATCCTCGAGCAGCTGCGCCGACACCCGCTGGCACATGGCCCCCACGGTGCGCCAGGCGACCCGGGCGAACGCCGCGACCGTGGACTTATCCGCCCGGATCGTCAACCACACCACCAGATCCTCAAAGACGCTGGTGAAACGGCTATCCGGGCGGGCGAAGGCCACCGCCTGGGTCACCACCCCATGGGTCGGACAGGCCAGACGCCGCCGACGCATCCGCAGCAGACACACCCGCCCGGCCAGGTCCAGATGCCGCCACTGCGAGTCCACCGGCCGCTGGTCATAGGCCCGTCTGGTCCGGAACCGGCAATGCGGACACGACAACCACACGCTGCAGCGCGGCGCCACCGACAGGGTCACCGGACCACCCGGACCCTCGGCGACAGTCACCCCGATGACCCGGACCCCTTCCACCCTCAACAGCCGGTTGAGTACCGTCGTAGCACGCACGGGTGGCCCCTTCGTTCGAAGCGTCAGAGACTCCGAACCTACGGCAGGCCACCCGTGCCCATACCACACCCCCAACCCACCACATCCATGTCACAAGACCCG
>RRZT012669727.1_pt1 | contig 11574 bp, 12 predicted proteins | sample 2165551 | NCBI WGS metagenome assembly RRZT01 (sample SAMN10456910, study PRJNA506462) | wastewater metagenome | biome: wastewater; feature: sludge; material: wastewater sludge; isolation source: wastewater sludge with Escherichia coli K12::gfp cells carrying plasmid... | place: USA: Moscow, Idaho... | reverse complement strand
TGGTCACTTCTGTACAACGGGAGCTACATGCTGCCGGAAATAGCCATCACAGCCGCCGTTGCCTGGCTGAGCTTTGTTCCGCTGAAGAAATACTGGCTGGGAGAAGACCTTCCCCGCGCTTAATGTACCGTGTACGAAAGCATCCCCCTTACCGTACGAACGCCGGTGAGGGGGATGCTTTTTATTCACTGATCGGCTTACCCTTGGGGGCCGGCCTCGATCACTTCCTGGGGCATGTTCTTATACTTGGCGAAGTTCGCGCGGAAAAGTTCGGCGAGCTTCCTGGCTGTCTGCTGATACGCGGCCTTGTCCTGCCACATCTTTTCGGGGACCAGCACCTCGTCGGGCACGCCGGGGCAGGTGGTGGGCACCATCACGTTGAAGATGGGGTCGCGGACGAACTCGCTCTTCTCCAGTTCTCCGTTCAAGCAGGCGGTGACCATCGCGCGGGTCAGGGGCAGCTTCATGCGCTTGCCGCTGCCGCTGGCGGGTCCGCCTGCCCAGCCGGTGTTGACCAGGTAAACATTGGCCCCATAGGTATCGATGCGCTCTCCCAGAAGCTCTGCGTACCTTGCTGCCGGAAGGGGCAGGAAGGGGGCGCCAAAGCAGGTGGAGAAGGTGGCCTGGGGCTCGGTCACGCCGCGCTCCGTACCGGCCAGGCGCGCGGTGTAGCCGCTGACATAATGGTACATGGCGGCGCTGCGGTCCAGCTTGCTGACGGGGGGCATAACGCCAAAGGCGTCAGCCGTGAGGAAGATGACGGTCTTTGGGTGAGCGCCTACGCCGGGGATCTGGGCATTCTCAATATAATCGACCGGGTAGCCCACGCGGGTGTTTTCCGTCAGGCTTTCATCGGCAAAGTCAAACTCGCGGGTTTCGGGGTCCATCACCACGTTTTCCACCAGCGCGCCGAAGCGGATGGCGTTCCAGATGTCCGGCTCATGCTCCTGTGACAGGTTGATGCACTTGGCGTAGCAGCCGCCCTCGATGTTGAAGATGCCCCTGTCGCTCCAGCCGTGCTCATCGTCGCCGATCAGCTTGCGGTCCGGGTCAGCGGACAATGTGGTCTTGCCGGTGCCTGACAGGCCGAAGAACAAGGCGCTGTCGCCGTCTTTTCCGATGTTGGCCGAGCAGTGCATGCTGAATACGTCCTGTTTGGGCAGGATGTAGTTCATCACGCTGAACACGCTCTTCTTGATCTCGCCGGCGTACTGGCTGCCGCAGATCACGACCAGCTTGCGCTCGAAACTCACCAGGATGGCGGCCTCGCTGTGGACGCCGTCGATCTCGGGGATGCAGTGCAGGCCGGGGACGGCAATGATGGTAAAGTCGGGGGAATAGCTTTCAAGCTCCTCCTTCGTCGGACGCAGCAGCATCTGATGGATGAACATATTCTGGCTGGCCATCTCATTGACGATGCGGAAACTCTTGCGGTAGGCCGGATCGGCGCCGGCAAAGCCGTCAAACACAAACACATCGCGGCGCTGCAGATAGGCGCAGGCTTTGCGATAGATGGCATCAAATTTTTCAGGGCTGATCGGAACATTGACCTTCCCCCAGGAGATTTCGTCGTGGATGGAAGGTTCATCAACAATGAAGCGATCTTCGGGGCTGCGGCCGGTATATTTGCCGGTCTTCACAACGAGCGCGCCGGTTTTTGAAAGGGTGCCCTCATTCCTGCGCAGCGCGTGTTCGACCAGTTGGGCGGGGGTCAGGTTGTGGTAGAGAGCTCCGGGCTGAATGATGCCCAGGTAGTCCAGTTTCAGTTCAGACATAGTGGCCTCCTATCATGTATTTCCCGCTGGCGCGGGGAAGTATGCCCGTCATTGAGGGGTGAATGGCGCAATAAGAACTCCCAACCTTCACCTTATTCTTCTATTTCGACGCAAAAGGCTTTTTTCCTGCATCAATGGGAGAATATTGACATCAATTTCACCAACTCCATACCGATGGACGCGGCTTTCTCTGTCGGATACAAAGGATATATGCTATACTGTCACGCAAAGGGGGTGAGTGTGTGCAGGAGCATGAGGGGCATCGCCTCAGGCTGCGCGAGCGCTTTGAATCATCCGGGCTTGACAGCTTTGCCCAGCATGAGGCGCTTGAGCTGCTCCTGACCTACGCGATCCCCCGCAAGGATACCAAACCGATCGCCAAGGCGCTGATCGGGCGCTTTGGCAGCGTCGGCGGGGTGCTATGCGCGCCATACGATGAGCTGCGCTGCGTGCCCGGCATCGGCGGCAGCGCCGCCACCCTGATCAGCCTTCTCTTGCCGCTTTCGCGCCTGTACTACAGGGAGCAGGCCGATCGGGCGCAAAGCAGGCCCGCGGCGGGGGAATGGGCGGAATACTGCCGGACCCTCCTGATGGGGGAACGCTATGAAAAGGTCTATGTGCTCGCGCTGGATGGCAAAGGGGGCCTGATCCAAAAGACGCTGATCTCCTCGGGTGACGAGGGGGAGGCGGCCTTTTATCCCAGGCTCGCGGTCGCCGCGCTGCTGCGCGCTGGCGCGCAGGGGGCGGTGCTGTGCCACAATCACCCGGACGGCGACGCGCGGCCCTCTCTGGCCGACAGGCAGCTGACCGAAGCCCTGATCCCTCTGCTGAAATCACTTGGTATTGAACTGCTGGATCATATTATTGTAACGGACACAGCCGCTTTCAGCTTTACACAAGGCGGCCTGACAGGAGGAAACTGGCATGGCACACAGGAGAAGAAAGGGACCCATCATGACATTGTTTAAACTGGCATTTACCTTGGCGATGCTTTTTGCTCTCGTATACGCCTTCTTGTTCGCCTATTTGCTGGTGCGCGAGCATAATGTGCCCGCCCCGGGGAATACCCAGGCCATCATCGTGCTGGGCGCGCAGGTCAACCCGGACGGCCAGCCATCCAGGCAGCTGGAGCTGCGCCTGCTGGAGGCGCTGAAGGCCTATGAGGCTGCGCCAAAGCCGGTGATCGTCAGCGGCGCGCAGGGGAAGGATGAGCCTGTCACGGAGGCCTCCGTGATGAAGAGCTGGCTTGAGCAAAAGGGCGTCGATCCTCAGCATATCCTGATGGAGGACAAGTCCTTCAATACCAGGCAAAACCTTGAAAACGCCAAGGCGCTGCTGGGAGAAGGCGTGAAGAATGTATTGATCATCACCAGCGACTATCACCTGCCCCGCGCCCTGGACGTCGCCAGGGACGCGGGTCTCAACCCCTCCGGCATCGGCAGCCCCATTCTTCCCGAATACTGGCTGAAAAACCACGCCAGGGAAACCCTGGCGTGGGGAAAATATTACGTAAATAAGTTTTTGCCCTTCGTGCCGATCGACTGAGGATCGCCCGGGCAGACAGTTGATCCGCTTATTGCAGCATCTCGTGCGCCAGGCAGGACGTGATCAGGGGGAGACGCTTCTCCTTATCGCCAAGCACCCACATCAGCTTGGTGAGGGCGGATTCCGTCGTCATGTCGTGCGCGCCCCAGATGCTGTTTTTCAGTACCTTCCGGCCGACTTCATAGATGGAAAAATCCGCTTTTTCATACAGGCACTGGGTGGTCACAAAGGTAAGTATCCCCTGATCGCTCAGCGCTTCCAGGCTTTCCAGCAGGTTCCTGCGGATATAGTGCAGACCGCCCAAACCGAAGGCCTCGATCACCAGCCCCTGATAGCCCGCGCGCATGACGTGGCGGAATATCTCAGGGTCCGTTCCCGGCACGAGCTTCAGCAGGAAAACGTGGGGATCGATGATCAGGTTCTCTTCCGGCGGGATCATGGCTTCACCCGGCGCGGTCATCAGATCCCGCGCGGGCATATGCAGACCTTCCGCGTCAAAATAGCCGACGGCAGGGGCGTTGATGCTGTCAAAGGCGTCAAAGCCAAGCGTCCTCATCTTGACTGCCCGGGTACCATAGATCACCTTGTGATGAAAGCAGATATAGACGCCACAGGGGGCGGAGGCAGCCACCGCAAAGGCCTCCGTGAGGTTGCTTTGGGCGTCGCTGTGGGGATGCCACAGCGGCAGCTGGCTGCCCGTCAGCACCACCGGGACGCTCAGTCCCCGCAGCATGAAGCTGAGGGCGGAGGCTGTGTAGGCCATGGTATCTGTGCCGTGGGTGATCACGATGCCTTCGCAGGTCAGCGCCGCTTCCCGGATGGCCTGGGCCAGGATCTGCCACTCCTCCGGCTGGATATTGCTTGAGTCAAGCGAGAATACATCCCGCGCGGTGATGTCGCAAAGGCCTCGCAGTTTGGGACAGGCGCTAAGAAGATCCTCCGCCCGCATCGCGGGGGCGAGGCCAGAGGGGGTCTGCAGGCTGGCGATGGTCCCCCCGGTGGCCAGCAGCGTAATTTTGGGCGGCATGAGCGCCTCCTTATAGTCATACTGTACGGCATGAAGATAGCATGAAAGGCATACCCTGTCAAAGAAAACCGGCACAGAGGCCATACGCGGGATCCGCGCTGCCGCCGGGGTGTGTCCAAAGCGCTGACGTCATGGTATACTATGATAGAATGACCATGGTATTTCAGGCAAGGGGGCAGTATGAAGCGGCTTTCAAAGCAGTCAAGAGGCAGGCTTTTAAGCGTCGCGTTTATCCTCCTCACCTTTGTTTTTGTCATTGTTTTTATTTTCAAAACCGGTGATCTTAAGCAAATCGCGGATGCCTTCCGCTCTGTCAACCCCTATTGGTTCGCGGCGGCGGTGGGCTGCCTGGCAGTGCAGGTTTTTTTTGAGGGCTGGTCGCTCAGCCTGTTTTTTAAGTTCTACAAGGTAAAGCTCAAGCTTGGCTCAGGCATCCTCGTGGGGCTGCTTGGCATGTATTATGGCGCGATCACCCCGGCTGCCACAGGGGCACAGGCCATGCAGGTTTTTTCGCTGAAGAAGCGCGGGGTACCGCCCGGCATCGCCGGCTCGGTGCTGGCGGTCAAGTTTTTTTGCTGGCAATTATCCTTCATGCTGGCCGGCACGGCGCTGTGGCTCACGCACAGCCGGCTGGTATACGATACCATCGGGCAGGCGGGCATCTGGCTGTTGATCTTCGGCTACCTGGTCAACTTCATCATGGTCGCCGCGGTCATCCTGCTGTCCATCAGCCGCAACATGGTGCGGGCCATCATTGTCTTCTTTGTGAAGCTGGCGCATAAGCTGCACTATGTCAAGGATGTCGCCGCGACCTCCTCGCGCTGGGACGCTTCACTCAATGAGTTTCATTCCAGCGTGGAGATGATCACCCGTCACCCCTGGCAGTTTTTGACGATCTTTTTGATGTCGCTGATCGAGTCGGTCGCCCTGCAAAGCGTGGTCTACTTTGTGTACCGCGGTTTTGGGCTTAATCAGCACAGCTATCTGACGATCCTGACCATACAGTTCCTACTGTACATTGTCGCCTCCAGCACCCCTTTGCCCGGAGACTCCGGCGCGCAGGAAGGCGGCTTTTACTTTTTCTTTGAAAAGTTTTTTCCCCCTAATACCATCTTCGCGGCGCTGATCCTTTGGCGTTCCATTACGTTTTACCTGCAGATATTTTCAGGCTTCACAGCCGCTTTGATCGACCAGGCACTCAGCGCGCGCAGGATGAAAAAGCAAAGCGCGATGCTAAGCGATGAGGAGGAGGTAAAGGCGCAGACGCCGCAGCCCGCGGCTGACGCGCTTGACAAAGGCCCCTCGCAGGGGGCAATATGATAGATGGAGAGAGTTGTTTGTTCTTTCTCCCGATATTTTTTGGCCTGCGCCTGAAGGGATATGAATGATGAGAAAAACCAGGATAGTCTGCACCTTGGGGCCATCCTCTAACACTTATGAAACCGTTAAGGCTCTGGCGCTTGCGGGGATGAACGTTGCGCGCTTTAACTTTTCGCACGGCACGCAGGAAAGTCATCTGGAGACTTTCCGCGTCGTCAGCCGCGTCAGGAGCGAGCTGCACATGCCCATCGCGACACTGCTTGACACCAAAGGGCCGGAGATCCGGCTGAAGACCTTCGCAAACGGCCCTGTCATCCTCAAGGAGGGCGGGCTGTTTACGCTGACCACGCGGGAGGTGCCGGGCGATGAGAGCATTGTATCCATCACCCACATGAATCTGCCGCATGACCTGGGCCAGCAGACCCGTATATTGATCGATGACGGCCTGGTGGAGCTGCATGTGGAAAGCAAATCCGATACCGATATCATCACGCGCGTGGTATCAGGGGGGCAGATCAGCGACCGCAAAGGTGTCAACGTACCCGGCGTGCGCTTTTCCATGCCCTATATCAGCGAGAAAGACAAGGACGATGTGCTGTTTGGCATCCGCTCCGGTTTTGATTATATCGCGGCCTCCTTTGTCAGGGGGGCTGAGGATGTGCAGGCTCTGCGCCAGCTGCTTGATGAAAACGGCGGCGAACACGTGCGCATCATCGCGAAGATCGAAAACGCGGACGGCGTGGCGCACATTGAGGAGATCATCGAGGCTTCGGACGCCGTGATGATCGCGCGCGGCGACATGGGCGTCGAGATCCCCTTTGAGGAGATCCCGATCATCCAAAAGCGCATGATCAAGGCCGCCACCATGGCCGGCCGCCAGGTGATCACCGCGACCCAGATGCTGGAAAGCATGGTTCATAATCCCCGTCCCACCAGGGCTGAGATCACCGATGTGGCCAACGCGATCTATGACGGCACCAGCGCCACCATGCTGTCGGGTGAAACCGCCAGCGGCAAGTATCCGGTGGAGGCAGTCAAGACCATGGCGCGCATCGCTGAGCGGGCTGAAAACGACATCGATTATCGCAAGCGCTTTTTGGAGCGCAGCATGGCTGAGAGCAGCGAGACCATCACCGATGCCATCTCCCACGCCACCTGCCTGATCGCGCTGAATATGCACGCGGCCGCCATCGTTACGGTCACCAAGTCAGGCACGACGGCCAAGATGATCAGCCGCTTCAGGCCCAATATGCCCATCATCGCCTGCACACCGGACGCGTCGACCTACCGCCAGCTGAGCCTCAGCTGGGGTGTGACGCCTGTGCTGATCGGAGAGGAGCGCATCACCGACGTCCTGTTTGAGCATGCCGTGGACGCTTCCGTGGATACGGGCATCATCAGCAAAGGCGATCTGGTTGTCTTGACGGCGGGCGTCCCCCTGTCCATCAGTGGTACGACCAACCTGATCAAGGTCGTGCATGTAGAATCATAAAATTCCGAACATTTGTATCCAAGGTTTCCGCGAAGTTCAGCATTGTTTTTGCACGAACTTCGTTTTTTGTTAAATTAGCCATTGACAAGCCCTCTCGGGCATGGTAATATCCGCAAGGTTCCAGAACGGCGCGGTAGAAACTGTCCCGGACACGAACATCCCACGCTGCGCCGTCCGCTTTCCAGGACGGCTTTTTTTTAAGCCGGGGTCAAACGCCTAACGGCGTGAATTGAAAGGAGCAAGTGCATGACACAACCCAAAGTTCTTGGTTACCTTCCGGACGAGAAACCATCGCTTGGCAAACTCATTCTCTACGCTATCCAGCAGGTCATTGTCATGTTCCCCGCGACCGTTACGGTGGCTCTGATCACCGGCTTTCAGGTTTCCACCACGATCTTCGCAAGCGGACTGGCAACAGTCTGCTTTATTTTAATCACCGGCCGTAAGATCCCCATGTACTACGGCTCCAGCTTTGCCTACCTGTCCGCCATCAGCGGCCTGATCGCGGCGCAGGGCTTTGTCAAGGTGGACGGCATCCTGCCGCCTGAAGCCATCAGCATCGCGCAGTTTGGCATCATCGCCTCCGGCCTGGTCTCCATCGCCGCAGGCCTGCTGGTGCGCTTGGGCGGGATGAAGATGGTGGAGAAGATTCTTCCCGCCACCATCACCGGCCCCATTGCCATGATCATCGGCCTGACGCTTGCCGGCAACGCGATGATGGACGCAGCACCCCAGGCCGCGCAATCCCAGGCTGTGTGGGTCGTCTCCCTGATCACCCTGGTGTCCACCGTCATCTACAGCCGCAAGCTCAAGGGCTTCCTGGGCCAGCTGCCCCTGCTGCTGGGCGCGCTCACGGGCTGCCTTGCCGCCGGCCTTCTGTATGTCCTGGATCCTGTCAACATGAACTTCTTCCGCCAGATCAGCCAGGCTGCTCTGGACGCCAGCTCGTGGAAGCTTGGTGACGGCTCGTTCTTTGCTCTGCCTGCCTTTACCCTGCCCAAGGTAAGCTGGCTGGCCGTGGCGGCCATCATGCCCATCGCCATCGCGACCATCCCGGAATCCACCGCGCACATCTACCAGCTGGACATCTATGTGGATGACCTGGCAAAGAAAAAGGGCCGCGGCAAGTTCGGCATCGAAAAGCTGCTGGACCGCAACCTGATCGGTGACGGCATCTGCGATATGGTCTCAGGCGCTGTCGGCGGCCCCGCCGGTACCAACTACGGCGAAAACATCTCCACCATGGCGATCACCAAGGTGTTCTCAGTACCGGTCATGGCTGCTGCCGGCATCTTCGCCATGGTCATCAGCTGCTTCACCCCCCTGATCAAAGTGATCTACGGCATCCCCATTGCTGTCATCGGCGGCCTTGAGATCTACCTGTTCGGCGCCATCGCGGCGCAGGGTATCGCCATCCTGATCGATAAGAAGGTCTCCATGTTCGACGCCAAAAACATCGCGGTCATTGCCACCATCATGACCTTCGGCCTGGGTGTCAACTACGCCTTTGGCGGCAACATCAACATGTTCGGCATCAATGTGCCCGCTGTCGCCGGCGCCGCGATCCTGGGCATCATCCTGAACTTTATCCTCAGCATCGGTGATAAGAGCGGAGATAAGACGGACGAATTAACCGCTTGATCAGCTAAATGAACCAACTCAAACCGGCCGGACTTTTGTCCGGCCGGTTTGAGTTGAGCTGATCCTGTTGGGCACACGCTGTCCTCGCTTTTGTGATATACTGAAATCCAGCTGAAAATGGCCCGGACTGCTGCTTGACAAAACGCGAAAATTGTCTTAGTATACATATTGCGTTAAGCAGAGGCGCCCGCTTCTCACCTTGCGAAGAAGTTTTCAAGGTACGGCAGTTATCCATGATGATTTATGCATGAGATTTCGGCGGGCAGCAATGCCCGCCGGATTTATTTTTATACGGAGGTGACAGGACATCAACAACGATCTGAAGATCAATGAGGACATTCGCGACAGAGAGGTACGCGTGATTGGCGCGGACGGCGCGCAGCTGGGCGTTTTATCGCTGCAGAACGCGATGAAGCTGGCCGAAGATCAAAAGCTTGACCTGGTCAAAATTGTCCCCAACGCCCAGCCCCCTGTTTGCAAGCTGATGGACTTTGACAAGCACCGCTTTGAACAGTCCAAGCGCGAAAAGGAGATGCGCAAGAACCAAAAAGTGATCACCTTAAAGGAAGTGCAGCTTTCCGCTACGATTGAGGAAAACGACGTTCAGACCAAGCTGAAGAACGCCGTGAAATTCTTAAGCGCGGGGGACAAGGTCAAGGTGACCATCCGCTTTCGCGGACGGCAGATTACGCACTCTGAAATCGGCCTGAAGGTGATGGAGGACTTCGCGGATCGCACGAAGGACATCTCCACCGTCGAGCGCAGGCCTTTGCTTGAGGGCAGGCACATGATCATGATCCTTGCGCCTAAAGCGGAAAAAGCATCCAAAGCGGAGCGAAGCGCTGCCCCCAAACGGGATGAAGCGCCCGGCGCGGCCGCTCCCAATGAATAACCGGAAGGAGAACCCATTCCATGCCTAAGCAAAAATCCCACCGCGGCGCGTCCAAGCGTTTTTCTCTTACGAAGAGCGGCCTGGTCAAGCATAAAAAGCTCAACCGCAACCACATTTTAACCAAGAAGGTGACCAAGCGGCAGCGCCACCTGCGCGCCGGCGGCGTCTTGAACAACAACAAGGAAGCGGCGACCATCCGTTCAATGATTTCAAAGTAATTAGTCACGTATAGTAGGAGGATAAACTCATGGCACGCATTAAGAGGGCAGTGAACGCCCACAAAAAACGCCGTAAATATTTAAAGCTGGCAAAGGGTTACTGGGGCAGCAAGTCCAAGCAATACCGCGCCGCCAGTGAACAGGTGAGGCGCTCCCTGCGCTATGCCTACATTGGCCGCAAGCTGCGCAAGCGCGACTTCCGCCGCCTGTGGATCACCCGCATCAACGCGGCTGCCCGCATTAACGGGATGAGCTACTCGGTGATGATCAACGGGCTCAAAAAGCAGAGCATTGAAGTCAACCGCAAGATGCTGGCAGACCTTGCCGTCAACGACGCCGCAGGTTTCGCCAAGCTGGCCGAGCTGGCCAAGGCCGCGAAGTAAAGCGCAGGTTTTGCAGATAACACGCCGATAAATCAGTCGGCGTGTTTTTGATAGACAGGGAGATATTGAGTTGCTATAATCCGCCCTGTAAAGAGATGATGAGGAGAATAGAGACGAATGAGCAGCAATATCTGGCATGACATCAAGCCCGAGCGCATCCAGGAAGAGGATTTCATGGCCGTGATTGAGATCCCCAAGGGATCAAAGAACAAGTATGAGCTGGATAAGGAGACAGGCGTCCTGATGCTTGACCGCATCCTGCATACTTCTACCCATTATCCCGCCAACTACGGCTTTATCCCCCGAACCTACGGGGATGACCGTGATCCGCTGGATGTGCTGGTGCTGTGCTCGGAGCCGATCGCGCCGATGACCCTGGTGCGCTGCTATCCCATCGGTGTCATCAGGATGCTGGATCAGGGAAGGCTGGATGACAAGATCATCTGCATCCCCTTCAGTGACCCTACGTATAATGAGTACAGTGATATCAATGAACTGCCAAAGCATGTGTTTGAGGAGATGAGCCATTTTTTCCAGGTCTACAAGGCGCTGGAGGGAAAGCAGACAGCTGCCGGCGAGGTGCAGGACCGCGCCGTGGCGGTGGAAGTAATCAAAAAAGCGCGAAACGATTACCGCGCCTTATTCGGCTGAACACGATCTTATCCTTCGGATGTGGCGTTTTTATCTGCCGCTTCGCGGGTACACTTAATTTACAGGCCAAGGCAGGTTAATTGCCTCCTGTAAAATAGTTTGAAGGAGATCGATATGAAAAAGAAGCTCTTGCTCATAACATTGCTGGCGGTTGCCGCGCTGGCTTTGGCCGCGTGCACGCCGCAGACACCAGCCGCGACCGCCACGCCCGTGCCGCAGACTGAACAGCCGTCCCAAGCGCCGGCCTCTCCGACGCCTGAAGCCTCCCCTGAAGCTGCAGCCCCTGAAGGCGGCCTGGAGCTGACGCTGGAAGAACTGGCCAAGTTCAACGGCAAGGATGGCGCGCGCGCCTATGTTGCCGTGGATGGCATCATTTATGACATGACGGACAGCGCCGCCTGGAAGAACGGGGATCACAACGGCTTTGAGGCTGGTAAGGATCTGACTGATGCCATTAAAAATCAGTCGCCCCACGGTGTGGTTAATTTGACCCGCGTGCCTGTAGTGGGCAAGCTGATAACTGAGTAGAATTTTAAATAAAGCCGCCTGCGGTCAACAAGCCGCGGGCGGTTTTGTCAATAGAGGAGGCAAGGAATGTACAAGACGCTTGGCATTATTTCTCTGATTCTG
>RRZT010203622.1_pt1 | contig 11574 bp, 8 predicted proteins | sample 2165551 | NCBI WGS metagenome assembly RRZT01 (sample SAMN10456910, study PRJNA506462) | wastewater metagenome | biome: wastewater; feature: sludge; material: wastewater sludge; isolation source: wastewater sludge with Escherichia coli K12::gfp cells carrying plasmid... | place: USA: Moscow, Idaho ... | reverse complement strand
TAGCTTGAATGGCGGCCGGTGTTGCTGCCGGCCGCGTCCGGCATTTGTCCTTGAAAACGCGGTTGAATCGCACCGGAACCGTTCACCCTTCGACAGGCTCAGGGCGAACGGTTCTTTTGGGTCTCACCCGCCGGGTGATTCACCGAAATGCCGTTCGTGCTGAGCCTGTCGAAGCATGAGCCTGTCGAAGCATGAATGGGATTTTGGCGCCACAATCGCGGTTCCAGAGTTTATTCGGTGGCGCGTTTGTAGTTCGCGATTTCCGGCACCTGCAGGCGGCGGAACGCGTCGCCTGAAGCGTCGAAGAGGTGGCATTCCACCGGGTCGAAGCCGATCGTCACACTGTCGCACATCTCGACCAGCGTCTTGCCGTCGACCAGCGCCGTGACGGCGTGGTCGCCGGCGCTCAGCACTTCAATGAAGGTCTCGTGGCCGAGCCGCTCGACGAGCTCGACCTGGCCGCGCAGCGCGACGCCGAAGCCGTCGCCGACCTTGACGCTCTCCGGCCGGATGCCCAGCGTCAGTGATGCTCCCGGCGGAATTCGCTCTCCAACGACGGGAATCAGCGCCTCGCCGAAATCGGGCGAGCGCACGGTGATCCCGGCGTCGCCCGCCGCCACCGCCTCGACGGTGAGGAAATTCATCCTGGGCGAACCGATGAAGCCCGCGACGAACTGGTTTTGCGGCCGGTGATAAAGCTCGAGCGGCGAGCCGATCTGGCGCACATGCCCGGCCTCCAGCACGACGATCTTGTCGGCTAGCGTCATGGCCTCGACCTGGTCGTGCGTCACGTAGATCATCGTCGCGCCCAGTTCGCAATGCAGCCTGGAAATCTCGGCGCGCGTGTTGACGCGCAGGGCGGCGTCGAGGTTGGAAAGCGGTTCGTCGAAGAGGAAGACCTGCGGGTTGCGCACGATCGCGCGGCCTATGGCGACGCGCTGCCGCTGGCCACCCGACAGCTGGCTCGGCTTGCGGTCGAGCAGCGCCTCCATCTTGAGGATCGCAGCGGCGTTGCGCACCTTGCTGTCGATGACGTCCTTCTTCTCGCCGGCCAGCGAGAGCCCGAAGGCCATGTTCTCGAACACCGTCATGTGCGGGAAAAGCGCGTAGGACTGGAACACCATCGCGATACTGCGCTCCTTCGGCGGCAGGTCGTTGACGCAGCGTCCGCCGATGTCCAGCGTGCCGGAGGTGATCTCCTCCAGCCCGGCGATCAGGCGCAGCAGCGTCGATTTGCCGCAGCCGGACGGCCCGACGAAGACGACGAACTCGCCGTGCTCGATACTGATATCGACGCCCTTGATGATCTCGTGCTGCCCGAAGCTCTTGCGGATTGCTTTCAGTTCCAGGTCTGCCATGTTCCGACGCCTCTTCGTTATTGGCGAACGCTGCGTGACGATCGCCGACCGTCAATGAATCCTTCTCAGGTTGTGCTCGGTGTCTCCCGGTCGTCAGCCGAAACCTGCATCCAGCGATTCGGGCGAAAGGGTAGAAAACAGCCGAACAAGCCGACGTATTGTAGAACGGTTTACGTCAAAGTAAAGAGTGTGAACTGATCAATGTGCTTCCGATCCTTCGCCATTGGATCAACGATGATCGGTGCGGAGGCTTTTTTGGTGCCGATCTGGATGGTTGAGCGCAGGCCTTGCTAACCTAAGTTAACCAATTGTTTTTAAGCGATATGTGCTGAGTTTTACATCTGCTCTGCGGATGGTTCGGAGGCGTCGTCCCCGTGATGACTGGTTTGAGCTTGGCGTTGCTGCCCGTGCGCCATGCGGCGCGTCGATGAATGCCGATGGTGCCAAAAAGGTGTTTACAAAAACGTAAACCGTTCTACAATCATCTTCACCGATTCGTCGCAGGGCGTCTCGGGAAACAATCCATCGATAACGCAGGGAGCAGCCAATGACGTCGAGCGACCACACCGGACCAACGAGCACGTGCCCAATCGAGCGGCGGCAATGGTCGGCGCAGATGATTCGTCCGGAGACGGATGCCGGCATCGGCAATCAGTCGCCGTTCGTCGAAACGACGCTGGTGCTCGACGCCGACGCGCCGGATGCGCGCCTGTTCATCAGTGCGCTCGGCTTGTACCGCTGCTTCATCAATGGCCGGCGGGTCGGCGACGATGTGCTGACGCCGGGATGGACGAGCTATCAGGATCGTCTCTCCTACCAGAGCTACGCGGTCGGCCAGCTGCTGCGCCGCGGTGAAAACACGATCACCCTGTGGCTGGGCGACGGCTGGCTGCGCTCGACGATGTTGTGGAAGGGGGTGCGCATCGACAACACCTGGGGCGAGCATCTGGGCGCGATCGCCGAGATTCGCGCCGGCGACCGCCTCCTGCTGGCGACCGACGCGCGCTGGAAAAGCGGCCTCACGCCGATCGTCAAATCCGGCATCTACTTCGGCGAAACCTACGATGCGCGCCAGGAAGGTCGGCCGGCGACGCGCGGCTGCACGGTGGATGCGGGCTTCGATGCGGCTCGCCTGATTGCGCACGAGATCAACGGCGTCAAGGAACTCGCGCCGTTCGCGCCGATCAGCGAAACGCGGGACGCGGAAGGGCGCACGATCTACGACTTTGGCCAGAACGTCGGCGGCTATGTCGCCTTCTCGGTCGAAGGCGAGGCGGGCGCCACGGTGCTCGTCGAGCACGCCGAGATCCTCGATCACGAAGGCAAGTTCAACAACACCAACTACCGGCTGGCCGAGGCGCGCATCAACTACACGCTCAAGGGCGAAGGCGTCGAACACTATCGGCCGACCTTCACCTTCCACGGCTTTCGTTACGCCCGCGTCACCGTCAGCGGGCGCGCAACGGTCCGCTCCATCGTTTCCGTGCCGATCACCTCGGCAACGCGGCCGACCGGGACGTTGACGACGGCGAGTCCGCTCGTTAACAAGCTCGTCGAGAACACCGCCTGGTCGCAGCGCGGCAACTTCATCGAGGTGCCGACCGACTGCCCGCAGCGCGACGAGCGCATGGGCTGGTCGGGCGACGCGCAGGTGTTCGCGCCGACCGCGTGCTACCTGCACGAGAGCCACGCCTTCCTCGTCAAATGGCTGCGCGATCTGATGGCCGACCAGCGGCCGGACGGCGAAATCCCGCACTTCTCGCCCGATCCGACGCGCGGGCACGAAGACATCGTCGCCGGCTATTACGGCAGTACCGGCTGGGGCGACGCCATCTGCATCGTGCCCTGGGTGTTGTGGACGCATTACGGCGACCGCGCCATTCTGGCTGAGGCCTTCCCCGCCATGCTGCGCTGGAACGACTTCGTCTGGTCGATCAGCGATGGTCCGATCGTCAACACGCCGCGCCAGTGGAAGGAACGCGGTTTCAGCTTCGGCGACTGGCTGCAACCGAGCGGGCCGACCGAAAAGCCGTATCCGACGATCGGCGACGATGCCGCGGCGACGATCTATCTCTACATTTCCTCGGCGCTCACCGCGAAGATTGCCCGCGTACTCGGCGACAGCGAGGCCGAACGCCGCATGTCGGCGCGCGCCGAGGCCGTCAAGCAGGCCTTCGCGCACGAGTTCATCGCGCCGAGCGGCCGATTGGTCTACGACGACCAGACGTCGTACGCGCTCGCCTTCCTGCACGACCTGATTCCGGAAGACAAGCGCGATGCCGCCAAACGCTACTTCCGCGCGACCATCGCGCGCAGCGAAGGGCGCATCGGCACCGGCTTCATCGGCACGCCGGCGCTGCTGCCGGCGCTCGTCAAGATCGGCGAATACGAACTCGCCGCAGCCATGTTCCTGCAGGAAGAGGTGCCGGGCTGGCTGTACCAGATCAAGCACGGCGCAACGACGATCTGGGAGCGCTGGGACGCGATCCGCGCCGACGGCAAGATGTTCGACCCGGCGATGAACTCGTACAACCACTACGCCTACGGTTCGGTCTGCCAATGGCTGTTCGAAGGATTGGCCGGCTTCCGTCCGGACCCGGACGAACCGGCATTCCGGCATGTCATCTTCGAACCGCTCGTCGTTCCCGCGCTCGCTCCACTCAAGGCCACGCACGATTCGACGGCAGGACGCATCGAAGCCGGCTGGCAGGTCGATGGCGACAAGGTGACGTACAAAGTCGAAATTCCGGAAGGCGCGCATGGCTCGTTGCGCCTCAGGGCGTGCTATTCGCTGTCGCGCATCGACGGGCAAGCGGCGACAGCGAGCACCGCGCCGATCACGCTGGGCGCGGGCAAACACACGATCGAGTTTTTCATGGCAGGTCTCTGAAACAACGAGGAACAAAGCGCGTACCGCCTGGCACAAGGCGGACGCCCATTCTTAATGTTTTTTCGACGCGATCTATTAAAGCGTTTTCCATCAAGGAGAGGGTTGATGAAGAAGATGTGGAGTAAGCAACTGTTGTCCGTGGCGGTCACTTCGGTGGTCGCCGCCTGTACCGGCGGTTACGCGTTCGCCGCACCGACCGTGACGCTGACGGTACTGACGTCGAACCCACCGCAGGATATCAAGGCGGTCGAGGGGCTGGCCGCCGACTTCATGGCCAAGTACCCGTCGATCAAGGTCGAGGTCGAAGCGCGACCGGGGGGCGGCGAGGGCGACAACATCGTCAAGACGCGGCTGGCCACCGGCGAGATGGCCGACGTCTTCCTGTATAACTCCGGCTCGCTGTTCCAGGCGCTGAATCCGAAGAAGAATCTCGTCGACGTCACGAATGAACCCTTCCAGGCCGACGTGCATGACACCTTCAAGAAAGTGGTCAGCGTCGAAGGCAAGGTCTACGGCGCGCCGATCGAGACCGGTATGGGCGGCGGCGTGCTGTACAACCGCAAGATCTACCAGAAGTTGAATCTGCAGGTGCCCAAGACCTGGGCCGAGTTCCAGAAGAACAACGCGGCGATCAAGGCGGCCGGCATCGCGCCGGTGATCCAGACCTTCAAGGACACGTGGACCTCGCAGCTCTTCGTGCTCGGCGACTATTTCAACGTGCAGGCTGTCGAGCCGGACTTTGCCGACCGCTACACGAACAACAAGGCCAAGTTTGCGACCAGCCCGACAGCGCTCAAGGGCTTCCAGAAACAGGAGGAAGTGTTCAAGGCCGGTTACCTGAACAAGGACTTTGCTTCGGCCGGCTATGAAGATGGTCTGCGCATGGTCGCCAAGGGCGAGGGCGCGCACTATCCGATGCTGACCTTCGCGATCGGTACCCTCGCCACCAATTTCAAGGAGAACCTCAGCGACGTCGGCTTCTTCGCGCTGCCCGGTGACAATGCCGCCAAGAACGGGTTGACCGTGTGGGTGCCACCCGGCCTGTACATCCCCAAAACGACGCAGCACCTGAAGGAGGCGAAGATGTTCCTCGCCTTCGCCGCCAGCGTCGAGGGCTGCAACTCGCAGACCAAGGCGGTCGGCGCGATGGGGCCGTACATGGTCAAGGGCTGCGAACTGCCGACCGACGTGCCGCCCTCGGTGAAGGATCTGGTGAGCTACTTCGGTGCGGGCGGCCAGAATGCGCCGGCGCTTGAGTTCCTCTCGCCGATCAAGGGGCCGTCGCTCGAACAGATCACCGTCGAAGTCGGTTCCGGCATCCGCAAGCCGGCCGACGGCGCCGCGCTCTACGACGAGGACGTGCGCAAGCAGGCGATGCAACTCGGCATTGCGGGCTGGAAGTAGAGCGAAACGCGGTATCTTCGGGAAGATTCGCTATGTGATCGACGACAATCCACCACCGTTCGCCCTGAGCCTGTCGAAGGGTGGGTGACCGTCCTGCGCGCCCGTTCATGCCCTTCGGCGGGCTCAGGACAGGATTCGACAGGCTCACCACGAACGGTGGAAAGTTGTCGGTCACTTTGGCGACCTCAGTAGGCATCAATAACGCCTCACCAAGCGTTTCGCTTGAACGGCAAGGTGGCAAACATGGCAGCAGCGCAATTGGCACCGGTACGGCGCAGACTCGGCACCGCGTCGTACCCGGCCTGGTTCTATATCCCGGCGGCGGTGGTTTTCGGCGTGCTCTTCCTGGCGCCGATGATCATGTCGTTCTATTTCAGTCTCACGCGCTGGACGTTGTTCGAATCGACCTTCATCGGCTTCGAGAATTTCGTGCAGTTCTATCGCGAGCCTTTTCTGGTCAAGGGGCTCACCAACACGCTGATCTACGCCGTCGTGACGTCCGGCCTCAAGGTCATCTTCGGCATGCTGCTCGGCGTGCTGCTGACCTCGGATATCCGCGTGCGCACCTTCCTGCGCTCGGTCGTCTTCTTCCCCGTGCTGGTCAGCACGGTCGGCATCGGGATCACGTTCACCGCCCTGATGCATCCGAGCAACGGCGCGATCAACGTCGGGCTGAGCTTCTTCGGTATCGAGGGGCCGGGCTGGTTGACCGATCCCGCCTACGCGCTGCTCTCGGTGGCGCTCGTCGACGTGTGGAAAGGCGTCGGGCTGGCGACCATCATCTTCATCGCCGGCATCGTCGCCATCCCGCGCGAGTATTACGAGGCGGCGAAGATCGAGGGTGCGACGGCGGTTCAGCAATTCTGGAAAGTCACCGTGCCGCTCGCCCGGCCGGCGACGACGACGGTGGTCATCCTCAGCTTCATCGGCGGCCTGCGTTCCTTCGACCTGATCTGGTCGATGACGCGTGGCGGTCCCGGCTTCACGTCCGACGTCATCGCGTCGGTGATCTACAAGCAGTACCAGGCCGGCTTCTACGGGCTCTCGACGGCGGGCAACGTCGTGCTCTTCCTGCTGGTCTCGGTACTCGTCGTACCGCTCTCGATGTACTTCAACCGCAAGGAGACCCGGCCATGAAATTTAGGTGGAAAATCGTCACCGAGATTCTGTCCGTCCTCGGCGCCAGCCTCGTCTTCCTGGTGCCCTTCGCCTTCATCATCCTCACCGCGGCGAAGAACAAGCAGGAGGCGGCACTGTTGCGCTTCTCGTGGCCGTCGGTCATCGAGGCGTGGGGTAACCTCGTTCAGGTCGTGCAGGCGCGCGACTACATGCTGCTCACCGCCTTCTTCAACAGCCTTGTCATTACCGTCGTCAGCGTCGGCTTGCTCGTCGTCTTCGCCAGCATGGTCGGTTTTGTCCTGCAACGGCGCGCCAGCCGCTGGAACGGCGTGATCGAGATGATCGTGCTCTCGGGTCTGATCATGCCGCCGGCCGTGGTGCCGACGATCTGGGTGCTGCAGGAGATCGGCCTGTTCAAGACGATGAGCGGGATGATCCTGATCGAGGTCGCCTACGGACTCTCGTTCAGCGTGCTGCTCTTTCGCGCCTTCGTCGCGACGATCCCCAAGGAGCTCGACGAAGCGGCCGTCATCGAGGGCGCGGGGCCGATCGCGCTCTTTTTCCGCGTCATCCTGCCGCTGATGAAGCCGGTCGTCGTCACCAATATCGTCGTGCAATCGGTCGGCATCTTCAACGACTTCACCAATCCGCTCTACTACCTGCCCGGCGCGCGCAACGCGACGGTGCAGCTCACGCTCTACAACTTCCAGAGCATGTTCAACACCTCGTACAACCTGCTCTTCATGAACATCCTGCTGATCACGATTCCGCCGCTGATCATGTTCCTCTTCTTCAACGGCAAGATCGTCGAAGGCATGACGGCCGGGGCGGTCAAGGGTTGAGCAGGTAGAATGCGCGCATGAGCAAGCGGCCCACCATACAGGACGTTGCCGATCGGGCAGGCGTCTCGCGATCGGCGATTTCGAAGGTGCTGCGCAACGCCTATGGCATCAGCGACGAGATGCGCAGCCGGGTCGAGGCGGCGATCGCCGAGCTCAACTACCGGCCGCAGTTCGCCGCGCGCGGACTGCGCGGGCGGACCTTCACCTTCGGCGTCACGCTGCCGGACGTGCGCAACCAGTTCTTCGCCGACATCATGGACGGCGTCTGGGCGGCGACCAAGCCGACGTCGTATCAGTCGCTGCTCGCGATCCGCCCGTCGCAGGATCTGACCGACAAGAACCAGATCGAAACGATGCTCGACCGCAAGCTCGACGGCTTGCTCCTCGTCGCGCCGCGTATCGAAATGCGTCAGTTGATCAAACTGGCGGAAACCGTCCCGATGGTCGTCATCGGCCGCCACGAACCGGATGGCGGGTTCGACACAGCGAACAACGATGACGAGCAAGGGACGCGGCTGGCGCTCGAACATCTGATCGCCGCCGGGCATCGCAAGATCGCGCATGTAACCTTTCAGGTGCTCGAGGATGCGGCGGTGAATCCGGTCGCGTATCGCCTGAAGGGTTACCTCGACGTGATGCGCGAGCGCGGGCTGGCGAGTCACATCCACATCGTCGAGCAGAAGTTCAGCGCGACTGACGAAGAGCAATCCCGGCAGATTCATCACCTCCTGACCGCCAAGAACCGGCCGACGGCCATTTTTGCGTGGTCCGACAAGGCGGCGATTCCGATCATGTCGGTGGCTGCGGACTGCGGGCTGCGCATTCCGGAGGACTTCGCCCTCATCGGCTACGACAACTGGCCGATGTGCGCCATCCCGCAGATTTCGCTGACATCGGTCGATCAGGACCCGCACCGGCTCGGCATGCGTGCGGCCGAGCTGCTCATCGAACGCATCGAAGGGCGGACAGAGCCTGTCCACTTCGTGACGGAACCCCGTCTCATCGTCCGGCAGTCGTCTCTTTCGCCTGCGGCCAGCTGAGTACAGGCAAAGTGCGCGATTCAGCGTGCCGCCAGCGGCTCGACCATCCGCACCGTCCAGGTTTCCGGGCTGGCCGCCCCGGCGCCTTGTCTTGGCGGCGCGCACGAGCCGCGATCGACGAACTCCTGATTGACCTTGAGGCCGTAGAGCTTCTGCTTGGCGTGGCGTAGCCGGTTCATCAGGAACTCGCCGGTGGTCGAGCCGATGATGTCGGTGTTGATGCGCATCGTGTTGAACTGCGGAATGTAGGGCTTCGAGTAGTCGAGGACGTCGCCCGGCGCGATGATCGAGATGTCGTCGGGCACGCGCAGGCCGCGTTCGCTGAGCACCATGTGCACGCGCAGCGCGAGTTCGTCGTCGAGCACGAAGAGCGCGGTTGGCGGGTTCTGGCGGTCGAACAAGTCGGCGACCTCCTTGCGTAGCACGGCCATGTCCTGCGTATCGGCGTTGACCTGCAGTGCCGGGTCGAAATCGAGGCGGAACTCGCTGATCGCGCTCATGAAACCCATGAAGCGCTCACGCATCAGCGCTTCGAGGCTGAAGCGGTCGCAGCCGATGTAGGCGAGCAAGCGGTGGCCGAGTTCAATCAGGTACTTGGTGCCTTCGTAAGCGCCGTGGAAGTCGTCGGAGCAGACGCTGTAGTAGTTCTCCAGGTGCTTGTTGTTCATCACCACGACGACGGGAATGCCGCGATCTTCGAGTCGCACAAAGGCATTGACGTTGGCGTAGTGGAGCGAGGCGACGGCCTTGACGCGCGCGTCCATCACCTTCATGACGATCTCGGCGTCGGTCGACTGGAACGAGATCGGGATCAGCACGACGTCGTAACCATCCTCGCGAACCCGCTTCTCCAGGCTCTCGATGATCGTACAGATGAAGTAGAACATGTAACTGAACGACTGGTCGATCACGAGCAAGAGGCCTAGCGTCTTGCGCGGCTTGTCCACGCGCGCGCCGTCCCCATACTTCTCCTGGCGCAGATAGCCTAGATCGGCGGCCACCTTGAGCACCTGGTCGCGCGTGTCGGGCGAGATGTTGCCCTTATCCCTGAGCACGAGCGACACCGTCGCGGGCGAAACGCCGACGGTTTTGGCGATATCTCGTAAAGTCGGTTTCATTTAGTAAATTGTTTACTTGAGTTGCTGCATCATAGCGTCGCACTTTTTAAATATCAAATATTTGTTAAGTGCCGTAAACCGCTGTTCACCCATTCGTGCTCCCGTGTTCCGTTTCCATTCTTGTGACCTCGACGTCAGCGTCATTCAAGTCACCTTGTCTGAGTCGAGTTAGCGCCTGCGATCCTTGATCCGTAAGGTGATCTGGAATGTTGCTGGACACCTCGCCGCTTGTGCTCGATGGTCGTTCCCTTGCGTGTGCTGAGAGGTCGTGTTCGGTGCTGTTGGCGTGTCATTGCGGTTATCGGCTAAATGGATTTGGAGTGAATTATTCACTTGAGTCGAGTTAAGAAATTAATAAAATTTAGTTGACAAGCGTTGGCCGATTTCTATACTCGTCAAAAACAGGGAGGTGACCATGAAGCGCCACGGAGAACTGATCGGCATCAAACGGGAGTGCGTTGCTGCATACATCGACTACCACTGCGCCGTCTGGCCGGAGGTGGCCGCCAAGATCACCGAATGCAACATCCGCAACTACACGATCTTCATGCACGACGGGTTGTTGTTCGCTTACTACGAGTACGTCGGCGACGACTTCGATGCGGACATGGCGAAGATGGCCGAGCACCCCAAGACCCAGGAATGGTGGGCGACCGTCAAGCCCTTGCAGTCCCCGCTCAACTCGCGCAAGAACGGCGAGTGGTGGGCTGCGATGGAGGAGGTGTTTCACCAGGATTGAGCCCGCGTGTTCAGTTTCCCAGCGGGTTGGCAAAACTTGTTCCGAATCATTTGCTGTCAGGTTCCAGGTAGGTTTTCACGAATGCCGACGCATTTTCGTGTGCCGGTTTGATAATCATGGAGGGTTCAAATGAGGAAGTTTGGTCTGAAGTTGGCGGCGATTGCCGCTGCAGTAGCGATCGTTTCAGCGGGTGGTTTTGCGACGTCGGCCGTGGCGGCCGGTCCGGTCGAAATTGGCGCAATCCTGCTCGACACCAAGCACGAGTGGTTCGCCGAAGTCATCGAGGGCATGAAGAAGGCGGGGACCGACCTCAAGGCGACGGTCAAGATCCTGAGCTCCGATTCCGACGTGGCGAAGGAAGCCTCGGTCATCGACAACCTCATCGCGCAACAGGTCAGCGCCATCTCGATTTCGCCGCAGAGCGACACGGCGTCGGTGCCGGCCTTCGAGCGTGCCGTCGCCGCCAAGATCCCGGTCGTCACCTGGAACTCGAAGGTGAACTCGCCGAACTCGAAGTACTTCGTCGGCGTCAATAACTACGATCTCGGCAAGGGTACGGGCGCCTTCGCCGTCGATTACATCAAGAACAAGATGGGTGGCAAGGCCAAGGTCGCCGTCATCGGTACCTCCAAGTACTCGGTCGGTATCGACCGCGTCAAGGGCTTCGTCGATCAGATCAAGGCGGTGCCGGGCGTCGAGATCGTCGCGCAGCAGGATGCTGAGTTCAAGGAACTGGGCTTGTCAGTGACCGAGAGCATCCTCGAAGCGCATCCCGAAACGCAGATCGTCTGGTGCTGGAACCAGGGCGCATTGCTCGGTTCGCTCGCCGCGCTGAAGGCCAACCCGAAGGCCAAGGTGCTACTGATGGGCACCGACATGAGCATCGACCTGGCGCGCGCCATGCTTGAGCCGAACTCCTTCCTCGTCGCCGTGACCACGCAGCAGCCGTTCGAGATCGGCTACACCTCGGTCAAGAACGCCTACGACCTGGCGACCACCGGCAAAGCCCAGAACGAAGTGCTCGTGCCGCTCAAGACCTACAAGCTCGACGACAAGGCCGATAT
>RRZT011841603.1_pt1 | contig 11575 bp, 15 predicted proteins | sample 2165551 | NCBI WGS metagenome assembly RRZT01 (sample SAMN10456910, study PRJNA506462) | wastewater metagenome | biome: wastewater; feature: sludge; material: wastewater sludge; isolation source: wastewater sludge with Escherichia coli K12::gfp cells carrying plasmid... | place: USA: Moscow, Idaho... | reverse complement strand
CTAAAATAAGAAAAAGCAGAAAAAGAAATAAATATAAAGAAAAAATAAAATTAGATAAACTTAAATTTAAAGTATTAAAAGAGGATTATACATTTAATAAAAAGGATTGGAAAAAAATATATGGAGATATTAATGTAAAAAGATTATCAAAAGAAGTTAATAAATTAGAGAATAAATTAACAAATATAAGAGAAAATGAAAATCATCAAATTTCAAAAAAAATTGTTGATAACAATGACATTATATTAATGGAAACTTTAACTTATAAAGGTATGCAAAAACTTTGGGGTAATAAGATTAAAAAATTAGGATTAAGTTCTTTAACTAATATGATTGGATATAAAGCCGAAAACCAAGGCAAAATATTTTTTAAAATTGACAGATTTTATCCATCTACTAAAACTTGTTCTTGTTGTGGTAATATTCAGAATATCAAATTGAGTGAAAGAATTTATAAATGTAAAAATTGTGGAACTGAAATTGATAGGGATATTAATCGTGGAATAAATATCAAAAATTTTGGTATAAAATCGTATATGGAATTAAATAATATAAATATACGATAAATTAAAGTCCTAAATGAAAAGAACTATTTCCGTCATTTAGGACATCAGAGATTTAAATTTTATAACCATTTTGGTGTAAGGTTTGAGTTGTTGATGATATAATTATATGATTGTAAAGTCATATTATTAGAGGAAACTCCGACCTTCAGGTCGTGAGTAGTTCATACTCACAAGATGGTATAATTACTCTATTAAGTGAAGATACAAAAACAAAACAAGTATTTTTACAAACACCAATTATTTTACACTTTGAAATCATTGATAATTTTTTAATTATTCAAACTTTTAATGGTTTCTTTTCTTTTGAATTTTTAGGTAATAAAATACCAGAAATAAAAATATCTGAAGTTGCTAAATTATTACTAAATTAAGTTTTAATAGTTAAATAGAAAGAATTTTCTCTCTATTTATTATTTCATATTTTTTAAAATTTTATAAAAGTCCATAACCATAATCTAAATCATTTGTTATTTTTTTACTGTTCAATATTACTTCTTTTTTTTGCTTCATTTTTATTTTTTTTAATAAAAAATTCTTATATTTATCAAATTCTTCTTTTATATCTTCAAATGAAAAATCACCTTCATCTGTTATATATAATTTCGCTTCTATTTGATTTTTTATTATTTGTTCTTTTACATTTTTTAATTTTGGATTATTATTACAATTAAATACTTTTTTTATTATTTTAGGACTATATTCTAAAGAAGATAATTCTGGATTATGATGTATAGAAAAACTTCCACCAATTTCAAAAGGTCGACCTTTTAGTGTTTTTAAATTATTATCTGAACGATTAAAGTTTTGTTTAACTACTGAAGGACGTCCTTCTAAAGAAGTTAATTCATTATGAATAACGTTAAAATTACCTTCAATAATATCTGGACTATATTTTAATGAAGTTAATTTGTTATGACTAACATTAAAATCTTTTTTTGCTAATTTTGGACTACCCTCTAACGAAGTTAATTTATCACGACCCATACCCATAGCTATTATATACTTTGCACAGACTTTATTTTCCATATTTGAATAAACTTCAGAAAATTTCATATTTTTCCTTTTTTTAATTATATAGAAAAACCATAATCTATATTTTTATGATTTTTTAATTTTTCTTTTTTGATTTGTTCTTTGGTTATAAAACTTTCAAATTCTTCTTTTATTTCATCAAATGAAAAAAAACCTTCATCTGTATAATAATTTAAAGCTCTTATTTGATATTTTATTACTTGTCGTTTTATATTTTTTAAATCAGGATTATTTCTACAATCTAAAGAGCCATTTATTATTTTTGGACAAAACTCAAGTGATTTTAATTGATTATTTGAACAGTCAAAAAAACCTATAATTTTATTTGTCATACCTTTTAATGAAGTTATTTTATTATAACTACAATTTACAAAACCAGTTACTTTTTCTGGAAAATATTTTAAATTTTCAATATCATTTTTTCGTATATTTACATAACCATATACTACTTTTGGAATACCTTTTAATGAAGTTATTTTTCTATTCTGAAAGTATAAATTAGCATCAAAAATGTCTCCTGTAAGACCTTTACTTTCTATCATTTTTTTGAATTCTTTATTATCACCTATATTCATTTTTAATTCCTATAATATTTTATCAACATAAACTATACCCATAGTCTTCTTTGTTTACTTTTGGTTTATTTTTTATAATATTTTTAAATTTTTTTTCTTTTATTAAAATCATTTCTTCTTTTTTTATTAAATATTGTGTATATTGTTCAAACTCTTCTTTTATTTTTGAAAAAGGAAAATCTCCTTCATCTGTTAAATATATTTTAGCTTTAATCCCATATTTTATTATTTGCTCTTTGATGTTTTTTAAATCAGGATTATTTCTACAATAAAAAGAGTCTCCTACTTCTTTCGGGCCACCTTCTAAACTAGTTAAATTATTAGCATTACAATTAAAAGAACCACTTATTTTTTTTGGACTTCCTTCTAATGTTTTTAATTCATTACCATTACAAGAAAAATTACCGTTAATATATGTTGGAGAACCATTTAAATTTTCTAATTTACAATAACAACGAAAATAATTACTTCCTACAATTTTTGGACTACCTTCCAATGTTTTTAATTTATTATTACTACAATTAAAAATACCACTAACTTTTTCAGGTCGAAATTTTAAAGTTTTTAATTTATTTGAGTTACAAGTAAAATCACCATTTACTTCTATAGGTGCTCCTTTTAAAGTAGTAATTTGATTAAACCCTACCTTAAAATCTTCACCAACTATTTTTGGACAATAATCTAAATTTTTTAATTTATTATTTTCTCGTTCAAAACCTTTTTCTATTTCTTTATGACAACCCTCTAAAGAAGTAAGTCCTTTAAAGTTTATAAATAGGTGATGGAATTGTTTATAGTTACTACAGTCTTTTTCATATAGTTCTTTAAAAGTCATTTTTTAAACCTCAATAAATCAAAAATATTTAAATATTATATATAATAATAGAACTTTTAAACATTTAAATTTTTTATTTTTTAACAATTTAATAATTTAAGAAGTATTTAATTTAATTTTTGATAACATACATTTTTTAAATCAACATAAGGGTGGTTAAAAATGAATAATAACAAAGATATTTGGGTAACTTTAGAAGACGAGGAAATACCTATTTATGAATTGGAAGACAACTATTTGAGTTATATTGATAAAAATTATAGTCTTTTATTTAAAAGACTTATCAATATAAAAATTGAAATTTTTAAAAGAAAATTTCTAAAATATTTTTAATATCAAGTTTAATCTTGATATTATTACTTTTTAATATATTTAAAATATAAAAAACCTAAAAAACCACAAACTATCAAAAATATTATTATTTTTATAAAAGAAACTACAAAATTTAATACAAAATATAACACCAATATAGATATAATTAATAATATTATATTTTTTTTATTAATAAATTTTTCCAAAGAATAACCGCCTAATTATTTATTTTTTATATTATATCAAAAAAAATAACCTAATTGAATAATTTTGTGATATTTTATTATTTAAACAAAAACAAAAAAAACAAATCAAAATATGGAAGTAAAAATGTAGAAAGTTTAATAACTTTCTACGTCGTAATCACTAATTCATTAAACATTTTTAAGCTGTTTTTTTTTCTTCTTTATTTAATTCTTGTTTTACTAAATTAATATAATAACCTCTTACACAAGATGGTAAACCTATTAAACATTTATTAGAAGTAGAAATTTGACCATTATGTTTTCTTATTACATCAGTATAATATTCTATTAAATAATCTACACTTTTTTTAATTTCATTATCAACATTTTTTTCAATAAAAGGATTAGAACAATTTTCAATCATATATTTTTTTACTATATTTTTATGTTCATTAAAATATTTATATTTTTCTTTAACGTCACTTATACTAACATTTGGATTTATTTTTTCTTTTACAACAGGAGAACTAATAGCTTCACCAGATTTTTTTAAAGAGTTTTTATCTAAAGCCTCACCATTTAAAATATCTTCTGGAGTATAAGAATTACCTTTTTTTGAATTACAAATTTCACACATAGTTTGCATATTATTTAAACTATCTAAACCACCCTTACTTTTAGGAATAATATGGTCTTTTGTCATTTGAACTTCATCGTCACTCCATAATCCAAAATGAAAATTATTTTGTAAACTAGAAGTTTGTAATCTAAAATGAGTTCCAACTCTACCACACTCAACACAAGTACAACCTTTTTCTTTAAAAGTGTGAAGTCTTAAAGAATTCATTTTGATTTTCATACCATCAAAAATTTCTTTTGACTCTTTAACTTCTCTAAAATTTAATTTATCAAATACTTCTTCTGTAGTAAATTGTTTAATATAAAAGATATAACCTTTAAATTTCATTTAATAAAAACCTTTTTTAATTATTTTATACTGAAATAATACATAAAAAACGCTTAATTATTGCTTAAAAAATAAATTTTGACAATTAATAAAAAATATGTAAGAATATTAAATTAAAAATACAAAAGGAAATAAAAATGTATATATTTATTATTCAAAATGAAGGGGCAAAAAGTAAAGAAGAATTTCAAAAAGATTTATCAAAATGGCTTCAAATACCTGAAAAAAATATTAGTGATTATTTAAAATATAATGATTTATCATTAAATACTTCAGAACATTATTTTAGTAATTTTTACAATAATTTTTTAAAAGAATATATTAATTTAACTTTAGAAGAATTAAAATTATGTTTAAATAATGAAATTAATTATAAAAGAGATAATTTAGAAGTTATTAACTCTGAAGATATAATGGAAAAAATTTATGAAAAATTTAAAGTTAATATTTTTATATTAAAAGCTATTGTTTAAACAGAATTTTAAATCTGTTTAAATAATATTTTAATTTCATCTGAATCATTTTCTTGATATTTTTGAGAAATAGTTTTTTGAACAAAAGTTTTATACTCTTTAATTAAAGTTTTATCATTTTTATTATTATTTTTAAAATTATTTAATAAAATTTCTATATTTTCTTCAGTTAAAAAAATAATATTTTTTATTTTTATTATTAATTTTTCAAAATTGTCATTTACGTCGTAAAAATATGTAAATATTATATTTTTTGGCATTTCATTTTTTAAAATTAAAAAGTTTTCTAAAAAATTTATATTCTTAACTTCTATAGTGTCTTGATACATTAAAAATCCTTATAAATTACTTTTTCTATATTAAAAATTATTTATTTTGTTTTGTTTTCTATCAGAACTTCTATTATATTTACTTTTATCTTTGATAGTTCTAGTTCTTAAAGAACATTCTCTTTTAGCTTCTTTTAAAACGTTGAAGTCTCTTTTTAAAACTATCAAAGGTTTTACTATTTTATTTTTTAACATTCATATTTCCTATTAATTATTTTAAATATCAAATAATACATAAAAAACGCTTAAAAAACACTTAAAGTTGTTTTGATTTTTATAACATTTATCTGCTATATCAATAATTATATTTTTTATTTATTTTAAAAAATTAATTTTTTATAAAAATATTAAATTTGATATTTTTTATTATAATCATCAGGAGTTTTTGTTTCATCAAACTCACAAATTAAGTGGTCACTAACAGCATTATAAAATCTTTTAATTTTATCTAATTCTTGTTCTGTATAATCACTTTTTTTAATAAATTTATATCTTCCAGTTGTTAAATTTTTAATAAGTAGTCTTTCTCTTTCTTGATTTAATAATTGTTTCAACATAAATAATCCTTTTTATTTTTTTATATAGAATTTTATATAAATAATACTTAAAAACTGTTTAAATTCCTAAACTAAAATCTAAAACTTTATTTTTTGTTTCTTTTATTTTCTGTTGTTTTTTAATATTTTCATTAAATTCTTCTGATATATCTTCAAATGAAAACTTTCCTTCATCTGTTATATAAATATTTGCTACAATACCATATTTTATTATTTGCTCTTTTATATTTTTTAATTTTGGATTATTTGTACAGTCAAATATACCATTTATTTTTTTAGGCCGATATTCTAATGAAGTTAATTTATTTTTATTTATTAAAAAATTGCCATCTATTTCTTCTGGAGTTCCTTTTAATGACGTTATTTGATTATTATAACGAAGTAAATTTCCTTTTATTATTTTTGGACAATATTCAAATGAAGATACTAAATTATTATCAAAATGAAAATCACCATTTACTTCTAATGGTGAATATTTTAATGAAGTTAATTTGTTATGTGATAATACTATAGATTTTTTTATTTTTGGAATATATTTTAACGACATTATTTCATTATTATTACAATAAAAATGTTCGTTTATTATTGACGGACTGTATTCTAAATTTTTTAAATTATTATAACTACAATCTAAAGTTCCTTTTATAGTATTAGGGAGTCCTTTTAATGAAGTTATTTGATTTTCATTACAATAAATATCAGAACCAACTTTTTTAGGAAAATTTTCTAATGAAGTTAATTTATTGTCACCACAATAAAACCACTCTTCTATTTCGATAGGAGAAAATTCTAATGACGTTAATTCATTTTGGCCAACGTCAAAGAACCCCTCTACTTTTTTAGGACTACCTTTTAATGATGATAATTTTTGTTTCAACTCTGTTAATTCTATATTTTTATTATAAATTTTATCAGTCATATCACCGTATTCTGTTTCTGAAAACTTCATTTTATTTTCCTAATATTTTAAATGTTATAACTAATATTATATTAAAAAAAATATATTTTGAACAGTTAATATGAAAATTTCATATTAACTGTCTTTATGCAATAATAAATAATATCTATTTTTTTCTTTTTTCATTTAATAAAAACTCTTTCTTGTATAACCAACACAATTCTCTTAAAATTTTATAAACTGAAACCATAATCATTTTTATTTATATTGGGTTTATTTTTTAATATATTTAGCCTGTAAGTTTCTTTTTCAAATTCTTTTTTTATTTCATCAAAATAAAAATCTCCTTCATCTGTATAATACATAAAAGCTTTTATTTGATATTTTATTATTTGTTTTTTAACATTTTTTAAATTTGGATTACCGTTACAATAAAAAATATTTTTTATTAATTTAATATTACCTTTTAAAGAAGTCAGTTTATTATTACTACAATTAAAATTATTACCTATTTCTTCTGGACTAAACTCAAGTGAAGTTAATTGATTATCACTACAATTAAAATTACCTCTTACTACTTTTGGACTACCTTCTAAACTTTCTAGTTCATTTAAATATATATAAATACTCTTTTTAGCAATAGGGTCTTTAAAATTTTTATATTTTTCTAAATCTTTAAATTTTTTCATTTTATTTTGAAATACCTTTTATTTTTTTAAGACAAACTATAAAAAAAAACCTTTTTTAGTAAGAAGACATTCGTAAAAATTCTTTCTCACTATATTTTTTAATCACTTTGTTTTCCATAAGTGCAAAACTTTCTTTTGCATATTTTTCACGTTTTGTTACCACACTTCCGTCTGGATTTGTGTTAACTATACTTAAATCAGCATTATATAATGCTAAAAGAGCCTGTATTTCTCGTTTTTCTGAGTTATTTTTATTAGTTACCAAAATATCTTTAATTACTTCTTGAATTTTATTAGCACTTGGTTTTCCAATCCTAGATTTAATATTTAATAAAGAAGACATTTTATTATTTATAGTAGATAAAGACATAACACCTTGCAATTCAGGACTTTCCATCATAGTTAAATATTTTTCTTTTAATATATTAACCGTGTCTTTTCCGTAAACTTTTTGTAATTCTTTAACATACTCTATTTTTGTTTTACTACCACTATTTAAAGATTTTTCAAAATTTTTTAATAAAACTAAAATATTTTTGTTTTTTTCTTCCATTTCAACTTTTGAAAATGTTTTACCATTTATTTCAAAATCTTTTTTAGTTACATTTTCAATAAAATTTTTTGCTTTTTGTTCTATTTTTTCATTACTAGAATAATTTGAATTTAAATCTTTAATATCTATATTATTATTAATTAAAAAATCTATTAAAGAGTCTGAACCAGTTGTTCCATTTATTTGAAATCTACCAAAGGCTTGAGTATCAGAAAAAGCACTTAACTCATAATTGTACCAACGAGTTTCAGCTTCAGATATAGTAGCTAATAAAGAAGCTGTAGAAGTTATTCTTTTATCAATATTTTTTTCTTTTGTATAAAGCATTTGATTTTCTTCACCTTCAGTCACATAACAATATATTATTGAAGATTTTAAATATTCTTGAACTAAAGCGTCATTTTTTACAAAACCTTTTTTAGTTCCCATTTTTATTTTACTAATATCAAAACTTTTAGTTTTTTTCTCTAACCACTCTTGAGCTTTAACTGAAGGATTATTTATGAAAAATTGTTTTCGGAATTCCTTACCTTGTTCTAAATTATTCATATCTATATTTTCTAAATCAATTTTTTTAACTTCTTTTTCCGTATTTGTAGTTACTTTAATTTCTGTTTCTAAACTATTTTCTACTAAATTTTTTTGGTTATTTAATAATTTATTAACAGAATTAACTTCTAATTTTGATAAATCATTTATATTTATTTGAGTACCTTCTAAGTTATTTTTTTGTACTTTAACAGCTAAAATAGGAGTTGGGCGTTTTTTTTCCATAACAGTAGGTGTACTTGTATTTCCAATAACAGGAGTACCTAACAAATTTGGTTCAGCACTAACAGAATAAGAGGCAACGGCACCAATTAATATTACTCCTGCCGCAATTTTGCTAAAAGTTGAACTAAATTTTGAAGTAATTGTAGCTCCACCGTTACCTACAATTTCAGATACTTTTTGATAAGTTTCTTTTAAATTTCGTATTACACCTTTCATTCACACTTCCTAAATTAATAATTTTATTTTTTTATTTTAATAAAATTATGTTAATTTTGGCTCTTATTTTTTTTAAAAATAAATTTTTGGTAAGAATGTTATTGTTATTTATATTTTTTTAACTTCTAAAGTATCTAAAAATACTTTATATTTTTCTATTTTATCCTCTATTTCTTTTTCAAGGTGTAATTCTTCTAATAAAAAAAACACTCTTTTAGGCAAATAATTTAACGATTTAAATGTATTAATAAGAGAGTTCAAACCAGAAACGTTAAAACCTGTTGTTTGAATAATTAAATTATCAATACCAATTATTTCTTTTAATTTTGAAGAATTTTTATATAAACCTGCAATAGCTTTTATATTTAAATTTTTATTCTCAAATTTTTTTATAATATCTTTTTGAATATCTGTAAAAATATCGTCACCCTCTAAAATACAAGTAGAACCATTAATATCAAAAATATTATTTAAGTCTTTTTTAATAAATGGTTCTATATTATTTATTTTTGATGAAAAATCTATTTCATTATTATATTTATTTAATATTTTATTAGCTTCCTCAATACCTTTAGGGTACATTTTTTCTATATCCTCTTCTGAAGAAAAACCAATAATATAAGACTGAGTTCCGTCAAATCTTTCAATAGAAAAATCTTCTAAACAATCTATTTTTCCTAATAATGGATATTCTTTATTAAATGTTTCTTTTAAACATTCTCCAAGGTCTCCAGAATGAAAAAATGGAGTTTTTAAATTTATTTTATATTGTTTTTTGTTTTCTTTTTTTAACTCAACAATTTTATTTATTTTAAAATCAATTATATTTTGATAATAGTCCATTTGAGCACAAATACTAAAATTAATATTTTCGTCTAATTCTGCAAACAAATAATCTTCTAATAAATTTTCAAAATAATTTTTTAAATCAGTTATTTCTTCTTCTTTTTTGGTTTCAACTTTAAAAACATCAAAATTTTTAACATTTGTTTCTTCACCACAATGATTAACAGTCATAGTCCAGTATATTTTGTATTTTTTCATTTTAAACTCTTTATATTTTTTTATAATATAATAATATCTAATAATAACTTAATTATTCTTTAATTTTTAAAAAAATATGATATAATTAATTTAATTAATAAAAATATAATAAATAAAGGATTTTTTTTATGAATGTTAAAGCAAAAATATTTTTTAAAAATACAGTAACTAACTCAAAGAGTGATGGATTAAAAATTAAAAAACTTATTATTATAAATGATTTATTACTTGTTAAAGAATTAACTGATTACAATAGTTTATTAAATAAATATGATTTTTATGATGAAAACAATATACCTACTTATTTTAAAAAATATAATATTTCAATCGAAGAATGGTTTGATTTATTAAAAGGAAAAAATTTTGAAGATTTTTTAAATAATAACAAAGACCCAAAGATAAAAATAGAATACCAAAATAAAATTTTTGAAGATTTTTTAAATTTTTATAAAGAAATAGAAATAAACGAAATAAATAATATAACTATTGAAATTTTTGATAATTTTTAATAAAAATAAATAATTAAAAACCTATATTTTAATATAATTAAAAATAAAATTATTAAAATGTAGGAACTTTTTATGAATGATACACACAATTTAAAATTGTTAGGACAATTTTACAATTATAAAGATAAATTATTTTATGACTCTAATAATAAACTTGTTAGTTATAAATTAGTTGAAAAAAAATATTTTAATACTGCTACTAATTTTCTTAACAAAAAAGATAATAATTTTATTATTGATAGAATAGCTTATATAGAATCTACTTTTTTTATGACTCCAGAAGAAGTAATAACTTATTCTTTAAAACAAACAAATATTATAATAACAAATAAAATATTAAGTGAATATTTACAAAATAATAATAAAACTTTAAATTATAATAATATTATTTATTTTTTAGAAAATGTTTTTAATAAAAATCTTTTAAATAAAACATATTTTGATGTTAAATTAATATATGATTTAGATGTTTTAAAAAAAGATGAATTATTAAGTATATTTAAAAAATTTGATTTTGAATTTAATATTGAATTATATGCTAAAAAAAGAAAACTTAGTTATAAAGATTGTCATTTCTTTTATGAAGATATTTACAAACGTAGTAAAAAAACAGAAATATCAAAGTATAATAAAGATAATGACAAAGACTTAATAATTTTAAGTTTTTTAATAAAATATAAAGAGAATAATTTTAATAATACAATACCAAAACAATTATTAAATATTGAAAATATAGAAAAATTACAAGACAACAGATTATCTAATACTTTAATTAATGAAAAAATGTTTTTAAATATTAATAATGACAAATATATTGATGATTTAGTTCTTCAAATATTGAATAATGAAAAAATTATTAAAGATGATGATTTTTATTTATCTATTTATAAAAATAGTATTTATAATAAATTTGAAAACAAAAATATTGAAAAAAACAGTCAAAATGAACCATTTTTTTATAGAAAAAACTTACTTAAATTAAATTTTGAAAATATTAAAAGATTGCTAGAAGATGTTAATCCAAACGGAACACCAAAAATTAAAAAACAATATGATGATTT
>RRZT010837266.1_pt1 | contig 11576 bp, 12 predicted proteins | sample 2165551 | NCBI WGS metagenome assembly RRZT01 (sample SAMN10456910, study PRJNA506462) | wastewater metagenome | biome: wastewater; feature: sludge; material: wastewater sludge; isolation source: wastewater sludge with Escherichia coli K12::gfp cells carrying plasmid... | place: USA: Moscow, Idaho... | reverse complement strand
GCCCCTAGGGCATGGAGTCTCCCCTATATTATATCTTAATTATATTATTATAAATCTTAATATATCTTAGCTGGGGCTAAAGCCCCTATTATATTTTTTGACCAGGAAGTGGGGTGGGGTGGGATAGGACAGGACAGGACAGGAGACCATTATACCAATTCTAGAAAACCTTGTACATAGTAGTTTTGTATAGTCAATGTGTCTAGATTGTAACAGGCTAACCCTTTAGTCAACCTTAAACCATAACTCTTGACATGTACTAAAAAGCATATCCCAGTGATGTCCGGTTCATCTTCAGGATGTTCTAGGCTCTAAGATGATAAAACCTATAGGTACACTCTCAAACGCATCCAGGACGCTCCAGGCATCAACACTCATTTCCGTTACAATCCAGATACACCCATCATACAAAACACTCATGTACAGAACCAACTATCATTAGTATAATAACCAAGTTTTCTTGAAACGTAGGCATACACTATGGCTATGATAAGTAAGCCAAGTAAGCCAAGTAGGAACCCACAAGCAAGCAAAACTCTATGATAGAAAGGTGATTAAAAATGAAACAAGAAAAGAACTCAACAACCAAGACGACTAAAGACATCATGCAAAAAACAATCACAGAAACACTAGACACAGATTATAGGGAATATGCATTGTATACTTTATCAAGCCGTGCAATTCCTTGTTATATCGATGGCTTTAAAAGGGTACAAAAAAAAATCATATATGCAATGCTTAAGGAATTCTCTAAAGGCCGAGCAAAAGTCTCAGAAGTAGGTTCATCTATTGTAAAGTATGGTTATCATCATGGTGAAAGCTCAGCCATGGGAGCAGTCATTACTCTGGCGGCTAATTATGATAATCTGGTACCTATCTTTAATCAGCACGGAGCATTTGGTACTAGACTAATTCCAGAAGCAGCTGCGCCCAGATATATCTTTGTATCAATGAACAATGATTTTTATCATTACTTTTCTGATTTTGATGTTCTAGATTATGATGACACAGATGAAGATTCCCCGGAACCTAAAACATATTTGCCTAATATTCCTTGGCTCCTAGTTAATGGTATTAAAGGTATTGCAGTAGGATTTGCTACTAATATTTTATCACATACTCCTAGAGATATTGCTAAACTTTGTCTAAAACACCTTGAAGGCAAAAACATCGATAAAGATATTCTGGTACCAACATTCCCTGACTTCAATGGAGAAGTTACAACAGAAGCCCATAATAAATTCTTAACTCGTGGTATCATCAATAAACTCTCCGATAAAGAATGGCTTATATCAGAATTACCCGTAGGTTACACCAGAGAGAAATATTTCAATATTCTAGTAAAACTACAAGAATCTGGTAAAATTAAAGACTTTGATGATTTGTGTTCTGATACATTTAGATTCTCTATTAAAACAGATAAAACGCTATCTCTACAAATAGAAAAAGACCCCATCAAGTACTTTAAGTTAGAATCTGCATTTACCGAGAATTATACTACTCTAGATGAAAATAACCAAATCAAATTATTCGATAAGAAAACAGATATTATCAAATCATTTGTTGACTACAGATTAGTAAAAATCAACCAACAGCTAGAGTATGATAGGAAAAAACTATCCGATAAAATTATCTTTGATGAAACCAAAATCAGGTTTATACGAGATGTATTAGATGGTAAAATAGACCTAAGGAAATTGACCAAGCAAGAATTGGTATCCTACATCACAGATAATATTACAAAAGATGAAGACTTGATTCAACATCTAATTAGAGTACCACTTTATCACATGACGACAGACGCAATCAATGCGTACCTAGATAGTATTACAGAAAATGAAACCAAGCTCCAAGAATTGAACAGCGCTAGCGCTAATTCAATCTATAAAGAAAGACTCAACAAAATTGTCAAATCAAAATAAGGTAAACTCTCTATGACTTCTATTACTATCTTAACCTATACTACCTCAAACGCTCCAGTTGCTCCAGAACGCTCTCCAAAGTATCAGGCGCATAAACATATTGCAGATTCTACAGACACTCCTGTGATGATTCTGGATGCAACCAGCTCTAAATCCTATCAAGACTGTAAAGCTTACATCCAAAATGGCAAAGACCTTTCTAGTTCACATATTAGCCTAGTAGAAACGGCAGCAAATGATGGCTATGATGTATTTTTAAGTTGTCAGTACAACGGAGAAGCCGGATTCATTCATCTAGAAGATTGGATTGAGTTCCTAGAATTGCAATTGCAATATGACCTAGATAACTATTCATATGAAGAAATTCTAAGAACAGGATTTGATGACTGGTATACAGGATTTGAAGTTTAAATTTAGCACAAAAAGAAGGGGCAATTAAGCCCCTTTTTTATCATTCTTGTCAAGTTTAACTGACCTTAGTCTATTTGCTTCAGTAAAAAACCTCTGACTAAGTGCTTTATGATATTGACTCTGGCTATCTTCACCGATTAGCGAATAAAATGATTCTATGGTAGAATGTAAATTAGAAGTTGTCATCAGTAACATGTAAAAGGCATGCGCATCCAATTTCCCTTCTAGGTTAGTATCACCTTGAGCTCGTTTCAATTTTAAATCTGTTCCGGCCATAATGCTTGTCTCTTAAATAAAATTTATCTAAAATCATAGAAATTCCAGAGGCCTAGCACATTATGTTAACGATTACTTCAGAAAATGAGTCATTTGCTAGACTCAATGCGCCTAGACAAATTATTAATCAAATAAAAGAGATTTTACAATTTAGGCCAGACGGCTATATGTTCAACCCAAGATTCAAATCGGGCCTCTGGGACGGTCTTATAAAACCAATAGACGGTCATGGCGTATTTCATAAGGGTCTATTACTCAAGGTTTGTAAAACTCTAGAAGAACTCGGCTATACTGATTACGCTATCAATGAAAAGGACTTTGCCCAGTTTTATGAACCAGCAATCAATATTACTAACCTAGAAATTACGGATGCTGATGGTAATATTATTCAACCCCATGACTATCAAGAGTCTGCAGTAAACTGGGCTCTAGAAAATAAACGTGGTATTGTTATTGCGCCTACAGGAGCAGGCAAATCTTTAATAATTTATCTTACAATCCAATCTTTGTTACAATCTAAACGTTACAAAAAGATTTTGGTACTGGTCCCAACGGTTTCTTTAACGACTCAACTTTTTTCGGACTTTGATGAATATTCTCATAGTAATGGATTAAAAGCAGAAAACTATGTCCATAAGATTTCATCAGGTAAAGATAAACAATCACATTTAGCGGTGTATATTTCTACTTGGCAATCCATTTATAATATCAAAGACAAATCTTATTTTGAACAATTCGATGCGGTATTTGTCGATGAAACTCATACGGCAGATTCTTCATCTATTACTCAGATATTAAACTCTTGTACCAATGCCAGATTTAGAATAGGCCTAACTGGTACATTAAAAAACTGTAAAACTCATATTACTGCGTTAACCGGTTTATTGGGTGAATCATATCAGGTAACTACGACCAAAGAATTGATGGAGCGTGGCATTTTAACTAATCTAGAAATTTCTGCTATTTTATTAAAACATGCCGAATTGCCTAAGGTTGAATATAAAGACGAGATGGATATTATTGTAGCCCATAGCAAACGAAATAAGTTTATTGCGTCTATTACCGAACTCCATAAAGACGAAAACTATTTGATTTTGTATCAGTATGTACAAAAGCATGGTAAACCTTTATACGAATACCTAACCAAAAAGTATCCAAATAAGCAAGTCCTATTGGTTAATGGTGAAATTAAGGCAGAAGTCAGAGAAAACATCAGAAAAATTACAGAGCAAAATAATAATGTCATTATTGTCGCATCCTATCAGACATATCAACAAGGTATCAATATCAAGAATCTGCATAATGTGATATTTGCTTCTCCGTCTAAATCTATGATTAGAGTATTCCAATCTATAGGACGAGCATTACGTAAACATTCATCTAAGAATGTTGCAAGATTATATGACATCGCAGATGATTTTACTGGTGACAAAAGAAAGACAAAGAATTATACGTTAAGCCATTTTGAAGAACGAATCCAGATGTATATGCTGCAAGACTTTAAAATCAAATATACAGAGCTAGATTTTAAATAGTGCGGAGGTTATCAAAACAATGGCAATAAATATTATTAAAACAGGTTCTACCTTTTGCCTATACTTAGAAGTTTTTAATTATTCTGAAGGAGCAGGGATTCCACTAGAAGATATTTCTATCAAGTCAATTATTGTCAATGCAGACGATGAAAAGATTGATGATGTTGACCTAGAAATATTAGACCAAACCGAATTCCCCGGTTATGTGATTCTAACAGTTAAGCCTGAAAAAACAAAGTTCTGGAAAGAAGGCGAATTGTTCGTTACAATAAGAATGAAGTTTAATGATATGGTATTAAAAACGGATTCGTTAAAGTTCTTTGTAGAAAAGGATATTAACGAATGAGTATAGTGAAGAAAGTTAACAGAATAAATAGAGATTATAACAAAGACATTAGGAACGTTCCGCTTTTATCAGAAGTCTCTATGAGACTTTATTGGCAGAATGGGCCTAAGTTTAATGCTATTTCAAAGAAGCAAAAAGCTCCTGATATTATCTTGAATTATCAATTTGGTGTTTTTAAATCTGCAAAGACCGAAGGTGTCAATATCGATGAGCTCATAGATAAGCTCATATCAGATAAAGAGCATAATGCCCTTGTAAAATCAGAAACAGACGGCAAACTATTTGTCGGCACGTACGACCGCGGCGCAGATGACCCAGGTATTGACTACATCGCGCATTACATTCTAGCCAGAGGCTACTAACAAACCAAAGGAAATTACATGACCCAGACCGAACGCATTAAGTTATTGGCGCAAGCCATTGGTGCTGATATTGCACTGCTTAAAACTACAATTGGCGACAAGGCAGATTTGTCGACGACGGATAAAACAAATCTGGTTGCAGCAATCAATGAGCTTGTTATAAAAATTAACGCCGTAGAAACTCTTCAGCAGTCTGCGTCAGAAATTGATGACTCTGCGCCTAAGGCAAACCGTACTTATTCATCTAACAAAGTTCAATCGCTTATCGATGAAATTAACACAATTCTTGGTACACTAACCGCATCAGGTTATGCTGATGTTGGGGTCGGCCTTAAAACTCTTAAGGATAAAGTTGATGCGCTAGAACAAAAGACAGTTGACTTAACCGCGCTCATTAAAGATACAGAAGAAACAGAGACAACATCTGTATGGTCATCAACTAAAACAAATGCCGTCATTACTACTGCAGTAGATACAGTTAAATCTGAACTTACTGATAAGATTATTGCTGATGTCGCTAAAGTTAAATCGGATATTCTTGGTGCAGGGGTTCCTGAAACCCTAGACACACTAACGGAAATTGCCGACAGGCTCAATGGTGACGCATCAATTGTAGCTAATATGTCTGTTGCCATTAATAACCGAGTACGATTTGACGAAGAACAAGTATTGAGCTCAGAACAAAAAACCATAGCATGTACTAATATCGGTATCGGTGAACCGGATACTGACTTTGTCGCAATTTACAATACAGCAAAAGCCTAAAGGAAGTTGAAGTCAATGACACTTATTCAAGGAATCCGTGATTTATGTGCCGCTATTGGTAAAGACTTGAAAACTCTAAAAACGGCCGTCGATAAAAACACGGCCGTTAATAATACCCAAGACAAAGACATCAAATTGAGTCTAGAAGACCCTGACCGCGTAAAGATTGTAGACTTTTATCATTATGATATTACGTCCGAAGATTCATTTTTGGCCTCAGGTATGACTTCCCTTAGATTGTATCATGATAAAGTATATCGACTTTATTTTCATGATTACACGGTATCAAGTGCGCATGGTATACAAAATAGCACCGTACTTGTTTTTAAGTTAAATCATAATAACGGTGGCGTTATTCAATTAGGGCAAAAACCTGGAACAATTCCCAAGCATAATACTCTTAACTATTATCCGTGTACCATTAGTAAAGATAAACAAACAATAACAAAGATTCCGTTTTTTAACCAGGCTACTAAAAACCTTTATTTTATTCCCAGTAATGAATCAGAGTTTGCTATTTCATTTGAAAACCGTGGCAATTCACATAAAGAATTTAAAGCAATTGAATTTTTTCTCAATGACCAAAAATACGAAGTATTTCTATCGAAACATAGGTTACCATATCAATTCAGTAGAATCAATCAACCTACGCCAGATTTTGGTATTATTCAATCGCTTGATAATGCAAACTTGATTAGAAACTCCGTAGGTAATCTCGGTAAAGAAAACTTTTCACAATTTAATACGAATCCAATTAACTTTGGTCGGGCAGAATTTTATACCAGAGATGCTTGGGCAAATAAGCAACTAGATGATTATTATTACTGGGATAAAAACGCTAAAACATATACTATCCAGATGACTTTAAGTCAGAGTTTCTCGGAATATACTAAGGCTTATGCATATATTGCGCCTTATGACCCAGATGGCTTACCGATACATGCTCATGCATGTACTGAGAGAGAACCTGATGTTCTGTTACCGGAATCAACGCCAACTCGTTTAGTAATATCCGATACAAATGGCAGCAGTGGCCTAATAAACTATTTCAAGAGTGTTAGTGATGATTATTATTATAGTTTTGTTATTGGTGGCGGTAGATTTATTGAAGAAAATGGAGAATTAAAAGTAACGGATACTCATCTATGTGGAGCTAAGATTAATAGACAACTATCTCAGGCAGTTATTGCCACGAACTTGTCCCTGACCCCCGATTGGGCATCGTACGAAGGCAGTACCAAGTATACAATTGATTCTTCGAAAAACCAAGTTATTATTGAATTTTTGAATGGATTTTCGATACCCGAACCTATGCTTAAACTAATGCAACATGGTTTTTCTATTACACGGCAGGCTGGCGCTAATTGCTTCTATTTGCCAGAAATGCTTAATTCTAGTATACCAGAAACGCCAACGCTATATAACGCAACGATTAGTACGGTTAATCCATCTGCGCCTAATGCCTTTAACCAGTCTAACCGAATATTCAAAAACTATGCTCACTATTTCAAAGTAGGATTCTTGGTTAATAGATTTAGTGGAGCCGATTTGCCATTAGAGGAATACATAGAAGAACAAGGAAAACCACTTCAGTTTACCATTCACTCCATGAAAATGTCGGTTAACTACTAGTTAACTACGTATATGCGCAGAATCCTTAATATCACTATATCGCTCCCGGGGTTAAATAAAAATAATTCGTTAACGTAGAAAAGAACTATAGTGATGTACTTTAATGGTGGTGCGTTTGCCGTTGCACCTAAAATCCTGCTCACGGCCGTTGCAATACCTGTGGCCGCAACGGCTAAACCGACATTATCAACAGAATTGGTATGGCTAGGTATTACTGTCCCGACATGGTTAGGCTGGCTATTCTTTGTTGCTGCGCTCATCTTTGGCTCCTTTCTATCAACATTCCAAGACTCAACCGTTGATACCTATATTCATCATAAGAATTTGAAGCCAATCTATTCTTTTGGCTGGGGTCTATTCTTTACACTGTTTGGTATACCGTTATACTGGGAAGATATTACGGTGTGGCAATTAGTTTTACCTGCATTAGCATCAGCCGCAGTTGGAGCTCAGATGGTATATTACATGATATCATCAGGGAAATATATGGTAGAATTTGTTTTTAAAAAAATAGGCATAGAACCGCCACCGACGATTAAAGACTTAAGTCAACCTGCGGAGGTGTCAAATAATGAATCTGAATGATTGCTATTCTGTCTTATATCAGATGATTCCGATAATCGGGGTCATCGTTGCCATACTCATTTGGGCAAACTCAAAATTCAATGTCAAGTCTATATGCGTGCAGGTAACAGTCATCTGCTATTTGTTTGGTTTCTGTATTCTTTACCTACTAGACAACGGACAACTCCTTGTCGATAGAGTTCTAATAGAACTTATTATTAGAGTACTACAGCTCATCGGTATCGTGTGTACCGGTACACACATATATTATCTTACGAGACAGTTAAATGAAGTCAAGCGAAATAAAGAAAAAAATTATAACGTTCCAGCAACAGATTAATGTTGTCGCAGATGGTCAATTTGGTCCTAAGTCAGAAACGGCTCTACAATGCTCTAAGTACAGATTAAAACTATTACCGGCTTTCAAGAGACATTTGCCGGTGCATCCAAAGGCAACAGATGAAACCATCAATAAGGTTGTGGAAACTCTTGCCGAAGAAATTCATAATCCGGTATACATGGCATATATCTTAGCGACCATCTATCATGAAACCGCCGGAACATTTTTACCAATAGAAGAATATGGCAAAGGTAAAACCAAAAAATATGGCCAGGTCTATGATATTGGTACAGAGCAATATGGCTATTGTAATGGCCAAGATAATAGTACCTATAGGATAAGGGACTATCCGAATCTATATTATGGTCGTGGATATGTTCAATTGACCTGGTTCGATAATTATAAGAAGTTTGGTGATTTACTAAACATCGACCTGCTTGGCTACCCTAAAAAGGCATGTGAGCCAGATATTGCTACCAAGATAACGATTCTAGGCATGACCAAAGGACTCTTTACAGGATACTCTCTGAGCAGAGCATTCAAGAACCATGGCCTAGTAGATACCGATTGGCTGAACGCCAGGAAAATCATCAACGGCACAGACAAAGACGCCAAGATTGCTGCCGAAGCCAAGATTTTCCTAGAACACCTGTACCTGGATTCTATGATTTAAAAAATTAAATCCATAGTTTTAAAAAATAAATTGTACATGCTGGTCACCTAATAATATAATGTCAACGTACAACAAATACTGAACACGGTGACCAGCATGACTACTCCTATCAATTCACGTAAGTGTGAATCTGCCCTCAAGCATATCCAAGATGTCGTTCAAACGACACCTATGATGGATGTCCTTCAAAGCGTACCACCACTGACTTGCACCTCATATCTCAAAGAACATCAAGAACTACGTAGCGCATATGATGACGCCGTGACTCAATATAATCACGCCGTGACCATTGCCAAATCTCTTGCTGCAAAATATCAAATCAAAAAATCGGCATTCGAACGCAAAAACGAATCATTTAAGGCAACCGGCCAAATTAACCTGTCTCGACTTGCTAACTATAAAACATCGGATGAAATCTTTCATAATAAGCTAAATGTTAGACAAGCAGGCAACCATGGCCTAGTTGTCATCTTGGATATATCTCAATCTATGTGCGGCAAAATCAAGTTTCTTGCCATGCAATTCTTGATTACTGCACTATACTCAAAATATGCAAAAATCAACAGTGAAATTTACGCGTTTACTTGTAGAAATAAAGATATTGAAATCATGCCATTAGTTGACCAATCAACGTCCTTTGCTAAAATTAGAGAATTGTTCTTCTCTATGCATATCTCTAATATTACAGAAAATTATAGACTGCACTATATTATTGCAGACGCCGGAAAAATACAAAACACCTCATTATTCGCCAAGCGCATGGGGTCTACACCATTAACTCAAGCTAAAATCTTTGCGTATCATAGAGCAATGCGCATGAAATCACTCGGCATCGAAAATGTCTCGGTAACATTTGTGACAGACGGCGAAGCTACAGATTCACATGCTGCTAACGGTGGTGGTACTATTACGTGTCCCTATTCTAGAAGAGCATTCAATATTAACGGCTCGAATGTTTTGCAAACCTTTAATAAAATGATGCGTCTGCAAAATATCAAAGTGTTTAATATTTTTGTAGCAAAGACAAGCCGTCAACGCAATCTACGTGACACAATTCTAAATTATTGCGCTGGGCTAGATGTTGATAGTGCTCTGATAGAAAAGGTTAATGCATTACAAGCAGAAAATGATGCGATTGCCGTAGAAGAATTAGTGGGCTATAACGTATTCTATGCGATATCGTGTAATCCTAAAGAAAACAAGCGAGAATCAAAAAATGCAAAAGCCATCTTAGAAAAAACTCTAAAGGAAGTCAAGGCATTTTCTGTACTAGGTGAACACCTGAATACTACGGTATGCCAAGATTTTTCATGATTTAAAAAATAAAACCGATCGATTTAGAAAATAAATTGTAAAACTGAGGTTGATGTTGGTATAATACAACACATCAACCACAAATGAATAAGGTGACTCACAAATGACAACTATTGTCAAACACACATCCTCTATCAAGCGTGACCAAAGGTCGCTTGCGTCAATGGATTTGTTTTTGAAATTCATGGCAAAACGTGGTATCTCCATTGAATATGGAGATGTGCAAACTGCCTATTATGACCCAGAAAACAATGTCATCACTTTACCAAACTATGTCTTAGACGACATTGATTTGTTTATCCGATTTGGCACTCACGAAGCCGCGCATTCTTTGTTTACGCCTAAGTTTTTCTATAGTGAACATAATACTACGTCTCATAGTCATTCTAATACTCGAAGCGTCACTGTCAACGGTAAGACATATGAGCTCAGCCGAGATTTGTTTACTTGTATCAATATCGTAGAAGACATTCGTATCGAGAAATTGATTCGTCAACATTTCCCAGGCCTGATTGCTCCGTACAGACGTTCTGCAGAAAAATTATCAAAAACCAGACAATGGTCAATGTTGCTTCGAGTCAAAGGCAATCAGGACGTCTTTGATGAGTTATCACTTGCCGATAAGATTAACCTTAAATCCAAGTTTAAGGAATTTCTCAACGATGTCGATATGACAGATAGAGAATATGCCATCTTAAAATACCTGAGTAAAGCTAGCTCATTTAATGATGTCTTGGTACGTTCTTTGTTTTTGTATAAGCTCATGACCTCAGAAAAAGATGTTAATCAGATGAGTCAAAAGGACATCAATGACCACATGCAAGATGCTAATGCTCCTGATGGATTTGAAGACCTTGAATCCTTAGATGAACTCGATAAGCAATCTATTCTGGATAATCGTGCACGTGATGAGGCAGAAGCTAGTGGAGACAGTTCCCAGAGCGCCCCAGGTGAAAGCAACATTGAAGATATTATGTCAGACATGCAAGACGCATCGCGCGATGCTCCAGACAACGATTCTAAAGTTAAGACTTCAGAAGTCGGCACATCTCCACCAGGTTCAACCAATTGCACACCCGGTGGCGAATCAAAAGCCACTAAACTCTTTGCGGACCAACTTTCAAATATCGCTGGACACACAAAAATCATCATGCATTCGTGGACGATTTAAATTTTAAAACAGATCGATTTAGAAAATAAATTGTACATGGTTCCAAAATGTAGTATAATGGCAACTATCAAATCAAGATGAACAAGGTGAATACTTATGAACTATCAAGCAATGCTAAACATCCTACGTGAATCCTATTGCGATGGAGATACCATCAAGACAAAAGAAATTATTGACATCTTGGTGGCCCAAGGCTATACGGAAAAGGATGTTGTCAAGTTTACTGTCAAATTACAAAATGATGGTTATCGTATTAAGCGCGGCG
>RRZT010242890.1_pt1 | contig 11576 bp, 8 predicted proteins | sample 2165551 | NCBI WGS metagenome assembly RRZT01 (sample SAMN10456910, study PRJNA506462) | wastewater metagenome | biome: wastewater; feature: sludge; material: wastewater sludge; isolation source: wastewater sludge with Escherichia coli K12::gfp cells carrying plasmid... | place: USA: Moscow, Idaho ... | reverse complement strand
GCCAAAATCAATGAAAGGACCGCTGGGTTGGGCTGAGCGATGGGCCTGCCACTGGTTCCAATATTCCGCCGCCGCAGCGGCAGCGCTTTGTTGAACTGCTAAGCCAGTCATGGTGTACTTGGTAGGCTGGGATATTGAGGGGCACATGTGGCTGACCTGCCTGCCATCAGAACACATCGGTGTCGCCGGGCTGGAACTCGGGGCTGGGCCAGTTTTCATGGAACTGAGCGCCTTGCATGGCGGTTGCCCAGATGGGGGTTTCCGTAGCTTGGGCCTGCGGGTGGCGGAGCCAGCTGATCCAGGGGGTTTCTATCGGTTGCAGGGATAGTTCGGGGGCCAGAGTGGCCGGAAGCGGCAAGGCACGCAGGGCTGCAACCACGGCCTGTGGGCCGCCGGGCAGGCAGCTGTCGACCACGATGGGCTGGGGCTGCAGGCGCGTGACGACCCACCCGCACGGTGGCCGGCCCCGGCGTTGCAGCAGCCACAAGGTATAGAGCGGTGCACCACCAGTGCCCGCTGCATGTTGCTGCGGGTGCAGCAGGTAGCGCCAGCGCAGGTAAGCTGCATTTTTGACGAGGCTGGGGCGGGCGCCAGCAGGGTCTGTCTGGGCCTGGGCAGCCAGTTCGCCAGCGCGGCGTTGCCAGATAGGATCAAGCACGGCATCGCTCCAGGACTGCGCATCGGCAGGCTGCGCCACGGCCTGCAGGGGCCGACGCCCCACCCGCGCCCACCACTGCGCCAACGCGCCTTTGGGTGCATTGGTGGCAGGCAGTGCGTACTGGGTGCAGATCTGCAGCCGACGCTGTATGCCCAGGCGCATGGCCAGGGTGGCGGGGCGCTGCCCCGGAAACCCGTACATGAACAGCGGCGCTGCATCAGGGCCAGCGTCCAGTGCACGCTCGCGCACAGTGTGCATGATGTGCCGATAAACGCTGTCGGGACCCAGTCCGGTGCGTGCCAGCGGACTGACCATGAGGTCGGTGGCATGTGCCATGCGGATGGGCTGGCCGCCGCGCACTCCGGGCAAGATGATGACCCCCATATGGCCCAGCAGCTGCCCTGTGTGTGCGTGGGCGGCCACCGCGTGGTAGTGCTGCGAGCCGGGGGCCTGCATGTACTTCCAGCGCCATTGCGACGTGTCCATAGGCTGGCCAAATACGTCGCTGAAAAGCTGGCAAAGACCTTGCAAGTCATTGTCGCCATCGAGGCCGCGCATGACAAGCGGGCTGCCATCGAGCGCCCGGGGCTCGCGCAGTGCTGCGCGCCGGTCGACCGGCTGCCCATCGGAGGGGGAGCGCGCCATATGCATGGGCACTTACCGGGCCAGGCCCAGCAGGCGGCGCAGCGCCCGGGCGCCGCGCACTGCGCGCGATTGCTGCAGCATCTGCAGGCTGCGTTCGGCCAGCGCGTGTGCGGACTGCCAATGGGCGATCTCCATCTGTGCTTGTTGCAACTGTTGCTGCGCCGTGCCCAGCGCTTGCTGATCTTGAGCATGGCGCGCAACGGCACCCTGGAGGCGTTGGGCTTGCTCTTTCAACTGCACCTGGCTCACGTGCAGCTGCGCCCGGGTCGCCTGTAATTGCTCCTGGATGTCTTGCAACTGGGCACGGGCTGCCTGCAGATGCGCATGCTCAAGTTGCAGTTGCTGATTTTCCTGTTCAACCCGGTCCAGTGTGACGGCATGCCAGGCCAGGGTGGCGCTTTGTTCATCAGCGCCCCAGCGGCTGACGTGCTGCTCCAGAATTCGGCGGTGCCACGGCGCCCAGTAATTGACATGCTGGGCATCGCCCAACTGGGAGGTGCCCAGGCCTTGGCGGTAGGTGGCACCGATGCCGGGTACGTGCACAAAGGGGGCGTGGTGACTGAGCTGGCACCAGAAGTCCCAGTCTTCCATGACGGGAAGCTGCTCATCGAAGTGCGCGTCGATAGCACGCACCGCGCTGATTCGGAACAGTACCGCATGGATGGGCAGGTAGTTGATGCCCCATAAGCGTTCGCGTTGCCAGGGGGTATCGTAGTCGCGCAGCCATTGACCGCCCGGGCCTTCCACACGCACGCCACTGTAGGCGGCTGCGGCATTGACCTGGCCCTGCAGCGCTGTCAGCAGGTTGTGCAGGTGCGTGGGCTGCAGCAAGTCGTCATCGTCTAGAAACAGGCCGAATTCGCCCTGCAGGGACCGCAAGCCCAGATTGGCGGCCGCCGAGCGGTCCAAGGGAAGACAGGTTTCAGTGCCACCTGGTGCAGGGGTCTCGCCCACCTGCCCAACGACGCGCAGGGCCAGCCGCTCGGCGGGGTGGGCAGGCTGCGGATGCAGTCCGCCACAGGCATTGACAACAATGATCTCGATGTTGGGATAGGTTTGTGCAGCCACGCTGGCGATGGCGTCGATCAGCGAGGGCCGGTTCATGCTGCGGATGATGACGCTGACCAGGGGCAGTTGCTGCGGTGTGCTGGCCAATTGCAGGGCGTTGCGCTGAAGGGGCCAGCCGCCCAGGCTGGCGGCAACCTGGTCCTGGGCCAATGCCTGGGCAGGCAGTTGCCAATAGGCTTCGGCTGCCTGAACGCCGGGTCCGTTGACAAACGCGCGCACTGTGGCCATGGCCTGGGCATGGCGGCGGTAGGCGTGGCGCTCTTCCTGGGATGCAAAGGCTTCCAGCGCACGCCACTTGCGTTCAGCCACGGCGCTGATGTCCACCATGGTGTTGGGCTGCGTGGGCGCACCCACCTCATAAAACAGCAGGGAGACACCGCCATGGCGCTGGGCTGCAGCCATGCCCGCCAGTGCCAGTGCTTGGTGGTCGGGATGGGGCTCGGTGAGAGCAGGCAGCAAAAGCCAGCGGGGCTGATGGGCTTGCAGTGCCCCGATGATGCGGTCGATCAGCGGCGGTGCATGGCGCAGTTCGCGGTCTGCAAGGTGCCAGCAAACGGGAGGCTCCAGGCCCAGTATGCGTGCTGCAGCGTACGATTCTGCTAGGCGCGGGTTGCCGGATGGAGACGGATATCCCGGCGGGGAAGGCTCCAGCCCCTTCTCGCCAGCAGTGACAATGATGGTATGTACGCGCAGGCCTTGGGCGTGGGCCAGCATAAGCAGCCCTGCGCAACCCAGCACTTCATCGTCTGGATGTGGCGCAAGGCAGAGCATGCCGTCGCCAGCGACCAGCGCGATACCGCCGAAGTTGTTGTCTGGAACGTCGAGGGGTCGGTCAAGCATGGGGGGATTGTAGAGGCACGCCCTGTGCCCGCCGGGGTTTGCGCACATGCCGCCTGCGGGCCAGAGTTGGCATTGCACACCCTGCCTGCAGGTTGTATGTACGAGAGTGATTTGCGTGAAACGTTTGATTTATCTGGCTCCGGTGCCACTGAACAGTCCCTCCCAACGGCCCCATCACTTTGTGGAGTGGGCCCATGCGCGCTGGGGGTGCGAGGTATGGTGGGTGCAACCCTATCCGGTTCGGCTTCCCCGGCTGGGCGATGTGCGCCGCCTGCGCCGACGCGAAGTGGCGTCGGGTGTGGGCAGCGGCGCCTTGGGCCCGCCATGGCGTGGCGCTGCATGGCTTCATGTGGTGTCTTTAGCAGCGGTGCCAGTGGAGCCCTTGCCGGGCGGGAGGTCTTTTCTGAAGAAGTTGCACGCATCGGCGCGCAGCCGCTTGCTGGCCCTGATGGCACAGGAAGATACCTGGATGGCGGTGGGACGGCCCAGCGGACTGGCCATGGATTTGTGCACTGCGCTGCAGGGCCAGCGCGTGCTTTATGACGTGATGGACGATATGTCCCAGTTCAGCCAGGGGCTGTCACAGCGCTGGATGCGTCGCGCCCATGAGGCGATACTGGCACAGGCCGAAGCGGTGTGGTGCTCGGCAGACAAGCTGCTGCAGACAACGCTAGACAGCACGCGGGCCTTGCCGGCGCTGGTGCGAAACGGAACGGCTCTGCCCGATCCACCCAGGCCAGGCGCTTCTGGCGTGGGCACCGCGCCGCATGCCCAGGCGCCTTTGGTGCTGGGCTATGTGGGCACGATTGCGTCGTGGTTCGATTGGCAGGCACTGGCGCAGGTGGCGAGCGCTTTGCCACAGGCTCGCATCGAGGTGTACGGCCCTCAGGAGAGTGCACGGCCTGCTAATTTGCCGCCACAGGTGCAGCTTTTTGCCCCGGTGCCCCACGCCGAGGTGTTTGCGCTGATGCGCCAGTGGCATGCCGGGTTGATACCTTTTGTGCGCAACGCACTCACGGCCTCGGTAGATCCGGTCAAATATTACGAATACCGTGCCTGCGGACTGCCTGTACTGACAACCCTGTTTGGGGAAATGCACCACCATAGCAGCATCGATGACGGCGTGTGGAACATGGAGGATGCCCAGGTTCTGCTGACGCTGGAACAGCGGCTGCGGTTGTGGCACAAAAACATGGCCGAGCGCCTGGCTCGCAACGCCCCCCTGGCGCCCGACTGCCTGCGCGATGCAAGCTGGGCTGCTCGGTTCAATGCCGGCATCCAGGCCGTGGCCTGGGCAGACGGTTCGCAGGAAAACCCGGCCTGAAGGGGGGTCGTGCCGGCTGCACCGTTAAGCAGGTGCGGCTGTATCAGTAACGGTGCTGGCCTGTACGGGCACCGGTTGCCACTGGCCAGGCATCAGCCACGGCCCCTGGTGGCTGCCCTGCGCAACCAGGGAAATGTGTGCAAAGGGATCTACCCATTCGTAGACATAGCGTCCGTTTTCACACAGCAAGTACACACCCACACGGTAGCGGCCCTTGTTCAGTGGCAGTCGAGGCAGGTGAAAGCGGATGCTGGCATGGCCTTGCGCGTTGGTGGCCTGAAGGACTCCAGCTGCGGACAGGGTAGAGCCAATGATCTTGCCGCTGTCCGATGACAGGACCACGGCAGCCCGGGGGGTCGGCTCCTGGTGACTGAGCTGCACAAAAATATCCACCGTGAGGTCGCTGTGACCGCTGTGGCCCTGCAGCTCTTTGCCGGTCACGCCGTCGAGCGCCACCTGCGCCTTGAGCAATTTGACCAGCTCTGGACGCTGCGCACTGACCAACCCCTCCAGATGATCGCTCACCACCTCGGGCAGCGCATTTGCCCCTGCCGTAGCGTCCACAGCGGCAGGGGACGCCGGGGATGGAGGAACCATCCCCACCTGGTTCTGTGCATCGAGAAACTCCTGATAGCGCGGCAGCAGGAGGCCAGTCGGTCCACTGTCTCGCAGCGCCCCTTTGTCGAGCCAGAGCGTACGCTCGCAAAACAGGTCTACGTGAAACAGCGCATGCGAACACAGCAGCAGAGCAGTGCCTTGCTCGCGCAACTGCATGACCCGATCAAAGGAGCGCTTAGCGAAAACGCCGTCGCCCACGGAAAGAGCCTCGTCCACAATGAGGATGTCAGGGTCCACACTGGTCGCCACCGAAAACGCCAAGCGCACCTGCATGCCGCTGGAATAGGTTTTGACGGGCATGTCAAGCGCATCACTGAGGCCGCTGAAATCGATGATGGCGTCAATGCGCTCCTCAACCTGGGCGCGGCCCATACCCATGGTCGCGGCGTACAGATAGATGTTTTCACGCCCGGTGGCCTCCGGGTTGAAGCCCGATCCGAGTTCCAGCAGCGCCGCAATGCGCCCCCGCGAGACCACCTGGCCTGTGGAAGGCGTGAGGGTTCCGGCGGCCAACTGCAACAGGGTTGACTTGCCGGCACCGTTCAGCCCGACGATGCCCAGAGACTGGCCACGATTGACTTGCAGCGACAGGGGTTTGAGGGCATGAAAACTGCCCTGGGCGGTACCTTGGTGACCCCGCAACTGGTTCCATAGCTGAATCAGTGGTGTTCTTTGGGGCGGGTAGCTTTTCCCGGCCTCGGTGAATTGCAGAACGGTATCAGAGGACATCAGCAAACCCCGGTTTGACGCGCTGGAAAAATGCCCAGCCCATGGTGGCCAGAGTGCAGGACACCACCAAATGCATGCCCCAACCCTCCCAAGGTGCCGCCGTGCCATTGAGCAGCACGCTGCGAGCAGCCTCGGCGGCCCAAGCGAGGGGGTTGAGATCAACCATCCAGCGCAAGGACGCCGGCACCATCGAGGCCGGGTAAAATATGGGGGTCAGAAACAACAGCAAGCTGCTGAACGAGGGCGCCAGATGCCCAATGTCGCGCAAATACACGGACAAGGCCCCGAGCAGCCAGCCCAAGGCCAGCACGTAGAGCAACAACGGCAACAAGTAAAGGGGCAGGAGCAATACAGCCCAATGCAACCCTCCTCGCCACAACATGAATGGCAAGGTAACCAGCAGCGCGAGCAACAGTTGCAGGCCCGCGGCACCCACTTGCACCACAGGCAGCATTTCCACGGGAAAACGCACTTTGGTGACAAGATACGGGTACGACCACACGCTGGCCGGAGCACGGTTGATGACATCAGCCACGAAGGTGTAGAGCGAAAGCCCGATGAACACCTGGAATCCATATTCGGTGGCAGAACCATCACCAACGGGCCAGCGCACCTGAAAAAACTGATAAAAAACCAGAGTGAACAACAGAATATGCACCACGGGTTGCAAAATGAGCCACCCCCCACCGACCGCTGATGCCCTGTAACGCATTCGCAACTCACGCAACAGCCATTGCATGTAAACGTATAACCACTGCTTCATTTAAACTGAGCCTTTTAATTTTTAACGCGCGTCACATGGTTCCGGCCATTGATGGGCTGTGACTGATGAAAATGCTACCTCTTTTGGGCGCCGTTTGGCGCCGTTTGCCATTGTCGATGGAGCGCAAAAGGAATCTCAAAGCATGGATCCTGCGCCGCTGGCCAGGGCTTCAGCCTCGGTCTACAGCGTCGATGGGAGCGGCAGCAACAGCAAATCCCGATGCCATCTACTCGGCGGGTGTCGGCGAGAGCACCTCCCACGGACAGACAACGCGAGAACCCCATCGCACTACGCCTTGCACGCAACGAGATTGGGTGGTTTTCAGCATCATTGGATGGGATTTTCGCATTCAAAGGCCACAGCATCTGTCGCGGGAATTATCCCGGACGGGCAATGCAACCTTTTACATTGAGCCCCATTTCATCGCAGACAGTGAAGCAGGCTATCAAATTCGCCAACTGGATCCTAATCTTCCATTGTATGCAGTGACCCTGCACCTGGCTGGCGCTCCCCAGATCTATTTCAAGGCAGCCAATGGTGCTCAACAGGTTCAGTTGCGAGAATCGCTGGCTCTGTTGATGCAGGACTGGGGCATCGAGGCCTGTGCTGCCATGGTGGAGCATCCTTACTGGACTTCTCTGGTTCTGTCGATGCCCAACACGGTACGCATTTACGACTGCATGGATCACCACGAGGGTTTTGGAGGCATGCCCCAGGATCTGGTGGATTTGGAGCATTTGCTGATGGAAAGCTCGGATGCCGTCACGGTCACATCCCAGTGGTTGCAAGATTGGGCGAGAGACAAAGGCATCGCCACCAGCATCGTACGTAATGGCTGCGACTACGCCCATTTCGCAGACCGCCCGGCACAAACCTATCAAAGCGCACAGAACCGGCCTGTCATTGGCTACTTTGGAGCGATTGCAGAATGGTTTGATGTGACTCTGATGGAGAAGATAGCCCGGTCCTTCCCGGACTGCGAGGTGCTGCTGGTGGGCGCCGATACGGTGGATGCAGCCAAGACCCTAGGGAAACTCACCAATGTGCGCATGCTAGGCGAGCGGCCTTACCAGGAATTGCCCTTCTATCTGCACAGCTTTGATGTCTGCTTGCTGCCTTTCCAACGTATCCCGTTAACCCTGGCCACCAACCCCGTCAAGGTGTATGAGTATCTGTGCGCAGGCAAGGAAGTGGTCTGTACGGATCTGCCCGAAGTTAGCCAGTTTGGCACCCTGGTACACAAGGCTGCCGACCACGATGCATTCATCGCCGCGATCAGAGCCAGCCTTGAGCAGCCCGGGGGGACAGATGCACAGGCCGCCCGCCAGAATTTTGCACAGCAACAAACCTGGCAGCACCGCGCACAGGAACTGCAGGAATGCGTTCAGCGCCTGCAGTTCCCGTCCATCAGCGTGGTGGTTCTGACCTATAACAATTGGGCATATACCCAGGCCTGCCTTGAAAGCCTTTTCCTACGCACTGACTACCCAGGGGCTCTGGAGATCGTGGTGGCGGATAACGCCTCGAGTGACGAGACCGTGGAACGACTCAAGGAGTGGGCATCCCGGGAGCCCCGGATGAAGCTGGTGCTCAATGCGACCAACCTTGGATTTTCAGCAGGTAACAATACCGGGCTGGTTGCGGCCACGGGCGACTACCTGGTCTTGCTGAACAACGACACCGTGGTGACCCGCGGCTGGCTTTTGACGTTATTACGGCACTTCCAGGCCGATGCCAAACTGGGCTTGCTCGGGCCTGCCACCAACCATATCGGCAATGAGTCCAAAGTGCCGGTGTTCTATGAAACGATGGAGCACATGCCAGCGGCCGCACGCCGGTATACGCTGCCCCGCATGGGCCAGCTCTATCCCATGAAAACCCTGGCGTTCTTTTGCGTGATGATGCCCCGGGCAGTGTACGAAAAGGTGGGTCCGATGGACGAAAGCTTTGGGCGCGGATTCTTCGAGGATGATGACTACAGCCGACGCATCGAGCAACAAGGCCTGCGCCTGGCATGCGCGGATGACGTGCTGGTGCACCATCACCTTTCGGCCAGCTTCGACAAGGTAGACAACGGTGAGCGCCAAGCACTCTTTGAAAGGAACAAGGCGTACTATGAGTCCAAATGGGGCCCCTGGATTCCGCATCGGTATCGAACTCCATAGGATCAGCTGACAACGCAGGCAATAGGGCATGCACGGCGCACGCATGCCCACCGAGACCCCGTTGCAATCAGGCGAACAGGTGCTCCGGAGCGATTTTTTGCAAGGTGGGGGCTGACTGGTCCTTGACGGACAGTTGGGGCAACCGGCCGATATCTGGCCAGACAATGCCGATATCGGAATCGTTCCATGCAATGGCGCGCTCGTGGGTAGGTGCGTAGTAGGCTGTTGTTTTATACAAAAAATCCACCTCGGCAGTGAGTGTGAGGAAGCCATGTGCAAACCCTGGCGGCACCCAGAGCTGGCGGTGATTTTCCTCTGTCAACGTAACACCTACCCACTGCCCGAAGGTCGGAGAGCTTCGGCGAATATCGACAGCAACGTCAAACACGGCCCCCCGCGTCACACGAACCAGCTTCCCCTGCGCAAATGGAGGCAGTTGGTAGTGCAGGCCACGCAAGACACCGATCCCACTTCGGCTATGGTTATCCTGCACGAACTGTGGCTCCCCGATGGCTTGGGCCCAAGACTGAGCGTTATAGCTCTCCATGAAAAACCCTCGGGCATCCCCGAAGACCTTCGGTTCAATGATGAACACGCCGGAAATTTTTGTTTCGATAAATTTCACACGAATTCCCAGAAAAAAGATTGCGATGAAAATCAAAGTTCATGGCAAGATAAATTATTTTTCCACCATTCCACTTTAATTAAATTCTGACATGAAAGTACTGACTGTATTTGGAACAAGGCCAGAGGCCATCAAGATGGCCCCCCTAGTCAAGGCGCTCGAGGCGCACCTGACCATCGATGCCAGGGTGTGCGTCACAGGGCAACACCGACAGATGCTGGACCAAGTGCTTTCCCTGTTTGAGATCACCCCGGACTATGACCTGGACATCATGCAGCCTGGGCAAACACTTTCCGGCATCACCAGCCATATTCTTCTGAAACTGGAGCCGGTGCTCCAACAGTATTCCCCGGATTTGGTGCTCGTTCACGGAGACACCTCCACGACGCTGGCAGCAGCCTTGGCGGCCTATTATCAAAAAATTGCAGTGGGGCATGTGGAAGCGGGCTTGCGAACAGGCGATATTTACTCCCCTTGGCCCGAGGAAGCCAACCGCTGTTTAACTGGCTCTCTCGCCACATGGCATTTTTCACCCACGCTGCAGACACAGGAAAATCTGCTCAGAGAAAACGTACCCAGTCATAAAATTCTCGTCACGGGCAATACAGTGATTGATGCCCTTCTCATGGTAAAGAATAAACTGCAAAATCAGCCAGAACTACAAAACAAGTTCAAGAACGCATTCGGTTTCATCCGCAAGGACGCCCGTATGATTCTGATCACCGGGCATCGTCGCGAGAATTTTGGCGAGGGTTTTGAAAGAATATGCAAGGCCATTCAAAATCTGGCCACAAGGTATCCTGGCGTAGATTTTGTTTACCCTGTTCATCTCAACCCCAATGTCAGAGAGCCAGTGAACCGCTTGCTGAATAATCTGCCGAACATTCACCTCATTGAACCCCAGGAATATTTGCCGTTCGTTTATCTGATGACACGGGCACACCTGATACTCACTGACTCGGGCGGAATTCAGGAAGAGGCCCCCTCCTTGGGCAAGCCGGTATTGGTGATGCGCGAAACCACTGAACGCCCAGAAGCAGTGGCTGCAGGCACAGTGAAACTGGTAGGTACCGACGTCGACACCATCGTTCGCGAGGTTACTAGCCTCATGGATAACCAAAACGTCTACGACGAGATGGCGCACGCCCACAATCCCTATGGAGATGGCAAAGCCAGCGAACGTATCGTGGAGTTCATTACTGAGCACTGAAAGAGTGCGCTTACTACAAATCCTCCTTCGCGCACTTCCGCGGCAGACACAACGGGTGTCAACGGGCCATCACTGGGGGCCTTTGCCCTGCTCCAACAGGCGCAATAGATATTGCCCATAGCCGCTCTTGGCCAAAAGCTTGGCAAGTCGCTCCACCTGCTCGACCGAGATGAAACCATTGCGCCAGGCGATCTCTTCGAGGCAAGCGATCTTCAAGCCCTGGCGATGCTCCAGGGTTGCAATGAACTGCCCGGCATCCAGCAGACTTTCGTGGGTGCCGGTATCCAGCCAGGCGTAACCGCGCTGCATGCGCTGAACAGTGAGATTGCCCTGGGCAAGATAAGCTTGGTTGACGGAAGTGATTTCCAACTCGCCCCGTTCACTGGGCTTTACCTTCTTGGCGATTTCCACCACTTCTGCGTCGTAGAAGTACAAGCCTGTGACGGCGAAGTTGGATTTGGGTTGGCGCGGCTTCTCTTCAATGCTCAAGGCCTCGCCCCGAGCATTGAAGTCCACCACGCCGTAGCGCTCGGGATCCTGAACATGGTAGGCAAACACCGTGGCGCCCTGCTTTTGGGCATCGGCATTTGCGAGCAGGGTGACCAGATCGTGCCCATAAAAAATGTTGTCGCCCAGCACCAGCGCGCTGGGGCTGCCCGCCAGGAATTCCTCGCCAATGATGAACGCCTGGGCCAGGCCGTCGGGGCTGGCTTGCACGGCGTATTGCAGGTTCAGGCCCCATTGGCTGCCGTCGCCCAGCAGTTGTTCAAAGCGCGGCGTGTCTTGCGGAGTGCTGATGATGAGGATGTCGCGGATGCCCGCCAGCATGAGGGTGCTGAGCGGGTAGTAGATCATGGGCTTGTCGTACACCGGCAGCAGTTGCTTGCTGATGGCCAGGGTGGCCGGGTGCAGGCGCGTGCCAGAGCCGCCG
>RRZT011580262.1_pt1 | contig 11577 bp, 12 predicted proteins | sample 2165551 | NCBI WGS metagenome assembly RRZT01 (sample SAMN10456910, study PRJNA506462) | wastewater metagenome | biome: wastewater; feature: sludge; material: wastewater sludge; isolation source: wastewater sludge with Escherichia coli K12::gfp cells carrying plasmid... | place: USA: Moscow, Idaho... | reverse complement strand
CTTGAGATGGACGCCGACCAGCACGACCGCGCGGTCGCCGAAGTCAGCCACTTTCCGCAGCTGATGAGCAGCCTGACCGCCGCCCGGTTGGCTGAGATACCGGCCGGCGACCTGCGGCTGGCCGGGCAGGGGGTGCGAGACGTCACCCGGATCGCAGCTTCCGACGTCGGGATGTGGCGGCAGATCGTGGCGGCCAACATCACCCCTATCCGGGAGCAACTGGTCGCGCTGCGCGCCGACCTGGACCAGCTGATAGAGGCCCTCGACGACCCTCGCTCGGTGACTGACGTACTTGCCAGAGGCAACGAAGGAGCGCGTGCGTTGCCCAGCAAGCGCGGCAAGAGTCCGGACGAGGTCGTCGCCGTGGTTGTCGAGATCCCCGACACCCCGGGTGCTCTGGGTCAGTTGTTCGCTGACGTCACCGCCCACGGCGTCAACATCGAAGACGTCTCGATCGAGCATGACCCCGAACGCAAGGCCGGTTACCTGTCCGTGGAGGTGGCCCGCGAGGGTGCCGACGGACTTCGCCGGATGCTCCGCGAACGCGGCTGGGGGCTACGTTCCTGATGTCTTTTCGCCAATCCGAAAGGTAGGAGATCCACCGTGAATGACGTGCTGCGGCCTGACTTGGTGATCGCGGTTGATGGCCCGAGTGGTTCGGGCAAGTCGTCCACCTCGCGGGCGGTCGCCGAGCGGCTGGGCGCCGCCTACCTCGACACCGGGTCGATCTATCGGGCGCTGGCCACCTGGTGCGCGTCCCGCAGCATCGGCCCCGATGACACCGAGAGGGTTGCCCACGCCGCACGTGAGCTGCCGATCGAGATCGACACCGACCCGGCCGGCTTCCGGGTGCGCGCCGATGGCCGTGACGTCACCGCCGAGTTGCACACCCCGGAGGTCTCGGGCATCGTCTCCGGCTATGCCGCGATCCGGCCGGCCCGCGATGCGCTTACCGAGATGATGCGCGCGATCATCGCCGACCGCGGACGCATTGTCGTCGAGGGACGTGACATCACCACGGTGGTCGCCCCGGACGCCGACGTGCGCGTCCTGCTGCAGGCAGACCCGCAACGCCGTATCGCGCGCCGGGTCCGGCAACTGAACGGGGCAGCTGACGAAGATACGGTGACCAGCCAAGTGATCGGGCGCGACGCCGCAGATGCTGCGTCCAGCGAGTTCGAGACCCCCGCAGAGGGGGTCACCCTGATCGATTCCTCCGAGCTCGACCTCACTGCGGTGATCGAACTGGTGGTCAACCTGGTGCCACGCCCACTGAGGTAGACGATCAGGCGCTGAGTCTGCGGACGGCCCCGAGTGGTCCGGTCGGGTAGTTTTGGGCGGGTGAGCCAAGCCACAGATCCGCAAGCGCCAACCGCGCGTCCCGTCGTCGCAGTCGTCGGGCGACCCAACGTGGGCAAGTCGACTCTGGTGAATCGCATCCTCGGACGCCGCGAGGCCGTCGTACACGACATGCCTGGTGTCACCCGCGACCGGGTGAGTTACGACGCCGAGTGGGCAGGCCGGGAGTTCGTGCTGGTCGACACCGGCGGTTGGGTGTCCGACGCTACTGGCATGGCGGCGCAGATCGCTGAGCAGGCGGAGATCGCGATCCAACTGGCCGATGCCGTCATCTTCGTGGTGGACGCCACGGTCGGCACCACCGACGAGGACGAGGCTGTCGTGCAGGTGCTGCGCCGCAGCCGCAAGCCCGTCGTGCTGACCGCCAACAAGGTCGACAACCAGCGCCTCGAGGCGGACGCGGCCTCAATGTGGAACCTCGGGCTGGGGGAGCCGTGGCCTGTGTCGGCGCTGCACGGGCGCGGGGTCGGCGACCTGCTTGATGCGTTGCTCGAGGTGATCCCGGCCTCCGACGCGCTGCGTCCCGTGGCGCAGGACGGCCCGCGCCGGGTGGCGATCGTCGGCAAGCCGAACGTGGGCAAGTCGTCACTGCTGAACCGGCTCGCGGGGGAGACCCGATCCGTGGTCTCCGAGGTCTCGGGTACCACAGTCGACCCGGTCGACGAGCTGGTGTCGATCGGCGGCGAGCCTTACCTGCTGATCGACACCGCCGGCATCCGCAAGCGGGTGAAAGAGGCCTCCGGCAGCGAGTACTACGCCTGGCTACGCACTCAGGCCGCGATCGAACGGGCCGAATGCTGCATCGTGGTGGTGGATGCCGCCGAACCGGTCTCCGAGCAAGACCTGAAGATTCTGTCCCAGGTTGAGCAGGCGGGCAAGGCGTTGGTGGTCGCCTACAACAAGTGGGACCTGACCGACGAGGAACGCCGCCGCTACTTGGACCGCGAGATCGAACGGGACCTCAACGCGTGGGCGTGGGCTCCGCATGTCAACCTTTCGGCACTCACCGGGCGCAACGTGGACAAACTCGCCAAGGCGATCGAGCTGGCGCTGCTGGGCTGGGAAACCCGGATCAGCACCGGGCAGCTGAACTCGTTCCTGGGACGAGTGGTCGCCTCGCATCCCCATCCGGTGCGCGGCGGCAAGCAGCCGCGCATTCTTTTCGGGACGCAGGCGCATGTCAGCCCCCCAACCTTCGCGCTGTTCACCTCCGGCCAGCTGGATCCCCAGTACGTGCGCTTCGTCGAACGCCGGCTGCGTGAGGAGTTCGGCTTCGAGGGCACCCCGGTGCAGATCGACGTCCGAGCCCGGGCCAAGCGGAAGGACCGCTGAGTCCACCAGGCCGGCTCAGAGTTCCTTGCGGCGGAAGATCACGATCGCCAGGGTGAGGAAGACCACGATGCCCCCGAACGCGGTGGCGACTGGCCAGACCAGTTCGACGTCCTGATTGGTTGCCAGCATCGACACAGCCTCGGTCAGCCCGATGAATGAATACTGCTTGGCGGGCTGCCAGATCGCCAGGATCATCGTCAGCGTCAGGGTTCCGAAGGCGATCCCGAAAGCCGCGATGGTGCTGGGCACCAGGCAGGATGCGGCGATGGTCAGCGCGATGAAGGTGAGCGCCAACACGAACCAGACGCCAACGGCATGCCAGACGGGTGCGAACTGCACATCGGCGAAGAAGGCCGCGGTCACCACCGAGGTGAGGGCAGTGCCGATTGCCGCGCTCCCACCGACCAGGCTGCCCAGTGCGGTGAACTTGGCGAGCAGGAAACCGGCGCGGCTGAGCGGTTTGGTCAGCGGCATGATCAGCGTCCCGGAGCTCACCTCGCCGGCCACCGTACCGGCAGCTGCCACCAGGACCACGATCAACAGGAGCTGCGACAGGTCTTTGCTCCACTGCGCCCAGGCGTCCAGGTGGGTGGGGTCGGGCAGTTCGATGGGGGTGTCGCCGAGCGCCGAGCTCAGGATCTGGTTGGTGAACTTGGCCACCACGGGGTCGATCAGTCCGAACAGGACGAATGCGCCGCCGACTACCCAGACCCGCCAGGTACGGAAGAATTCGGCGTACTCCTTGCGGAGAATGGTGGTGAAGCCCTTCATGAGGCAACTCCTTGCTGATTCTCGATCAGCTGGACGAAGGCGTCCTCGAGGCTGGCTTCAACGGGCTCCAAGCGACGCAAACCCCAGCCTTGGCTGGCGACGATCCCCGGCAACCGGTGGTGCGCGGCGGTCATGTCGATCACGTCGATCATCCAGGCCTCACCACGGCGCTCCAGCCCGGTGAGCCAGCGTTCACCGACGAGCGCCTCGGGCAGTGCGGCGTGCTGCTCGACCAGTTCGACCCGCAGCTTCTGGGCGCCGCCGTATCTGGCGCGCAGCGCCTCGGTGCGGTCGGCTGCCACGACGCGTCCGGACGCCAGCACCAGCACCCGATCGCAGACCCGTTCGACGTCGGACAGGATGTGGGTAGAGAAGAAGATGGTGGTACTGCCGCGTAACGCGGTGATCAGGTTGAGCACGTCGTGGCGTCCCATCGGGTCGAGCGCGGAGGTGGGCTCGTCGAGGATCAGCAACCGCGGGGAGTTGATCATCGCCTGGGCGACCCCCAGCCGCTGCTTCATGCCCCGCGAGAACCCGCCGATCGGGGTGGCCACCCCCTGCAACCCGGCGAGTTCGAGCAACAGGTCAACGCGTCTGGCGGTGGCCCAACTGGACAGGCCGAACAGCGAAGCGCACAAGCGCAGGTACTCGGGGGCGCGCATCCACGGGTAGAAGCTGGGCACGTCCGGCAGGAAACCGACCTGCGGCGCGGCCTGCTGCGGATCGGCCAGCACGTCGGTGCCGAGCACCGAGGCGCTGCCGCCGTCAGCCTGGGCCAGGCCAAGCAGGATCCGGATGGTGGTGGTCTTGCCTGCCCCGTTGGGCCCCAGGAAACCGAAGACCGACCCCTCTGGGACGCTGAAGCTCAGCTGGTCGAGCGCGCGGTGCTGCTTGAACTGCTTGACGAGCCCGGAGACCTCGATGGCGGTCATCGGTCGGCGTTCGGGTAGAGTTCGGCGACCACTCGGTCGAGAATGGGGCCTGTCTGCGCTGCGCGCGGTGGCTCGGCGGCAGTCTTCGGCTTGCGTCCGGCCACGAAGAAGACGATCGGGCCGATGAACTGGACGAAGCAGATCAGGATCCACACGATCCGCGGTGCGCTGAGTTGCTCCTTGGGGGTGCGTGCGACCGTGATCAGTCCGGCCAGCAGCAGCCCGAGTTGGACGGTGCCCAGCACCACGATGATCACCAACTGCGTGGTGGTCAGTTCAGGCATTGTTCCCCGATTCGAGGTCGGAGCGCCAGCCCCGCTTCAGGGCCGAGCGGACCGGAAGGTAGCTGAGCAGCAGCATGTCTGCCAGGGCGGCCAGCGATGCGCCGAGGACGATCAACTGTCCCTTGGGATGCACAGCTGATTGGAGGCTGGCTCCAGTGGCGAGGGTCGCCAGCGCGGCGGCCAGCGCCGGCATGGTGACTCGGGTGTCGGCTGGCAGCTTGGGATCGGTGGCTGCGGCCAGGATCGCGGCGCAGACCATGGGCGTGGCGATGCTGAAGGCCAGGTTGGCTGTCTGGGACTCGCCCGTCTCGGCGCGTACCTCGTGACGGCGGTCCCACAACAGCACGGCACTGGCCGCGGCCAGACCGATCTGCGCTCCGGCAGCCGCCTGGGCCGGCCCCATGAGATGCTCGGCGGCCTCAGCCAGCACTTCGTCGTCGAGGTCGTCGGGCCGCAGCCAGCCAAGCTTGACCGCCACCGCACCCATGTTGATCGTCCAGCCGATGCCGAAGACGCGGGGGACCAGTAGGCGTTCATCCGCTGGATTGAAGGTGCCGGCCATCCGGCGCCCGATGCCGCGTCCGAGGGAGTTCGGCGCGCCGAGGATGGTTCGGAACCGACCATCGCTGGTGCCGAACTGTTCGTCAAGGCAAGCCGCATAGTCCTGCGCCCGGCCGGCGACCGCGATGGCGTCGTCGACTGCTTCGGCGGCCTCGCGCAACGCGTCCCGCAGATCATTGAGCGCCTGACGGCGCGCTCGGCCGCGCAGCTTCAGGTGCGATTCGACCTGACGCACGTAGTCGTCGACTCGGGTCTTGCTGTTGGTCATCGTTCTACTTCCTTCAGCAGCTTCGCGATCGCGGTGGACAACTTGATCCAGGCGTCTCGTTGGACGCTCAACTGGTCACGTCCCGTATGGGTCAGTGAGTAGTACTTCCGGGGTGGCCCGACGGGGGATTCGCGCCACTGGGTGTCGACCAGGCCTGAGTTCTTCAGTCTTGTCAGCAGCGGGTAGATGGTGCCGGCGGCAGCCTCCAGACCCGGACGCAGCCCCAGGTCTTCAACAATCTCGACGCCGTACCTCGGTGCGGCGTCCAACAGGGCAAGAACCGCCAACTCCAGCGAGCCCTTTCTCAGTTGGGTAGCAACGTCCTCCATGAGGTACATGGTAATACACACTAGTGGGCAGTGCAAGGATGCTGGTGCTGCAACGTGTCAGGTGATGCCTCGCCGATGAGCCCGTGCCGCCGCCTCGGTTCGAGGCGCGACGCCCAGCTTGGCCAAGATGGTGCTGACGTGCACGCTGCCTGCTCAAGCGCCCACGACACCCCCGAGCGCCGTGTCGCGCATTCGACGATCTTCCGCGAGCGCCAGCTAAGGCAGGGCTTAGCTCCATCCCGGTGACCGGACCTCGGGCTGGCTTTCGACATGCAACGCAGCATCGGGTAGGGTTTCACCTCGGATCAGCCCTCGGGCATCGGTCCGGCGGGCTGTAGCGCAGCTTGGTAGCGCACTTGACTGGGGGTCAAGGGGTCGCAGGTTCAAATCCTGTCAGCCCGACTGTTCTGACTAGGGGAAATGCAGTAGAGAAGCGAAACGTGCCAGATACTTTGGCAACACTGGTGACGTTTCTGGCACGCGGCCCTGTGCTGGTGCTCATCGAGACTCTGGTCTCGTGGACACTGATCGCGGTTGATCCAACATGTGAGAAGCGCCCCCAACCATCTGGCTGGGGGCGCTTCTGCTTGCTCAGGATCGCCCGGGATGACCGGGATGACCGGGAGGCGGCCTTCTCTTCAGAGCCCCGCGGTGCGGAGCGGTCGGAGGAGCTGGTCGACGTCCTTGGGATCCACGCGGAGGATCTTCGGGCCATCGCGGTAGGGGCGGCTTGTCGTAGATCCGTTTCTTGCGGCCGGCTGAGGTTTGGGTCCAGCCAGTGGCTTTCACGCAGGCAGCAGGTGGTTCTTTCGGGCCATGACCAGCGCCCACAGCTGGTTGAGCAGGGCGAGTTCGGCGTCGGTTTCGTAGCGGTGGCGGAACGCATGTTTGCGGACCCAGTCGCCGTTGCGTTGTTCGATGTGGGCGTTGTCGTTGTGCTGGTAGGGCCTGCCGTGGGTGACCGGGATCTGACGCTGGTCGCACCAGGCGATAACTGACCAGTTCATGAACTCGCTGCCGTTGTCGAAGTCCATTCCGGCGATCCGCGCTGGTGCTTGCTTGGCGATCCATTCCAGGCCGGCGTGGACGTGTACGAACGCTTTGTTCTTCACCGTGCGCAGCATGGTCCAGCCGACCACCGGGTCGGTGGCCGACAGGGTCCACAAGAACTTGCCCTTCAGGGTGTGGCCGCAGTGGGCGACGGTGTCCAACTCCAGGAAGCCCGGCATCGTGATCGGGTCGTCGGCCGCGGTCCGCAGTGGGATCGAGGCGCGCAGGATGTGGGACGGTTTGGTGCCCGACAAGCCCGCGGCCGGGTAGGCAGCTTGCCGGTGCGGCTTGAGGTATCGGTCGATCGTCGCCGCCGACATCGCCCTGAGCTCGGCCAGCACCGGGTCGCTGACCCGGTCAGCGACCTTACCGAGTTCACCGAACCGGACCAGGCGTTCCAGCGTGTCGTCCATGACCGCCGCCAGATACTTACCCAACGGCTGCCCGGCTAGCCGCCACACCTCCTGCAGGACCACCAGCGAGTCGTAGGAGTACTTCAGCGGCCTGGGCCGTCGCTGCTGGTCCCGGGCCGCGCCCATGCGGGCGTCCGCGTGTCGGATCGCGCAGCGGGCATGATCCCGAGTCCAGCCGGTCGTGGCGACCAACGCATCCAGCAGCTCTCCCTTGGCGACCTTGTCCGCCTTCGCGTACTCACGGGCGTACTTCTTCGTAACCTCACGGCGCGCAGCCATCGACAACCCCTTGTCCACAACGTCAGGGAACACCCACCGCTACGCGGACATTGTCATGTGAGGCAAGCGCTGGCGTTCCCGGACCTCTTACGTGAGTCAAGTCGGCGGGTTGCATCGGGTGCGGGTCGTGTCATACACTTCTAAGCGAGCACTCTGCCTTCGGGCAGCGAACTGTTACCCGCAAGGGGCAAGACTCAAGCAAGGACTTCACGTCCGGGCTTGGGTCTTTTTTTGTGCCCAGAGAGGACCGAAGTGACAATGACGCCGCGCTACAGCTTCGTGTATGTCGACAAAACTGACAACCTCACACGATACCGAAAAGACAGCGTCCACTGTTACCAAAAAGTCATCGCAACCAAGGGCACCAGACTCTGAGGCAAGACCCTCACCCTTCAAGCCGGCACATAATCGCACGATTTCAACGAAAAGATTGAGAGGACAAATGGCGAACAACAAGAAAGACTATCCACGCTTGGCCGACAAGATTGTGGATAGCATCGGTGGAGCAAACAATGTCTCGCTCTGTGTTACCTGCTTCACCCGCCTCCGGTTCAACCTGGTGGATGACGGGTTGGCGCAACTCGACCAACTGAAGAAGCTGGACGGCGTCCTGGGAGCCCAATGGTCGGGCGGACAACTTCAGGTGGTCATCGGGCCGGACGTCTCGGACCTGTACCCCGAGGTTCAGGCTCGGCTCCGGCCCGCGGGCGCCGTGCACGAATCCACGCCAGCATCGGGCACGAAGAAGCCACGAACCATCATCGCTGTGGGTAACGCTGCGCTGAACTTCATCATCTCAGCGATGACCCCCCTCATCCCAGTGATCGTCTGTGCCGCCTTCTTCCGAGCGATCGCAGTCACGATCGGGCCGGAGACGCTCGGGCTGGTGAGCGCGCAGGATTCCCTCTACTTCGTGTTGAATCTCGTTTATCAGGCAGGCTTCTTCTTCCTCCCCATCTACCTCGGATATACGGCAGCGTCCAAGGCCGGTGTGACACCGATCCTCGGGATGTTCATGGGCGGCGTCCTGGTAGCTCCGGCATTGATCCAACTAGCCACAGACGGCCAGACGCTCCGCGTATTCGGGATTCCAGCTCCCGCGCTGAACTACTCACAGACAATCATTCCGATTCTACTCACTGTATGGGTAATGGGGTATGTCGAACGGTTCTTCATTAAGCGAATCCCGGCCTATATGCGGATGATCTTCGTACCATTCCTCACCATGCTCGTCATGCTTCCCATCACTCTAGGCTTGCTAGCGCCAATCGGCTTCTATATCAGCCAAGGCCTGACAGCGGCGATCATGGCTCTGGGCGCTTGGAACGCGGCCATCGCCGTCGCGATAATTGCCGCAATCTGGATGATGATCGTTGTCTCCGGGGTTCACATCGTGCTGGTCGGGGTCATGTTGACGGTGTTGGCCACCAATGGGCACGATGCGCTCATCGGACCTGCCGCGATGACAGCGCTCTTCGCAGCAGCCGGAGTCACAACCGCGGCACTGGTGCGGATGAAGGACCCCACCGAGAAGGCACTCATCGGCGGCTACCTTGCCTCGATGCTAATAGGCGGTGCCGGGGAGCCAATGCTCTACGGCATGGCACTCAAGTACAAGCGTCCATTCGTTGCTATGGCGCTGGGCGGGTTCGTCGGTGGCCTATACGCAGGATTGACCGGTGCAGCCATCTATTCCCTGAGCGCAAGCAATTTCCTGTTCGTGCTTTCCTACGCAGGTGGGACGACTGGGAACTTCGTGAACGGAATGGTTGCCGGAGCTGCAGCGTTCGTGGTTGGCGGGGTCGCGATGTACATTCTCGGGTTTCCGAAATTGGTCTCGCCGTCCACCGACGATCTCACGGGCTCCGACCTCGCAATCTCTCGCTGAACGAAAGGCGTCTCGCAGTGGCGTGCTGTACGATCAACTACAACTCTCATGTGCTCCGGATGGATGTCGCGGTGAACGTGCTACTCCCCGAACGGCGACACCAACCCCAGGTGCGGCGACATGAAAAGTATTCGGTGCTCTACCTGCTGCATGGCTTTGGAGACGACTATTCCGCTTGGATGAGGAAGAGCATCATCGAACTTCGCGCGCGTGAACTCGATCTCATCGTAGTCATGCCGATGGTGATGAACGGCTTCTACACCAACCAAGATAGCGGGTGGGACTTCTCATCCTTCGTGGCAGACGAGTTGCCGCTGGTAATGGCCAATTACTTTCCGTTGAGTGATGCGCGGGAGGATACCTACATTGCGGGCGTCAGCATGGGCGGATATGGCGCCTTTCGGTTGGCGCTCACCTATCCTGAACGATACGGCGCTGCCGTGTCATTGTCAGGCGCCCTATCACCTTACAGCATTTCGTCAAAGATGAATGACGACGTATTTCAGGACGCTCTGGACCGGAGCTATGGCGGCGAAGCCAAGTTCGCCGGTTCCGAGAACGATCTCCTACATCTTGCGCGCAGGGTTGACGCTTCCGCAAAGCCCAAGCCGCGGCTGTTCATGTGCTGCGGTCGGCAAGATGAACTGTGCTACGAGACTGGCCTGGCATTCAGGGACGCTATCGCCTCCGAATGCCAGCACCTCGATCTCCAATACACAGAGAGCGATGGAGGACATAGTTGGGATTACTGGAACCAGCGCATTCCGGAGTTCTTGACCTACTTCGGCCTGGTGCGACCTGAAGATGAGTCCGCCGGTGTTCTTCCATAGCAAAGGCGGTACTGATGCAGTCCCAAGGGGGCTAATGATCATGGTGGCCAATGGGGGGAAGCCGCAAGGGTCGTCCTAGATGCAGTTGGCGGGAGGAGAACATTCTCCAGAGGGTGAACCACTGCGCTACGCGACTGCGACTGCGCAGCAGAGGCATGGAGAAGGTGGACAAAGCCAGAGTTTAGGCGACTCGGCCAGTAGCTGGGGTCGACCCAGCAACGCCGGTTCTTGCGATCAAGGTCTCTGCCTTAGTGTCTTGGGCCGGCTCCTCCTGCCGCCGCAACGCCCCCCCCCACCGATATCCACGAGAACCGAGGTGACGCGTGCTAATCCAGACAATCCTGAACAACAACTCGGTCAGAATCCTTCTACCGGACGGCTCGGCGGCGATTGTGGTCGGACGTGGTGTGGGTCACCACAAACGCCCGGGTGAGGAGATCGACTCGTCGTTGGTCGAGCAGACCTTCATCCCACGGACGAGGGAGTCGCTGGGCCAACTGATCCAACTTCTCCAGGAGATCCCGTTCGAACACGTCCGGGTCGCTGCGGAGATTGTCGAACTCGCGAAGGCGCACTTGGGCGTGGAGGGTGGGCAGGCCCTGCTCCTGCCGATCGCGGACCACCTTCGCTTTGCGGTTCGACGTAGCGATGACGGTATCGATATGGAACATCCCTTGAGGTGGGAGATCCAGACCCTGTATCCCAAAGAAGCTGCACTTGGTCGAGAGGCTGTCCGCCTGATCAGCACGCGCCTCGACTGCGAACTGCCCGACGGCGAGGACATCGCCTTCGCGATGCACTTCGTCAACGCGCAGTTCGTCGGCGAGGGCATGCAGCGGGCATTCGCGATGACCCGGACGATTCAGCGAGTGCTCCAACTGATCGAAACCACCCTGGACACCAAGGTCCACCAAGACTCCATGGCCGTGGCACGGTTCGTCACCCATCTGCGCTACTTGTTCGTGCGACTGGACAAGGAGACCCAACTGCGAACGATGCCCAATGACTGGTTGGAGGGAATCACCAAGGCCCACCCACTGGCGGCCTCCATCGCACAGAAGATCGCACTGGTGTTCGAACTCGACACGCCGGTCGAGCTGAACGACGAAGAGATCTCCTATCTCGCGCTGCACGTCGCCCGACTCGTGCTCGACATCGAAGAAGGAGTCGGTCGGGCCCCCGCCTCACGGCTCTGACCCGATCTGAACCTCCAGTCCGCACCACACCTGATCCAAGATCGTGCCCTTGTCCTTCTTCGGCGCCTGCGCAGGCGCCGTCGCG
>RRZT011453109.1_pt1 | contig 11578 bp, 6 predicted proteins | sample 2165551 | NCBI WGS metagenome assembly RRZT01 (sample SAMN10456910, study PRJNA506462) | wastewater metagenome | biome: wastewater; feature: sludge; material: wastewater sludge; isolation source: wastewater sludge with Escherichia coli K12::gfp cells carrying plasmid... | place: USA: Moscow, Idaho ... | reverse complement strand
TATGAAAAACTATATATTTCACTATAATAATTTCAGACCTCAATGGAACAGAAAAAAAATGACTCCTGTTCAATACAGAAATCATTTAATTAATTTATAAAGCTTTTTTTATTCACTCCACTAAATGGGGAGCAGTTCATTATGAGTGATTTTTTTTGTCTAAAAATTTTTAGTAAACATCATCAAGTAAATTGTCTATATGTTCAAGTTCTTTGTTGTCAGCTTTTAACTCTCAGTTTTTTTCTGCTTCAATTAGAGCCTGTCTAGCAGCCTCTCTTTTTTCCTCCATTTCACGGATATATTTTCTGACTTGTGATTTAGTCATTTTTGGTTTTGAATGTACTGGGGCAAATTCTCACATAAGGGGATAGTTAAAGAGTAAAAAAGAGTAAAAGAATAAAAGTAGGGACCACAGGCCTGTGGTCCGTACAAGAAATGTAGGGAATGATTGCATCATTCCTAGTAAGTCTTTAATTAAGATAAAAGCTTGTCATCCTGAACTTGATTCAGGATCTTTAAATAATTTTTCCTTATAAAAAATATGAAAATACTTATTTTTAAGATTCTCTGTTTTCATCAGAATGACAAATCCTTGTTTTCCCCCTCTCCTCCAAAGGAGAGGGGTTAGGGTGAGGTAAAAAAGGGGGACAGGGGTGATGGTTAAATCTCTTTTCTTTCATTAATTGAATTAATCAAAGTGATATTATCAGCATATTCTAAATATCAGCTAGATAATCATCTTGAAAGTCTAGTTGTTTTTACAAAAGGCTTTAATCATCTTTTTTCAATTTCACTTTTAATGTACATACTTGTTGCTTCTCATTCAATATTTGGATTTGTTGCAATAATTAATTCAAGTTTATCATTATTTTCAGAAATTCTAGAAAATAGTTTTTCAAAATTTAGATCTCAAACAAATACTCCATTCATCGGAGAAATAGCTCATCATAAAATATGATAAACTCACTTGTAAACTCAAGAATTTTCAATCATTATAAGATCTAAATATTCTTCAACTACACAAATAAGATTTTGATTTCTAGAAGTATTTTTACAAATACTGCATAATCAAGCTCAAGCATCAATCAAACTTCAGCATTTTTCACATTTATCAATTGAACTTTTTAGAGTTAAAATAGAATTAGCTAAATTTTCTATAAAATTTTTGTTGGTATTAAGTAAGAAAAAAGCCAGTTTGGTAGCTGACTTTTCTCATATTCAAGGTAAATATCCAATCAAGCTAATTAGTTTTTTTAAGCTTTCAGGCATAGTTTTTTATTTAGTATTTAAATGCATAATTATTTAAGTCTTTAACTACGATATATTCAGCAGAATTAATAGTTTCCATATATTTAACTCATTCCCATTTTGTTAAATTATTTAGACTATTTATTTCAGCAATTTTAACATTTAATAAATTGCTTTCTACTTTCAATGCATTTTTTTCTAATTCAATATTTCTAATATTGTATCATTTTGTTGCATTGATATTTAGAGTTAATACATAGTAAATTCATAAAACTCCTATAAATAATATAGACATTATGTATGTTGTGTTAACTCAAAACTTTAGGTTTTCTCTTGTAGCTTTTCTTTCAGATAGAAATCTAAAAGCTCATTTTTTTAGTATTATTAGATTTGGATTCATTTTTTTTAGGAAAGTTAGATTTTATTTTAACTTTTTAGCATATCTTGCTTTAGCACTTCTCGATCTTGGATTTTGTTTTATTTCTTCGTCTGTAGGAATTATTGGCTTTTTTGTCATTGGTTTTAATTGTTTTTTGTGTTTGCAAGAACATATTAAGTCTTTACAAATACAGTCTCTAGATTCATCTTTGAAAATATTTTTAATAATTCTGTCTTCAAGTGAATGAAAACTAATTACAAATATATCTCAATCTTTATCAAGTAGGGAAATAGCATCAGCTATACTTTCTTTAATAACTCATAACTCATCATTTGTCTCTATTCTTAATGCTTGGAAAATTCTATTTCTTGATTTATGGTCTCTAGATGTTTTAGCTATCAAATCTGATAACTCTTTTGTTGTATGAAATCTGAATCAAGTTTTTCTTTCAGCTAAAATAGCTTCAGCAATTTTTTTAGAAGCAGGTTCTTCTCAATAATCTTGAAAAATTTGTATTAAATCTTCTTTTTTATATCAGTTTACAATATCTGAAGCTTTGATTCATTTTGTTTCGTCAAACCTCATATCTAAAGGTCATTCTAATTTAAAACTAAATCATCTATCAGCATTATCAACATGTAGAGAAGAAATTCATAAATCATAATAGATTCAAGTGATATTTTTAATTCATATTTCCTCAAGTCTTGATTTTAAATTTTTGAAGTTATCATTTATAAAAAATATAGAAATTTCTTGCTTTTGTGCTAAATCTTCTAAATAAGGTTTAACAATTTCTAAATTTCTTATATCTGCATCAAATCAGATAAAAACATCTCACTTATTCATTTTTTTAATTACATGACTTGCATGCCCTCACATTCATAAAGTACAGTCAACGACTATATTTTGTCTAGTTTGAGAGATTTCTATGCTGTCTACCAGTTCATGTAGTAACACTGATGTGTGTAATGAAGTTAGTTTTTCACAGTAATTTTCAGTCATTTTGTTAAAAAGTTGTTAATAAGTTTGTTTTTTTGTTTTTGTTTTTATCTTTTACATTTCTGAATTTACTTTTTTTCATATTAAAGTCAAGTGTAAATTTTGTTTTTGTTTAAATTAGACTAGACAATTTATGTATTTATTTTAAGAGAATAAAAAATAGTTTTTAACAATTTATTAACATTTTAGAAATCTGTTTCAAAATGTTAAATACTAAGTATAGAAATACTATCATAAACAACTTTTAATGTCAAGGTATTTTGTAATATTAGATTTTGTTTTAAAATAAATATAAACTAACTTATATGAAGATAGTGTGAAGCTTGAGTTTTCTTTTAAAATGTATATATCTGATTTTTGAAATATTGTATTATTTAATTTTAAAATTTTATAAATTTTTGTCTAAAATAATGTGATTTTTTTGTGAATTTTGTATTTTTTGTCTAGAATGAATGTATTGAAAAAAACTTCCTAAAAATTAGGAAGTTTTAAATATTTTTTTCTAATATTTCTAAATTTTTTTTAGCTAAATTATTTTCAGGAAAACAAATTAATGATTTTTTATAATTATTACATGATAATTTAAAGTTATTTAATCAATAATGTGTAATTCATAAATTTAGGTAAGTAGTTGTACAATTTGGATTGAATAATAAGGCTGTTTTTAATGTATTTAAAGCATTTTTATAATCTCATTTTTGATTTAATAAATATCATTTTGTATTAAAAATTTGAGATAGTAAAATATTTTTTGTATTTCAAATTTGTCAAAAATCAGGATAATCTATATTTTCTAAAATAATATTATTATAATTTCATATTTTTTTTCATATTTTTACTTCTTTTAATTCTTTAAAACAACTTGGATCAAAAATATAATATTTACTTCATATTTTAACTAAAATTGAACTATGGTCAGTAAAATTTAATCAATAATTTGTTATTCATAAATATTCTAAAAATGAATATCATACAATTGAAAATCAAGTACAAAATAATTCTTTATTTTTTAAAATTGAAGTAGGTGAATATCATCAGAAAGATTTATTTTGAAAAAAAGGATAATTATTTATTTCATTGCATAATTTATTTAAAGTTTTTACAATTGTATCATTTGAAAAATTATTTAGAGTTCATTTATATTTTTTTAGGTCTAGTTTTTCAATAATTTTTATATTTTTTTTGTCTAAATTATTGGAATTTTTATGAATTATTAAATTTTCATTTCATTTTGTATATTCTGTAATATTATGTTCTATATTTTTTTTAAATCAAAAATTTTCACAAAAATGTATTAAATTATCTTGTTCATAATTTGTAATACTTTCAAAATTATTTGTTATTAAATCTTGTGATTTATAAAATATAGTTGAAATAAATTCTTTAAAAACTTTTTCAAAAGCATTATTTATATCATAATTTTTTTCTTCTTTAATAATATTTTTAACATTTTTTGAATATTTCAATAAGTGATTATTTATAGTATTTATAAAATTATCACTTATTTTGTATTCATTTTTTAAGTTTAATAAATATTTTGGCCCATCTTTTTTTCACATAGATTTTAAAATATATCAGATGTGAATTTTTATATAATCTTTGTAATTTTTACTATTTTTAATATTAAATTTTTCTCAAATATAATCAATATAGTTAATTAATTCAATATTTTTTAAATCATTTGGAATAAATAACTGATACTCATTATCAATATTATTTTTTCAAGTATTTTGTAAAAAATCTCACTTTAAACTATCAAAATCTTTTCTAGATATAATTTTTATTTCAATAAAATCCATAGATTTTACAAAATCTTTAATAATCTCAATAACTTCTGTCTCTTGAAATAATTTATCATTATTATATTTATTCCTCATAATTAATTATTTATATAATTCTTTTAATTTCTGATTGGCATTATTTAACTCTTGAAAATATTGTTCATAAATTGGGTCTCATCCATACTTGTCAGGATGAAGTTTATTAGATCATTTTGTATAGGCTTTTCTTAATTCTATTTTAGTGGTTGTTTCACTTAACTCTTTTAAACTCTCTATAAGATCTTTTTGTGCTTGAGGATTTTCTGTTAATTTTTTTGCATTATCTAAATATTCATCAATAATTTCTTCACTTTTAGTTTTTACTTTAGCTTTTTCTTTAGCCTTTGCTTTAGCTTTTGCAGCCTCAGCTTTTGCATCAGCCTTAGCCTTTGCTTTTGCATCAGCAGCTTTTGCATCAGCAGCTTTTGCTTCAGCAGCTTTTGCTTCAGCAGCTTTTGCATCAGCAGCTTTTGCATCAGCAGCTTTTGCTTCAGCAGCTTTTGCTTCAGCAGCTTTTGCTTCAGCAGCTTTTGCTTTTGCAGTTTCATTTTTTGCAGCTTCTGTAGTTTTTGATTTTACTTCTGAATTTTTTGGTCAATTTGGTCAATCATTAGGGTTTTTAGGAGTACTTTCAGTTGTTTTTGCTTTAGGAGTACTTTTAGGTTTTACTTTAGTTCATCAAACAGGTCATCATTTTGGTCCTCAAGTTGGAGTTTTTACTCATTTAGCTGCTGTTTCTCAAGTTGGTTTGTATTCTAATTCTAGAGGTTTTTTATATTCTAGTTGAGGTTTAGTTGGTTCAACTGTAGGTGTATTTACTCCTCATTTTAGTTTTGCTTTAATTTTTCATTTTGCTACTAAAGCTACTTCAGCAAGTAATAATGCTCATATAATATTTCATCAAATTTTTCAAATAGCTTCTGCTTGTTGATTTGGTGGAAGTGCAGCAATTTTATCAATTTCTTTTTTTAATAATTCACCAACTTTTCCAGTCACTCAAAATAATCAATTTTCATCGATAAATTTTCAAATTACTTTAACTTGTGCTAATACTTTATTTCTAAATTCAGTGTCAACAACTAGTCTTGGAATAGAAATCACAAGTTTAGCAAGTCATATTGCAGATCAAACAAATCATTCAGGAATTCATTTTACCATTCATTTTAATCAATATCATAAATATTTAAATTCATCTTTAGTTTCATTAAGCATATTTTTAAAATATTGAGAAATAGGAGTTTTTCATATTTCAATATTTTTTAAAGCATCAGCATTTTTTATAATATTATCAAATGATTTTTTTTGTTCATCTGTTAATCCTTCAATTTTTTTGTATTCATTTGCTTTATTTACAATCAAATTTGAATAATATAGTTTACTCTCATTAAACATTTTTTTGTATGGATCTCAAGTAAAAACATTTATTACTCTTTGAGTTCCATTATTTGTTTCATTTCTTGATTTTTCAATTCTTTCTAATGATTTTTGAGCATCTTTAGTAATTCATTCTAGAGTTTTTATTTTAACAATTTTTGATAAATTTTTTATTAAATCATTCATCATTTTTGGATCTTTACTATCAATAATTTTTTTAATTTCTGGAGAATTAAAAGAACTATCATATTTTTTTATAGCATTTTCAAGAGATAAAATTTTAGTTTTCATCTCTTCATATTTTTTCATTTCAGCTAATTGTTTTTCATTATTTTCTTTAGTATTTTTTGTAGTTTCTTTATTATTTTTCTTTGTAGATTTTTTTTCTCAAGAAACTCATTTTGTAGATGATTGTGATTGTTCATTTGTTTCTGAATTATTATTTGATGTTAAATTATTAGTTTCTTCTGAATTTGTTTGAGAATTTCACTCTGGAGCTAATTTTTTTAATTTACTTAAAAATTCAATATTTTTTGCTGCAGAAAAATCATAGTTTTCTATTTCAAAAACTAATGCTAATTGTTGTCTATAATTTTTTGAACTATCAATTCAACATTTTTTTAAAAAATCTACAATAGATAATTCATTTTGTAATCATTCTCAATTTGCTTTTATTTTATTTTCAATATCTAATTTTACTATTTGTATTTTTTCATTATTTTCTACTTCTGTTTTTAATTGGACTGTTTGATCTTTAGTTTCTTGTAGAATTTCTTGTTTTTTTTGTTCAAAAAGAATATTAATTTTTTCAGGAGCAGTTTTAAAATCCCCATATTCTAAATATTGTTTTATAGAAGTTTCTACTTTTAAATATACTTCTGGAGATAATATTGTTTTTTGAGATTCTAAATAAATTTTAGCTTTTTCATTTAATTGAGCTTCTAATTCTTCTCAACTTAAATTAATTTCATCTGATTGAATAACATTATTTTCTAAGTTATTACTTAAGTTTTCTGTCATAATTTTTAAATAAAAATATAAATTCCTATTTATCTTATCATATATTTTTTTTAAAGTCAAAAATTTTGCAGTTTACTTATTTCTTATATTCTATTAATTTTTTGTTCAAAAAAAGTAGAATTTTCTACTTTTTTAATTCTACTTTCTGGGGCTCATTTCACATTTCTTCTGTTGTTTTTGTTGTTATTTTAGAAAAAAATCTTGCCATTTTTTTTCATTAATTATTATATTTACTTTTTTACTCATAATTTTTTAAATTTATGAAATATTTATTTTTATTTTATCATAATTTTGTAATTTAGTAAAAACTTCCTATTTTTTAGGAAGTATTTTTGTTTAAGAATTAGTTATAATTTTTTGGAATAAGTTTTTAGTTTTAGTAGAAATTTCAAAAAATCATTCATAAGTATTTCTTCAATTATTTAAATTGTTAACATCATAAGATGATATTATTTTATTTAAAGCCATATTTAAGTTTGCAAATAATTCATCTTTATTTAAATATACAATAAATTTTGAAGTATTTTTTTCATCAATTCAATTAATTGATTCATATTCTTTAGGGATTTTAATTTCTGATTTATTGATTTTTTCAATATTTCAAGTTCAATTAGTTGTTTTTAAATCAAGCAAAATATATTTAGTTTTTTTATTCTCATTTATTTCACAAATAAAATCAGTTCAACTTAAATCATCAAAATAACTTCATTTTGTAACTTCTATATTTTTAATTCAAATTTCATTAAATACTTTTTCAAATAATTCACTCATTATTAGCTCATACATAGCATTAAACATTGCTCATTCTAAAGTATGATTTGTAACTATTGCATATTTTGATTTGATTTCTGATTGAATTTCCTCTCAAAATTCTTGTTCTCAAAAATATGATCTTGTGTGTAGTGTAGTATCAAACCAATTTTTAAAATTTTCTTTTTGTTTAGGACTTAATTTTTTACTATCTTCAAGATTGTTTTCTAAATTATTTCATTTGAAAAAATATTTTGAAATATCATCTTTGTAAATTTCAGAAGAGAAATATGTTTGAGTTAATTCATTTGTTAAAGTATGCATTATTGATTTGATTTTAGAGTCAGGATATGCTTTATAAAATTTTTCATTTAAATTATATTCTCAATTTGTATCAAATTTATAAAGCAATATTCTTAAATCTCTGGCAGTTTTAACATTTCTAAATTCTTTTAATTTTTCAGCTTTTTTAGTTTTATCTTTTTCTCAAGAAATCAAACTATATAGAACTTTTAATAAATGTAGAGATTTTAGAAATTTTTTATTATTTTCATCTTTTAAAATATCAAGTGATAAAGCTAAATCATTATTTAATCTATCAAAAGGAACAAGACTTTTTTCATTGTTATATAAAAATATTTTTGATAATTTATTTAATTCATCATCATTTAATTTTCAAATTTTTTCAATATATTTTAAAAATAGGGTTTTTCAATCTTCTACAACTTTTAAATTTTCTCAATTAGAGAAAAATATTTTTGTTAAATTCCATAAAATACTTTTTGGAATATTTTTAAAATTTATATTTTCAGATAATTCTCTAAACTTATCAACATAAACTTTATTATCATTTTTGTCTAAGTCTTGAATAATTTTATCAACAATAATAGAATTTAAAAATTCTCAGTTATAAATTTTAAGTAAATTATCAAGCATTAAAACTTGAGATTCATTTATTGTTCAATCTTCATTAAAAAATCAATTAATAAATTTATTAAAATTTTCTAAATCAGACGAAATTTCTATAAAATGAACAAGTTTTACTTTTAAACTAATATCACTTTCAAGTAAAATAGTTATTTTTTTAATCAAATTTTCATACCAAATTTCATTTTTAAAATGTTCTAATTTTTTATCTAAAATCATAACTAAAGTGTCATCAATACTTTGAGGTGCAATAAAATCTTTTTTAAAACTAGAAATATCTCAGTAAGACCTAGTTAATATTTTAAATATTAATTCTTGATATTTTATCTTATTATCTTTGTTTTTTGAATATGCAGAATTTGATAATAATTTAATAACTTCAACATTCATAAATGTAGAATCAAGTCTAACAATTCTAGCTAAAGCTTGAGAAAATTCTTTATGAGTAAAAGCTTGTTGTAAAAATATTACACTATCAGCACAAGCAATATTTAATCATTCTCACCCGGAAGTATAATTTAGCACAAGCACAGCTCAATCTTTGCTATTTTTAAATTCTTCTAACTCTTTCTTGCTTCAATTATAAACAAAACTTGTTTTAGTTTTATCTCATAAAATATTTTCATATCTTTTACTTACTAAATCAATAATAAAATTATTTCTAGCAAATACAAGTATTTTTTTTCAAGATTTAATTTTTGGAATTACAAGTTCATCAAGTCTTTTTAAAACAGGGGATTCACTCAAATTATTATTAAATAATTGAGGATTTATAGAAATATAATCCAAAATCATATCCATTTCCAATTGATTTATATCAACACTTTCATCAATTTCTTCTTCTGAATTAATATTTACTTCTTTTTCGTATTCTAAAATTTTATCAATTTCTTTTTTAGAATATAGATGTTTATATTTGTTTTTAAATTCTGTGGGATTATTATATAATTCATCCATCAATGCAAGTTGTTCATAATTCAACTCATAATCAATAGAAGTATTTACTACATCTGGTAATCATTTTTCTCATTCAACAGTTTTTGTTTTGTAAATTTGATCAGTAGTTTTTCTTAAAATATTTCAGTTGAACAAAAATGTATGAAATAATTTTAAATTTACTGGATCTTCTAAAATTTCTTTTATGCTAGACTCACTAACATCACCTTGATTATCTCATAAAAAGTTGATAAAACTATCTTGCCATCACATGATATTTATCATATTAGCAATTTTTGAAACTTTGTTTGAATAAATACTTCAAGTTAAAAATAGTTTTTTATCACAAACTACATTATCAATATATTGGTGAATTTTAGTATCTTTGTTTGAAAGTCTATGAGACTCATCAACTACTAAATATCAAATATCATTTAAAATACTAGAAACTTCATCATTATTTTGAATATTATCTCTAACAAAATATTCATTATTAATAATTATTTTTGAAGCTGTTTTTAATTTTTCTAAATCAATTTTTTCTCAAGATTCCAAAATATAAACTCAATAATTTTCAAATAAATCATCTCATTCTCAGTTTGGTTTTAGATGAGTTTTTAACTCATTTTTCCATTCAGGAATTATGTTTTTAGGTGCAACTATTAAAGCTTGTTTTCAAGTATTTTTGTTTAAATAATCCTGTGTTGCACAAATTGCTTGAAAAGTTTTTCAAAGTCATTGTTCATCAGCAAGTATTTGATTTTTATCTGTTGAGATAATATTTGAAATATTTTCTTTTTGATTAAAAGTTGGAGTAGAAAGAATTCAGTTAACATTTTCTCTATCAAGAACTTCTAAATACCTCTCTTTTTCTTTAAGTATTAATTCTAAAAAATCAGTATTTTTACCACCAGAATATGTAAGATATAAATCATCAAAAAATAATTTAGTATTTTCAAGTATCATTTTATCATCATCTAAACCAAAAGATTTTTTGTTGTACAATTCACTAATAATATCTTTGTTTTGATTAATAACAACTCAAGTAGTAACTAAATCATTTAAAGATTCAGCAATTTTTAAAAATACTCAAATACTCAAAGCTGTTTTTCTATCAGGATAATGTTTATTTAAAAACTCCCTGTGTTTACTATTTGTCGGATTTGGATTTGGAGTCTTAAAAAGACTATCTTTTAAATTTGCATAAGTATCTCTACTTAAATTAAAATATTGAAATTTTGGATCAATTAAAATAATTCTATCAATAATCTCAAGTAAATCCATACTTTCAATTTCCTCAGATGATAATTTTAAAATATCAATTATGTAATGAGTTAGTTCAGCAATATACTCATCAGGAGTTTTTTTGAGTAATAATATTTTTTCTCTAAGTTCATCTTCAGTTTGTATTTTTCAATCTGCTAAATCATTAAATATTTGGCATATTTCAGAACTATATGTTCTGTATCAGTATTTTGCAGATGTTTTTTCTATAAAAGTTCTTAATTTATCACTTTTATTATTATGTATAATAATTTTTCATTTTTTTCAAGTATGAATTTCTCAATATATTTTAATAAAACTATTTAATATTTCTATTAATTCTTTAAATGTTAATACGTTATAATCAAAAGTAGGAAGTTTTTCTTTTATTGTAATATTTTGTCATTCAAAAAGTAAATTAATAAATTCTTGAAATCAAGAAATATTATTCATTTTTCAATTAATTATAATTCAAGATTTACTTCAAATAAATGTAATTTTATTTCAATTAATTTCAATTTTTCATATTTGAAAACTGCTTAAAGACATAAAATAATTATAACTTTCTTGTGGAGTACTTTTAAAATTAATAAAATAATTATAAATATTATCTTTTGTTAAATTTTCAATTTTATTGATATTTTGTCATTCAAAAAGTAAATTAATAAATTCTTGAAATCAAGAAGTATTCCGAATATTTCAATTAATAATAATTCAAGATTTAGTTAAAATAGACATAATTCCAACTCAATTAATTTTAATATTGCTAATTTTTTCTCAATTTAATTGTAAAATATAATCAGGTTGTGTAGAAAGCAAAAATTCATAAAATCACTCGGAACAAAAAAGAGTTATTTTATTT
>RRZT010006142.1_pt1 | contig 11579 bp, 11 predicted proteins | sample 2165551 | NCBI WGS metagenome assembly RRZT01 (sample SAMN10456910, study PRJNA506462) | wastewater metagenome | biome: wastewater; feature: sludge; material: wastewater sludge; isolation source: wastewater sludge with Escherichia coli K12::gfp cells carrying plasmid... | place: USA: Moscow, Idaho... | reverse complement strand
GAGGGCGAGGACGATGTGCCGGAGCCGCCGGTTACGCCGGTGTCGGTCGCGGGCGACCTGTGGCAGATGGGATCACACCGGCTGATCTGCGGCGACAGCACCTCGGCCAATGTCGTCGGGCGGCTTCTGGGCGACGTGCGCCCGCTGCTGATGGTCACCGACCCGCCCTATGGTGTCGAATACGACCCAAGCTGGCGCAATGCGACGGGCGCGGCGAAGACCAAGCGCACCGGCAAGGTGCTGAACGACGACCGGGCCGACTGGCGCGAGGCCTGGGCGCTGTTCCCCGGTGACGTTGCCTATGTCTGGCACGGTGCCCTGCATGCATCGACCGTGGCCGAGAGCCTCGTGGCGGCGGGATTCACCGTGCGGTCGCAGATCATCTGGGCCAAGGACCGGCTGGTTCTCAGCCGGGGCGACTATCACTGGCAGCATGAGCCCTGCTGGTATGCGGTGAAGAAGCGCGGCAAGGGCCATTGGGCCGGGGATCGGAAGCAGACGACGCTCTGGCAGATCGCCAATCGCGATCAGGATGCCGAGACGGTGCATGGCACCCAGAAGCCGGTCGAATGCATGCGCCGCCCGATCCTGAACAATTCAAGCCCCGGGCAGGCGATCTATGAACCCTTCATGGGCTCCGGTACCACGCTTATCGCGGCCGAGACAACGGGCCGGGTCTGCTACGGGATCGAGTTGAACCCAGCCTATGTCGATGTCGCCATCGCACGCTGGCAGAACCTGACCGGCCAATCCGCAATCCTCGATGGCACCGACCAGAGCTTCGCCGACCTTTCCGCCGACAGGCGCTGAAATTAGAAATTTCTGTTAGATCTTCAAATGCTTGCGCTCTAACATGTATTGACTGCGCAAAAGCGCGCAAGCGACCATCTCATCAGGAAGGGTCTCAAATTGAAGCCAAATCTCGGTCACCTAGTAGCCGTTTTGCTCGCATTTGGCGGTCCGAGCCAAGCCGAAAATGCAACGTTCGAAGAGACCTTACGGTTTTGTAAGCTTTCGCAAATGCTTGTTCCAATTTTTCTGGAACGTGGCAACATCACCGGACAAAGCGTCTGCAAGACTGCTGGTCGCCCAGACTACGAGTGCGGGAGCTCGATCAGCCTGGGTGCCGGCATTTGCTTAGCTGGTGAACGAGCAACATATGAATGCAACAGCACTATATCTCTCGGAGCGGGTGTCTGCTTGGCAGGTGATCGCGCAACCTATGAATGCAACAGTTCGATGAGTCTGGGCGCCGGGGTTTGTCTAGCAAGCGGGCGAGCGACCTACGAATGCAACAGCAACATGCGCTACGCAAAAGGGGTATGTCTCGCCGGTGGCCTTCCGACATACGAATGTACAGATTCACTGAGCTTGGGTGCCGCAGTCTGTCGCCTAGGAGGTAACGCCGGATATGAATGCTCTGGAATAGGCGACGAAGACCTCGGTGAGGGGATTTTGTTGATTTTCACCCAGAACTGAGCCGGTTTTTTCACCGAGAAGTGAGCCACCTCTGATTATGGATTTCGGTTCATGCTGGGGTCAAGGTCGGGTTTGTCTCCTTCTTTTTCCGGGCTGCGGCGGCTGAACTTGCTTTGAAGCGGAAGCTGTCGTTACCGGTTTCCAGGATGTGACAGCGGTGGGTGAGGCGGTCGAGCAAGGCCGTGGTCATTTTTGCATCCCCAAAGACCGTGGCCCATTCGCTGAAGCTTAGGTTGGTGGTTATGACGACGCTGGTGCGCTCGTAGAGTTTGCTCAGCAGATGGAACAGCAAGGCGCCGCCTGATGCGCTGAACGGCAGATAGCCCAACTCGTCCAGGATCACGAGGTCGAGCTTGGTCAGGCCTTCGGCAATCTGCCCGGCCTTGCCCTTCGCCTTTTCCTGTTCGAGGGCGTTGACCAGTTCGATGGTGGAGAAGAAGCGGACCTTCCTGCGGTGATGTTCTATGGCCTGGATGCCGAGGGCGGTGGCGACATGGGTTTTGCCGGTGCCCGGACCGCCGATCAGAACCACGTTCTGGGCGCCATCCATGAACTCGCAACGGTGCAGGGTCCTGACCGTGGCCTCGTTGATCTCGCTGGCGGCGAAGTCGAAGCCGGAGAGATCCTTGTAGGCCGGGAACCGCGCGGACTTCATGTGATAGGCGATAGATCGAACTTCGCGTTCGGCCAGTTCCGCCTTCAGGAGTTGCGACAGCATCGGGATGGCGGCTTCAAAAGCCGGTGCCCCTTGCTCGATCAGATCGGTCACCGCCTGCGCCATGCCATACATTTTGAGGCTGCGCAGCATGATGACAATGGCGCCAGCGGCTGGATCATGACGCATGGCGACCACCTGCAATCTGGGCACGCAGGCCGTCATAGCGTTCGACATTGGCCTTGGGCTCGCGATGCAGGGCCAGTGCTTGCGGCGTGTCCAGTGGTGGCCCGCCAACCACCTTGCCGTCGATCAGGCGGTGCAACAGGTTCAGCACATGGGTTTTGGTCGGCACGCCCTCGGCCAGCGACAGTTCCACGGCGGTCAGCACGGCCTGCTCATCGTGGTGCAAGACAAGGGCAAGGATATCGACCATCTCCCTGTCCCCGCCGGGCTTGCGCAGCATGTGATCCTGCAACTGTCTGAACGCAGGAGGTAATTCCAGAAAGGGCGCGCCGTTGCGAAGCGCGCCGGGCTTCCGTTGCACGACCGCCAGATAATGCCGCCAGTCGTAGATCGTCTTCGGCGGAAGATGGTGGCTGCGTGCGATCACGCGGGCATGTTCGCACAGGATGTTGCCTTCAGCTGCCACGACCAACCGATCGGGATAGATCCGAAGGCTGACCGGACGATTGGCGAATGACGCAGGAACGCTGTAACGATTGCGTTCGAAGCTGATCAGGCAGGTGGGCGAGACCCGCTTGCTGAGCTCGATGAAGCCGTCGAAGGCCACGGGCAACGGCATCAAGGCGGCCCGCTCTTCAGCCCAAACATCGGCGATCGTGCCGGGCAGCGTGCCATGGGCGGTCTCGCTCCATAGTTCCTGGCACCGCCGTTCGAGCCAGGCATTCAACGCGGCAAGGTTGGGGAAGTCTGGCATCCCCTGCAGCATCTGGTGACGGGAATCCCGAACGTTCTTCTCGACCTGCCCCTTCTCCCAGCCTGCCGCCGGATTGCAGAACTCCGGCTCATAGACATAGTGGTTCGTCATGGCGAGGAAGCGCATGTTGATCTGCCGCTCCTTGCCGCGGCCGACACGATCCACTGCCGTCTTCATGTTGTCGTAGATACCCCGACCAGGGACGCCGCCGAAGACCCGGAACGCGTGCCAATGGGCATCGAACAGCATCTCATGGGTCTGCAATGGATAGGCACGCAGCAAAAAGGCCCGGCTGTGCGACAGCTTGATATGGGCCATCTGCAGCTTGGCGCGCTCGCCGCCCAGAACCGCAAAATCCTCGCTCCAGTCGAACTGGAAGGCATCGCCGGGGTCAAAGTGCAGCGGCACGAAGGTCCCGCGCCCCGTCGTCTGCTGTTCGCGCTGCCGATCAGCACGCCACCGTCGTGCAAACGCCGCGACCCGGGCATAGGAGCCGGTGAAGCCAAGTGCTACGAGATCGGCGTGCAACTGCTTCATGGTCCGCCGCTGCTTGCGCGACTTGCCGGCTTCGGTCTTGAGCCAACCCGCCAGCTTCTCGGCAAAGGGGTCAATCTTGCTTGGACGTTCCGGCGTCGCGAACCTTGGCTCGATCGTGTTCGCCGCCAGATGCTTGGTCACGGTGTTGCGCGACACGCCCGTCAGCCGCGAAATCTCGCGGATCGACAGCTTCTGCCGTAAGTGCATGCGTCGGATGATGTTCAATAGTCCCATGTGGATCACTCCGTTGCCCCCGCCGCTCACCGCTTTGGGGGAAGGTTCACATGGCTCAGTTCTCAGTGAAAATTATGCGCCCAACCGGCTCAGTTCTGGGTGAAAATCAACAGGGCAACGCCAAAGGGTGGAGATCATCCGCTGCCTGCTTCTGGAGCCGCAGCTCATCATCATGGACGAGCCGACATCCGTGTTGCCGCCAAGTGCGGTTCCGGCCCTGTTCGAAACCATCCGTCAACTGGCGGATTCCGGCTGCGCGGTCCTGTTCATCAGCCACAAGCTGGAAGAAATCCGCAGCCTCTGCCACGCGGCGACGATCATGCGCGCGGGCAAGGTGGTCGCGCAGGTCGATCCGGCTGCGGAATCGGCCGAATCCCTGGCCCGGCTGATGATCGGGCGGGATATTCCCCATCCGAACCGGACCCGGTCCAAGCCGTCCGGCCCGGCCATCCTGTCGGCATGCGGGCTTTCGGTCGCCCCTGACGATCCGTTCAGCGCCGCCCTCGAGGCGATCGAGCTCGACGTCCGGCCCGGCGAGATCGTCGGCATTGCGGGCATCTCGGGCAATGGTCAGCGCCAATTGGCCGCCGTTCTGTCCGGCGAACAGGTCCTGCCTTCCGGCAATGGCGGCATGGTGCGCTTCGACGGTCAGCCTGTCGGCCATCTGAATGCCGGCCGTCGCCGGGCGCTGGGTCTGGCCTTTGTCCCCGAGGACCGCAATGGGCGCGGCTCTGTTCCCGAAATGAGCCTCGAGCAGAACGCGCTTCTGACGGCCCACCGGCTGGGGTTCGTTTCCCGCGGTCTGGTCCGGCACCCCGAGGTGGCGCAATTTACCGATGACTGCATCGCCGGCATGGACGTGCGTTGCCGCGGCCGGCAGTCCGAAGCGCGCAGCCTGTCGGGCGGCAATCTGCAGAAATTCATCGTCGGCCGCGAACTGGCGCTGGCGCCCAAGGCGCTGATCGCCGCGCAGCCGACCTGGGGTGTCGATGTCGGCGCGGCGCAGGCGATCCGCCAGAAGCTGGTCGACCTGCGCGACAGCGGCGCCGGCATCCTTCTCATCAGCGACGAGCTGGAGGAGCTCCTCGAAACCTCGGACCGGCTGCATGTCATGTTTCGGGGCAGGCTTTCGCCCTCGATCCCCCGCGAGGCGGTGACCGACGCCCTGATCGGCAGCTGCATGGCCGGCGATTTCGCGGCCATCCCGGCCATGGCAGCCGGAAAGGACCAGTCATGAGATTTCCGGTTTCGATCGAGGCACGAACCGAACGTGCGGGTTTTGCGGGCCTGGTGCCGCTGCTGGTCGCCATGGGGACGACGGCCATCGTCAGCGTCGTCATCCTGTCCTTTATCGGTGTCTCGCCGGGGCGGGCGATCTATTACCTTTACCTTTCGCCCTTCACCAGCGTCTTCAACCTGGCCGAGGTCATCCTCAAGGCCGCCCCCCTGATGCTGATCGCGCAGGCTCTGGCCATCGGCTTTCGCGCCCGGGTCTGGAACATCGGCGCCGAGGGCCAGCTGATCGTCGGCGCCATCGGGGCCAGCCTGCTGCCGATCTGGTTCAACGCCAGCACCAGCCCGCTGATGCTGCCGGCAATGGCGGTGATGGGCGCGCTTTTCGGGATGGGCTGGGCTTCGATCGCGGCGCTGCTGCGCGCCCGGTTCAACGCCAACGAGATCCTTGTGACGCTGATGCTGAACAGCATCGCGCTGCAATTGCTCTACTATCTCGTCTCCGGACCGCTGCGCGACCCGATGGGCTTCAACTTCCCGCAATCGGCGCATTTCCCTCCGGTGGCGATGCTGCCGATCCTGATCGAGGGCACAAGGGCGAATGTCTCGATCCTGATTGCGCTTCTGGCATCCTTCGCCGCCTGGGTTTTCATGGAACGCTCTTTCCCCGGCTACAAGCTTCAGGTCGGCGGGCTTGCGCCGGAGGCCGCGCGCTATGCCGGCTTCAGCGAAAAGCGGGCGATCTGGATCAGCCTGCTCCTGGGCGGCATGGCCGCGGGTCTGGTGGGCGCCTTCGAACTTGCCGGTCCTCTGGGCCAGTTGCAGCGCGTCGTCTCGCCCGGCTACGGCTTTGCGGCCATCACGGTGGCCTTTCTTGGCGGCCTGAGGGCGCCCGGCATTGTCGTCTCGGCCTTCTTCATGGCCGTCATCTATGTCGGCGGCGATATCGCCCAGACATCGGCGGAAGTGCCCTATTCGGTCAACACCATCCTTCAGGGACTGCTTCTGGCCACCTATATCGCGGCCCGCGTGCTGATCGACTACCGGGTGCGGATCAACCCGAGATTTCTGTCCTGGAAAGGCCAGCACTGATGGATACGTTGACCTTTCTTCTTTCGGGAACCCTGTTGGCCGGCACGCCGCTGCTGATCGCGGCCCTTGGCGAGCTGGTGACCGAAAAGGCGGGCGTCCTCAATCTCAGCATCGAGGGCATGATGGCCATTGGCGCGGTGATCGGGTTCGCCATTGCGGCGACCACCGGCTCATACTGGCTTGCCCTGCTGGGTGGCGGGCTGGCGGCGGCGGCGCTGGCCGCGGTCTTCGGCTTCGTCGTGCTGATCACGCTTGGCAATCAGGTGGCCGTGGGCATTGCCATCGGCATTCTGGGGATCGGACTTTCCGGGCTGATCGGCAAGCCCTATGAAAGCCAGACCATCGCCCCCATGGGCAAGCTGGCAGTGCCGTTCCTTGCGGACCTGCCGGTCCTCGGCAAAGGTCTTTTCAACCATGTGGCGCCGGTCTACCTGGCGCCGGTGCTGGTGCTCGCGACCTGGTGGGTGCTCAGATCGACCAAGCTCGGCCTCATCATCCGCGCCGTCGGTGAGGATCCGGCAGCGGCCAGTGCCATCGGGTTCAATGTCGTCCTCGTCCGCTTTGGCGCGGTCCTTTATGGCGGGTTCTGCGCCGGTGTCGCGGGGGCCTTCATCTCGGTCGCCTCATCGACGCTCTGGTCGGACGGGATCATCGCGGGACGGGGCTGGATCGTCGTGGCGCTGGTCGTCTTCGGGACCTGGCGGGCGGGGCGCATTGCCCTGGGGGCCTATCTTTTCGGCAGCGCAACGCTGGCGGGCCTTCTGGTGCAAAGCATGGGTATCGCCATCCCGTCGCAACTGTTGACCAGCGTTCCCTACATCGTGACCATTCTCGCCATCTCGCTGCTGTCGATGAACCCGCAGCGCGTGCGGCTGAATGCGCCGGTCTCGCTCGGACAGGTCTACCACGAAGCAAAATAACCAAGCCAACAGGGAAAAAAACATGAAAACCACGCTTACTGCCGCACTGATCGCCAGTGCATTTGCGACAGCGGCGGCCTCGGAGCCGCTGAAGATCGGCTTCATCTATCCCGCACCGACCGCTGATGTCGGTTGGGCCAAGCAGCTTGATCTGGGCCGCGAGGCCGTGGTGGCGGCTTTCGGGGACCGCGTCTCGACCACGGTTGTCGAAAACGTGCACGAAGGACCCGATGCCGGGCGGGTGATGAACCAGATGGCCAGCGACGGCGCCGGCATGATCATGCTTGGCTCGTTCGGCTACATGAATGACGGGCTGACGCTGGCGGCGGCCAAGCCCGATCTCGCACTGCTCCATGCCAGCGGTTTCAAGCAGACCGCGAATTTCGGCACCTTCACCGCGCGGAGCTACGAGGGGTTCTATCTCGCAGGGCTTGCCGCGGGCGAGGTGACGGAAAAGGACACGATCGGCATTGTCGCGGCCTTTGCCATCCCCGAAGTCATCGCCGAGGTCAATGCCGTGACCCTGGCCGTTCATCAGGTGAACCCCGACGCCACGGTCAAGGTGATCTGGCTGAACACCTGGTTCGACCCGCCGAAGGAACAGGAAGCCGCCCGGGCCCTGATCTCGCAGGGGGCGGACGTGCTGTTCTCGCTGCATCAGGATACGCCCTCGGTGGTCAATGTCGCGCAGGCCGAAGGTGTGAAGGTCGTCAACACCGGCTCTGACATGAGCAAATACGGTCCCGACGCCGTGCTCGCTTCGGTGACGAATGACTGGTCGGCGCTTTTCGTCTCTCAGGTCGAGGCAAAGCTGAACGGCAGTTTCGTCGGCGCTGATCATCGGGACGGGCTGAAGGATGGCACTGTCAAGGTCGTCGCCTGGGGCAAGGCGCTGAGCGACGAGCTGAAGGCGTCCATCCTTGCAAAGGAAGCCGCCCTGATCGCGGGGGAAGCGCAGATCTTTGTCGGTCCGATCACCGATCAGGCGGGCACCGTCCGCGTGGCCGAGGGTGCGACCCTGGCCGATGCCGACATCTTCTCGATGAACTGGCTTGTTGCCGGCGTCGAGGGCAGCCTGCCCAACTGATCGATGCCCGCCGATCACAGCGATCCGACCGGCAATCTGGACTCCGGCCCCTTCGGCAGAGGGGGTCACCGGAGCGTTAGCCTCCGGATGGAGTTTTGCGGCAGGCTCGGCCCGGCCTTTCTGGCCTTTGTCAGGGCACGGGCCGAGCGGCTTGATCTCAAGGGTTGGGCCATGCTGGACGGAACCCGCGTTCTGGTGGTTGTCCAGGGGCCGGAGGCGATGGCGGGCGCGTTCGAGGTGGCCTGCTGCATCGGTCCCGATGAGGACGAGGTGCAAAGCTGGACCTGCATCGAGACCGAACCCAACCACGCTGCGGAACGTTTCGAGCTGCGTGGAGCGTGGTGAGAGAACAGGAAAGGAAGCGGCGCCGCGGCTCTGGTCCTGCGTGTCGTGTAAACATTCCGCATTTCCTGCCGTTTCCCCTTGCTGGCTTTCAGAAGGGAGCAAACCGGCCGTCGTAGAGCGCATGAGACCACCGGGATCAAGCGGGTGGCATGGCTTGGAATGGCCAGAGACGGGTGTTATGATTACATATGAATACAAGGGATCACGCCATGTCGCAGCGCGCCGCATCAGAGCCAATCACCATCCGCACGTCCAAGGTCTCCGAGATCGACGCCTTGGCAAGCGCGATGGACCGTTCCCGCAACTACATCGTCAATCAGGCGATCGAGCAGTATCTGGAAGCCAATGCGTGGCAGATGGAGCGGATCACAAGCGGGATCACCGCCGCCCGTGAAGGCAAGGTTATCCCCGCCGATGAGGTCTTTTCCGGAATCGCTGCGAAACACGGCTGGACGCGTTGAAGCAACTGGTCATTGCCGAACCAGCAGCTCACGACCTTGAGGGGATCGTGGATTACATCGCGATGGATAATCCCGTTTCCGCCGAGAATATCTATCGGGGGATCGTCCGAACGGCAGAGAAATTACCCGAGTTTCCCGCCTTGGGGCGTCCCGGCCGTTACCCCGAGACGCGAGAGCTGAGCGTTTCGGGCCTGCCCTATCTGATCGTCTATGAGGTCAGCTCCGAGGCCGTGACGATACTGGCGGTGTTCCACACGTCCCGCGATCTTGCGCGGGCGCTGCGTGACAGGATGCAGGGCGGCTAGCCGAGCGGACTGAATCCACTGAGAGCACGTCAGAAGTCAAAAACGCCGTTTTCGAGAGCCCGTTCCCGGCCCGAGCTTGGCGCGGCGCTGGATTGCATGAGGTCGCATGTGGTCGGCTGGAGGCTCGACCGGCTGGCGCGCCCGATGAAGCCGCTGAGCGAGACGGTCGAGGGCATCACGGCGGCGAAAGCGCGGGGCCGGCAAGGTGGCCGCCCCCCGAAGCTGACGCCTCAGGATCTGGTGGCAGCCAAGGGGATGCCTGCGGACATGTCCTTCACCGTCGCGGATGTGGCCCGGCGTCTTGGCGTCTCGCTGGCGCCGTAATCTTTCCCTGTGTCATCAGCCCCGTGACCCGCCGCCCGCCTTGCGCTGCAAATCCGTGGCGGACGCAGCCATAATTGACCCATCCCGCTTCGAAGCGCATATTTTACAAAACGGATGACGGGGAAAAATGTATGGCGGTGCTCGACAAATCCCCTCCGGAAACTCCGGATCGCACTCCGCCCGTCCGGTTAACCATCGTCCAATACGGCGATTATGCCGAGGCCGCCGCCCGTTTCCAGACCGGCGGCGCGGCAAATTATTACGCGCAGCGCTATACCGTGGATTTCGTGGCCGGGCTGGCCGAAAGGCCCGGAATCGAGCAGGTGACGGTGATCGCTTTCGCGGCCGACCTGCCCGAGGTGCTCACCCATAGCGGCGTCCATACCAGCGGGGTCGATCTTTATCCGCAGGATCAGCCGGCCCGTTTCAGGGAACTGCTTGCCGCCATGGCGGCGACGCGGCCCACGCATCTGGTGATCGGGGCGCCGATTGCACCGGCAATCCGCTGGGGCCTCAGCCAGAACCTGTCGGTCCTGCCGCTTTTCGCGGACAGTTTCCGCGGCACCGGCCTGAAGGGCTATATCCGCAACCGGCTGCTGGCATGGCTGCTGAATCGCCCGGCCATCGAATATGTGGCCAATCACAATCTGGCCGCCTCGCTGGACCTGGCGCGGATCGGCGTGGCCCGCGACAAGATCCTGCCATTCGACTGGCCCGAGATGACCTCGGCAAAGGACTATACCGCCAAGCAGGCCCCTGCCCCGGATCGGCCGCTCCGCCTGCTTTATGTCGGCCAGCTGTCCGAGCCCAAGGGCGTCGGCGACGCGATCCAGGCGCTTGCGATCCTGCGCCGTCGCGGCCTCGATGCGCAGCTGACCCTGGTCGGCGCGGGCGAAGCTGACCGCTTCATGTCGCTGGCCCGCCAGCAGGGGGTTGGCGAGCAGATCACGCTGGCCGGCCTGCTGCCCCATGACCGGGTTCTGGCCGAGATGCGGGCGCATGACGTCGTGCTGGTGCCCAGCCATCACGACTATCCCGAGGGTTTGCCCATGACCCTTTACGAAGCCCTTTGCGTCAGGACGCCGCTGGTGGTCTCGGATCACCCGATGTTCGCGCTGCGCATCCATGACGGCGAGCAGGCGCTGATCCACCCCCAGCGCGATCCCGAGGCCATGGCGAACCGGATCGAACGGCTGGTCTCGGATCCGCAGACCTATGAGGAGTTTTCCAGACGGGCGGAGGTTTCGGTTCAGGATTATCTTTGCCCGTTGAAGTGGGACCGCTTGCTGGAGGATTTTTTGGACCCGGCTGCCCGCAAGAACCTGCGTCGTTACAGCCTGGCTCGTCACTCTTATCTCTGAGATGGTCTCGGGGAGCGGCATGGCCGCTGGTGGCTTTTCTCTCAGCCATCTGGCCGTGCTGGAACATGCGGTGATCCGGCCCTTTCGCGGCCCTTTGATGCGCTGCCGCCAGACTTATCCACAGGTCGGCTGTGTTAATATGTGTTAGAATATGTGTTACGCCCTTTTTGACCCCGTTTTTTCATCGTCAAAACAATGTGTTGCCTTGAGTGCCGGTAACTGAAAACACGAATCTCGGTAACTGAAATCCTGATTTTGGTAACTGAAAACACGAATCTTGACAGCGGTAACTGAAAACACGAATGTGGCGCCATGGTAACTGAAAACACGAACCCGCTTCCGGCGCTTCTGCCCGATCGCCACCCCCAGCACGACCTGTTCATCTGCGATGTGGCGGATGCGGTTCTGAAGGACGTGATGCAGCATATGGAGCATCCGTTCTATTCCCTGTCAAAGAAGCCGGAAACCACGGTCAAGCGCTACCGCAACGGCGACCACTGGCTGGAGATCACCCCCAGCATCAAGGGGCTGGCCACGATCTATGACAAGGACATCCTGATCTATTGCATCAGCCAGATCATGGCCAAGCTCAAGCGCGGCGAAGTT
>RRZT012779583.1_pt1 | contig 11580 bp, 8 predicted proteins | sample 2165551 | NCBI WGS metagenome assembly RRZT01 (sample SAMN10456910, study PRJNA506462) | wastewater metagenome | biome: wastewater; feature: sludge; material: wastewater sludge; isolation source: wastewater sludge with Escherichia coli K12::gfp cells carrying plasmid... | place: USA: Moscow, Idaho ... | reverse complement strand
TTCACGAGGCCGGGATCGAGGTCTATCTCGATGTCGTCTACAACCACACCGGCGAGGGTGGGGTCTGGGGTGATCTCGACACCGTCGGCTTCACGAGTTTTGGAGGATTCTCGACGACGGACTATTACGTGCTGACCGATTCCGGGGTGCTCGTCGACGGCGCCACCGGGTGCGGCAATCAGACCGATCTGTCGAGCCCGATCACCCAACACCTCGTCCTGGATTCCCTGCGCTATTGGTGCGACGACATGGGGGTCGACGGCTTCCGCTTCGATCTGGCGCCGGTGCTCGGCCGGATGCCCGATGCCGCGCCGCGGGAGGCATGGGATCAGCAGAAGAGTTTCTTCGCCGATCATCCCTTGCTGATCGCGATCCGCGACTTCGCCCGCGATCGAGAGATCGAAGTCATCGCCGAGGCATGGGACCTGTGGGGATATGAGGTCGGCAACTTCCCCGACGGCTGGGCAGAGTGGAATGGTCGCTACCGCGATGGCGTGCGCCGCTTCCTCAAGGGCGATGGCAATGCCGGGGATTTCATGGCGATGATGAATGGCGATTATCAGGGTTTCCGCGATCAGGGTGGGCCGCAGCGTTCGATCAACTTCGTCACCGCGCATGACGGCTTTTGCCTGCTGGATCTGGTCGCCTATGACGGCAAGGTCAATGATCAACCGTGGCCGTTCGGGCCCTCCGATGGCGGTAGCGACAGCAATGATTCGTGGGGCAGCGGCGGCAATCAGGCCCTGATCCGCCAGCGCCTGCGCAACTTCACCGTCGTGCTCTTCCTGGCCCGCGGGGTGCCAATGATCTGCTCCGGCGATGAGTTCGCCCGCACGCAGAATGGCAACAACAATCCATACAACCTCAACACGATTGGCATGTGGAACAACTGGTCGGCGGCAGCGACGAATGCGCCGACCCAGGTGCCGGTGGGCGCCGACGGCGCGCCCTATCGCGACGCCTACGGCCGCGCCGACTCCCCCGAGGGGGTCAATCCGCAGTTGGTCTTCACGGCCTATCTCGCGCGCCTGCGACGCGAGCACCCGGGCCTGCGCCAGCGCTCGTATGCCGATGCCGAACTCGGCGGCGATGACGTCAGCTATGTCTTCTTTCAGCCTGGGGGCCCCGAGTGGCCGGCCGCCGGCGACCGCGCGATGCGCCTGTGGATCGACGGCACGGCCGCCGGCGCAGCGGACCTGCTGGTCTTAATCAATATGGCCGACCAGCCCGTCGAGTTCGGTGTGCCGTCGGGCCCCGAGGGGGTCGCGTGGCGCCGAATCATCGACACGGCAAGCTATTTCGAATCCAACCTCAACTGCTGGTCGTTGCCCGCCTCGGATGTGATCAGCGGCAGCTATGTGGCCGCCCCGTGGTCGATCGTCGTCCTGAGCGAAGGCCCGCCCGGCGACACCGAGCCCGAACATTCCCAGCACGGCCCGCCCGCCTCCAGCATCGTGGCCGAGGTCGCCGATGTGATCGTCGGCACCGTCCGCGACTGGTTCCGCCGCCGCCGCTGACCCCCCGCCCCTCCCGCCCCCGTCGAGAGGACACTCTGACCCCGTCGAAAGGACACTCTGGGGTCGTCGAAAGGACAATCTGGGCCCGTCTGGTTCCTGCGCGCAGCGCGGGAGAGGGCACTCTGGGGTCCGTTCGACGGGCTTGAGGGGGCGTGCTAGGTTCGGGGCGTCTCAGGCAGGGGAAGACCGGTGCGAATCCGGCGCTGACCCGCAGCGGTAATGCGATCGCCTCCGATCGTCAGCCCGAATGCCTGCCTGCGACACGTCCGCACCACCACTGACTGATTCTCCGCCGAGGTTCGCGGAGGAAGGACCTAGACATGCTTGCTGCCCCCCACCTTCGCCGCGCCGGTGCCCTGACTGCGGCAGCCGCCGCCACTTTTGCCTTGGCCACGCCCGCCCAGGCGGCGCCGAGCGCCGAAGACCGGTTCGCCGGCCGGGCGTCCGCCGGATGGCTGGCCCGCCAGTTCGTCGACGGCACCCACCTGCAGACCGACTTCGGCGGCTCCTCGTATGACGATCCGGGCCTGACCCTGGACGCCGTGCTCGCCTTCGCCGCGGCCAAGACCAACGCCCGCCACAGCGACGCGGCACTCACCTGGCTCGGCAACCCGAGCACTTTGGGTGGCTATATCGGCACCGGAAGCGAGTCGTATGCCGGTGCGCACGCGAAGCTCGCGCTCACGCTGCAAGTCACCGGCGCTGATGCGCGCGCCTTCGGCGGTCGCAATATCATCGCGGAACTCGTTGCCCTACAGGAGAATTCGGGCCGCCTTTCGGATGCCTCGCAGTGGGGCGACTACTCCAATGCCTTCGGGCAGAGCTTCGGGACGATCGCCTTGAAGCGCGCGGGACTCGCGGCGCGGGCTAACTCCGCCGCCGGCTACCTGCAATCCCAGGCGTGCGCGGATGGTGGCGTCCCGATCACCTTCGAGACCGCCCCGTGCACCAGCGACGCCGATGCGACGGCGCTGGCGATCCAGGCTTTCGCCGCGACCGGGCGCACGAGCGCGGCGACGCGCGCGGGGAACTGGCTCACGGCATACGTCAAGGGCAACGAGTCCCTCAACGCCAACACGGCCGGCCTCGCCGCCGCCGCGCTGGACCTGACCCGCTCCCCCGCAGCAGCCACCGCCCGCGCGCAGGTCCGCAGCAAGCAGCAGGGGTGCGCGACGCCGTTCGCCCGCCGGGCGGCGATCGCCTTCACGCTCCCGTATGACGCCGCGGCCGCCCCCCGGGCCACCGCCCAGGGCATCCTCGGCCTCGGTGGTGCGAAGCTGGCGAGCCTCACGAGCCGCGGCAGCATCGCGTTCGCACCGACCCTGACCTGCTGACCGCAGGCTCGGGGCGGCATTGGGCCGATGCCGCGGCCGGGTTGGCGCCGTCGATGGGCCAAGATGGTCACGTGATCACCTCTCGGCACGTTCGCGCGTCCTTCGACATGTCCGTCAATGGCGTCGCCGATCTCGTGCTGTCGGTGGCGCCAGCGCAAAGTTACGAGGTGCGCGACGAGACCCTCGAGATGACGATCAACGGCGTGGCGATGCGGATCGGTGAGGTGACCGGCCCGGCGGGGACCCGGCTGCATACCGCCTCGGGGCTGCCGGTCGGACGCATGAGCTTGACCTACAGCGCCGAAGTCGTGGGTGAGTTGACCCAGGCGCCGGTCAGCCCGCTCGACGAGATCGAGTTCGTGCGCCCGAGTCGCTATTGCGACTCCGACCGGCTGCTCGCCGTCGCGCAGGCCGAACTCGGCAATGCGTCCGGCCACGCGCTGGTGCAGGCGGCGCGGGACTGGGCCAATCAGCACCTGGCGTATGCCGCGGGGTCCAGCCGTCCGGTCGACTCGGCGCTAGACACCTATCTGAGCCGGCGCGGCGTCTGCCGAGACTTCGCGCATCTCGTGATCACCTTCCTGCGCGCCTTTAATGTCCCGGCCCGGCTGGTGTCGGTCTATGCACCTGGCCTGTCCCCCATGGACTTTCACGCCGTCGTGGAGGCGGCCGTCGACGGGCAATGGTGGGTCGTGGATGCGACAGGACTCGCGCCGCGCGCCTCGATGGTGCGGATCGCCACCGGCGCCGACACCGCCGACACTGCCTTCTTGACGGTCACGCGCGGGTTCGTCGCCTTCCACTCGGTGATCGTCAATGCCACGGTGACCGGAGATCTCCCGGCGGACGATCCGAGCGAGATCAGCTACCTCCGATAGGCCGGCTCAGCGACCTGCGCGCACGATATTCAGCGGCTCCCGACCCGCACCGATGCGACGCAATTGCTCACGCAAGAGCGCGACCGCGCGCGGCCGGAAGGCGGTCGAGGGGCCACCGACATGCGGGGTGATCAGCACCCCGGGCGCACGCCATAAGGGGTGCTCGGGCGGCAAGGGTTCGGGATCGGTGACATCGAGGGCAAAGCGCAGCCGGCCCGTATGCCGCAGGATCGCCGCCGACGACACCACCGGCCCGCGGGCGATATTCACCACCAGCGCGTTGTCCGGCAGCGCGGACAAGAAGGCGTCATCCACCAAGCCTCGCGTTGCCGCGGTGAGGGGGACCGCCAGCACCACAACCTCAGCCGTCGGCAGCAGGTGCGGCAGGTCGGCGAGCCCGTGCACCTGCTCGACGAGCTCATCGCCGGCGCGGGCCGATGAGGCCACGGCCGCGATCGTGGGTTGGAAGGGCAAGAGGCGCCTGACGATCGCCGCGCCGACACCGCCATACCCGATCACCACGACCTGCCGGTCGGCGAGCGAGGGCAGAAACCCGAGCTGGCGCCAAGCCCCCTGCGCTTGCGCCCGGACGAACTCCGGTATGCCGCGCTGCGCCGCGAGAATCAGGGCGAGGGTGAGTTCGGCCGTCGAAACATCATGCACCCCAGCCGCATTGGCGATGGCGATAGGTTCGGGGACCCTCTCGAAGATGCCGTCATAACCAGCCGTGAGCAACTGGACAAGCTGCACCTCGGGCAGCCGGGAAACGGAGCCGATGCAGCCGGCCGCCCCCATATAGGGCGCGATGACAACCTGCACGGAGCGTTCCGGCAACGGGCTATCCGGGTGCCACACGAGCGGCTCGATCCCCTCAATAGCCCCCACATCGCGGATCCAGCCAGCGCTGGGGAAGGAGACCGTCACCATCGCAGCAGCCTACGGCTCCCTCGACCAGCGTGACCGGGCATGGCATCCGGGGGATACTGCTGGCCGTGCCCAGCGTCATCACCGAACTCGATGTCACCGAGGCCTTCCGGGTTGTCGACCTCGCCGGCGTCCTGTGCAATGGCGTCATCGGGGCGAGCATCGCCCGACAACGACGATTCGACTTGGTCGGGCTGATCATCCTCGGGACGGTCAGCGGCCTGGCCGGTGGGGTCCTGCGCGATGTCATGCTCAATGTCGGGCAGCCGATCGCCCTGACCGACCCGGCCTATCTCGTGACCGCGCTGATCGGTGTCGCGATCGCCCTCGTCTTCCGCGTCGACGGTCGCCGCTGGCGCTGGCCGCTGACCGTCATCGACGCCCTCGCCCTCGGCTGCTGGGCCGCCACCGGCACGATCAAGGCGCAGATTGTCGGGCTCGGATTGCTGCCCTCGCTGCTTTTGGGGGTGGTGACGGCTGTCGGCGGAGCTATGGTGCGCGACCTCTGCGTCGGCCAGACGCCGGCGGTGCTGGGCGGCAACACGCTCTATGCCACGGCGGCCGCCGCCGCGTCCGGGGTGATCCTCTTGACCCCGGTGTCCGCCCGGGCCACGTGGGGGATGGGCGTCGGCATCCTCGTCGGCGGTGGGCTCACCCTGCTGGCTCGGCGCCTCGGCTGGAGTCTGCCGCTGGCGGATCCTGATGCGGGAGTGCGCCTTTCGCGAGCCCAACTCGCGCAACTGATCCGCCGCAGCGAGCGCGCCGGCGCCCGGAAGGCGGGGCACGTCATACCTCGAAGGGATGCGTCGGACGAGCGGTGAGACCGCTCCCGCGGGACCTATCCCAGATTCGTCGCGGCGGACAGCAGGCGGCGGACGGCGGCCAAAGCATCCGGGAGATCGGCGTCCGCGATGCTGATGAAGATATCCGCGCCATGCGGGACGCGCAGCACGAGCGCGGGACCCGACCGGGTCACAAATCCCTTGCCGCGCAAGGAGTATCGCAGGCCATAGCCGCCAAAATCCCCGAGCGGCGAGACCGAGTCGGCGCTCGCGGAGGCGATCGTCGCCGGATCGGCGCGCAGCCAGGTGATCACGCTGAGGCTGCGCACCCGTATGCCGTCGCTCCCGATCTCCAGCCGCGCCCGGGTCATCGCCAGCACCCCGGCGAGGACGAGGAGAATGACGGGCACCGCCACCCAGCGCGCCGGTGTCGTCGCCAGGCCGATGGCCAGCAGCGCGAGCAGCCCCGCCACGACATACCCACCGCTGCCAGCGGGCACGGGTGCCGACCACGGCAGGACCACCTCGGGCGAGTCATCCGCCGCCGACGGCGGCTCGCGCCGCTCGTCAGCCGGGGGCACGACGGCCGGCAGGAGCCACCAGGCCAGGCCCGCCGCGGGGACGGCCGCCGCGAAACCGAGGGCCAGCCAGCCGCCGACAGTGGCGCTGTGGGGATCGGCCACGCCCCGCTGGGCGAACACGCTGCCGCCCAGCGCCACGGTGAAGAAGGCGCTCATCCCGACGGCCACCACCCCCAGCGTTTGCCGCGATTCGGTCGGCAGCACCGCCGCGACCACGCCCAGGAGCAGGCATGTGCCGACTTGCAGTGCCGCCGTCATCGCCACGAAGGATGCCGGCGAACTCGTCGCATCCACGCCATCGGTGCCCCAATGTGAGGCCACCTGATCCGGCAGATCGCCGCGGATCAGCAGATAGCCGCCCAGCAGCACCGCGAGCAGCAGGGCGCAGGCACCGCCGACGACCGCCACCCAATGACGCATGCTGGGCTGTGCGGCGACCGTGCCGACCAAGGGTTCAGCTCCCGATGATCTCGCGGGCCGAGGCGGCGGGCATGTAGTCGTAGCGCACGAAGCTGCGCGTGAAGGACCCGGTGCCGTGCGAGACCGAACGCAGGTCGATCGGATATCGCGATAGCTCGTGTTGCGGAACCTCCGCACGCACGGTGGTGAAGCCCTCGACCTCGCACGGCTCGGTGCCGTGCACCTGCCCACGGCGACCGCGCAGATCCGCCATGACGGCTCCGACGGAATCGTCGGCGACGGTCACCGCGATCTGGTCGACCGGCTCGAGCAGTTGCACGGTCGCCTCGGTCGCGGCCTCGCGCAGCGCCAGCGCCGCGGCGCTTTGGAAGGCCATGTCCGAGGAGTCGACCGAGTGGGCCTTGCCGTCATAGAGCGTGATCCGCACATCGACCATCGGATAGCCCGCGAGCACACCCTTCTCCAACTGCCCGCGGCAACCCTTCTCGACCGAAGGGATGAACTGGCGGGGCACGGCGCCGCCGACGACCTTGTCGACGAATTCGATCCCGGCGCCCCGCTCGAGGGGTTCGATCTTGAGCTTGACCACGGCATACTGCCCGTGCCCGCCCGATTGCTTGACCAAGCGCCCCTGCACATCGCAGGCGCGCACGAAGGTCTCGCGCAGCGAGGTCTTCAGCGGCTCGACCTCGACATTGACGTGATAGCGATCCTTCAAGCGGACGAGCAGGTCGTCGACGTGCGCCGGCCCGAGCGCCCACAAGACCAACTGGTGGGTCTCCACATTGTGTTCGAGGCGCATCGTGACATCCTCGGCGACCAGCCGCTGCCAGGCCGTGGCGCGCTTCTCCTCGTCATTCTTGGAGACCGCGTGGATCGCCACCGGCAGCAGTGGCTCCGGCAGCAGCCATGCCTGCACGAGCGCCGGCTGGTCGGGCGTCGAGATGGTGTCCGAGGTCTCGGCGTGCGCCAACTTCGTCACCAGCACGACCTCGCCGGCGATGGCGTGCGACCGCGATTGCGGCTCACCGCCGGTCGGTGAGGAGATCGCGCCGACGTGATCGGCATCGGTGTCGTGTCCCGGGTGCCCATCCACATCATGCCCGGCTATCGCCTCCAGGTGTCCCGAAATATGCACGGGCGCATCGGATTTCAGAGTCCCGGAGAAGATGCGGACCAGGGCGAGCCGCCCGACATACTGATCGCTCGTGGTCCGGATAACCTCGGCGACCAGCGGTCCGCTCGGGTCCGCGCTGATCTCCGCGAAGTCGTCATAGGTCGGCGTGGTCACCTCGGGCAGCCATGCATCGCTCGGGGATGGGAAGCCTTCGGCGAAGAGGCGCAAGAGTTCGCCGACCCCGACACCGCTGGCCCAGTGCGTGGGGATGATCGGGAAGAAGCGCGCTGTCGCGACCGCCGCGCGCAGATCATCACGCAGCGTCGCCGGGTCCAACTCCTCCCCGGAGAGATAGCGATCCAGCGCCGACTCATCCTCCGACTCCTCGATGATCGCCTCCACCACGCCACCGCGCAGGTCCTCGATCACCTCGGCCTGTCCCGCATCCGGTATGCCGAGTGCCGACCCATCGGGTCCGTGCACCTCCTGCGCCAGGAGGTCGAGCAGCCCAATGACCTTCTCGTCCTGAAGGATCGGCACCTGCAGCGGCTGCGCCGCGCCGAAGGCGCGTCGGCACGCCTCGATCACCGTCGCGTAGTCGTCCTGGCACTGCTCGAGTTTCGTCAAGGCGACGGCCCGCGGCATACCGACAGCAGCGCACTCGCGCCACAACATCCGGGAGGCCTCATCGACGCTCGCCCCGGCGGCGACAACGAAAAGGGCTGCATCCGCAGCCCGCAAGCCCGCGCGCACCTCTCCGACAAAGTCGGCGGCACCGGGGGTGTCGAGCAGCGTGATGGCGAGGTCGTCATGGCCGATGGTCGCGACGCGCAGGCTCGTCGAGGCGCCCTCGTCTTCCTTGCGGCGCAACATTTCTCCGTGCACCAGGCGATCGAAGAGGGTGCTCTTGCCGCCACCGCTCGGCCCGACGAGGACGACATTGCGGATCTGCGCGGGGGTGGCCGGAATGGGGAGCGCTGCAACACTGGAACGACTCATGACTCAACCTTAGCCCTCGCCCGATAGGCAGAATCGGACCGGCAACCCGCAGGTCACCGGTCCGATTCTACGTCCGTCGAGACAGCCTCAGCCGCACCCCGCCGCGACGGGATCCGGCCGTGACATCACTTCGTCAGGGGCGCCAGGGTCGGGTCGTTGGCATAGGCCTCGGCCGCATTCTCCGTGGTCACGATGACCGGCTCGAGCAGGTTGGCCGGGACGACCTTGACCCCATTGTTGTAGGACTCGGTGTCGTTGACGGTCGGCTCGCTGCCCTTCTGCAGCGCCTGCACCATCTCAATGGTCGCCTTGACGAGATTGCGGGTGTCCTTGTTGATGGTGGAGTACTGCTCGCCCGCCATGATCGACTTGACCGACTCGACCTCGGAGTCCTGACCGGTGACGACCGGCAGGTCCAGACCGGCCGCCTTGACCGAGGTCAAGATGGCGCGGGCCAGGGTGTCGTTCGGGGAGAGCACACCATCGAGCGTGGTGCCGCCGTCGTAGTTCGCCGACAGCAGGGTGTCCATGCGCTTCTGGGCGTTTTCGGCCTTCCAGCCCTGGGTGACGGCCTGCTCGGACTTAACCTGACCGGAGACGACCTTGAGGGTGCCGTCGTCGATCTTGGGCTGCAGCACGCTCATGGCGCCGTCGAAGAAGACCTTGGCGTTGGCGTCATCGGGCGAGCCGGCGAAGAGCTCGATGTGGTAGGGACCAGTGGCCTTCTGCTTGGCCATGCCCTCCAGGAGCGCGTTGCCCTGCAACTCACCGACCTTGAAGTTGTCATAGGCGACGTAGTAGTCCACGGCGTCGGTGTTCTTGACCAGACGGTCATACGCGATGACCTTGGCGCCAGAGTCGTGGGCGGCCTTGAGCTGGGTGCCCAACTGCGAGCCGTCGATCGCGCCGACGACGATCACCTTGGCGCCCTTGGTGACCATGGACTGGATCTGGTTCTGCTGCTCGCCCACACCGCCATTGGCAAACTGGACGTCCGCCTTGAAGCCGGCCTGGGCCAGGCCGTCCTTGAACAGTTGCTCCGCGAGCACCCAGTTCTCGGACGTCTTCTGCGGCAGCGCGACCCCGATGGGGGAGTCCGCGGGGAAGCCGCCGGCCGCCCCGCCCTCAGAGCTGGAACCGCTGGCCGTGCCACTGGAGGTGGTGCTGCTCGTCGTGTCCGAACGGCCACAGCCGGTCAGAGCCAGAGCCGCCATCGAGGAGACGGCGACAACCTTTGCGAAGGTGCGCATACATTCTTCTTTCTCTTGTTTCCCTTGCGGGGGAAGGGTTCCCAGTGCGGGAGTTTGTGGGTGGAGGCGGTATGCCGTGTGCTCCCGCCGGTCGGCGCGCGAACCCATGTGCGCGCGAGCGGTGGCGGCTCAGGACTCGGTGCGCACCACCTGATCGACGGAGGTCTCCCGCCCAAGATCGGTCGGGACGGCCGGTGAGGCATCGGCGGGCTTGGATCGGGTCAGTCGCCCGATCAGGCTGGGCCGGCCCTGCGACTTCTGGAAGACATCAAATGCAACGGCGATGAGCAGGACCAGGCCCTTGATGATCTGGGTCATATCGGCGCCGATGCCCTTCAACTGCAAGCCGTTGTTGAGCACGGCCATGACCAGGCCACCGATCATCGAGCCGACCACGGTGCCGACACCACCGGAGACGGCGGCGCCGCCGATGAAGACGGCCGCAATCGCGTCGAGTTCCCAGCCGACACCGTCGAAGGGGCCGGAGGAGGTCGAGCGCGCGACGAACATCATGCCGGCGAGGGCCGCGAGCATCGACATATTCATCATGACGAGGAAGTCGATCTTCTTGGTCTTGACGCCGGAGAGCTCGGCCGCGTGCCGGTTGCCACCGACGGCATAGATGTGCCGGCCGACGACGGTGCGGGTGGAGATGAAGCCATAAATGATGACGAGGACCGCGAGGATGATGCCCGACAGCGGCATCGAGGTGCCCGGCCGGCCCGAGGCCATCAGGGCCATCGCCGCGAGGATCGCCGCCGAGATCAGGCCGAGGCGCAGGAGGGTGACGAGCATCGGCTCGACGGTGGCACCGATCTTGGCCTGGTTGCGCCGGGTGCGGAAGGTGCCGAAGATGATCGCCGCGACAATGGCGAAGCCGAGCAGCAGGGTCAAGTTGTTGTAGCCGGTGTTGGGTCCCACCTCGGGCAGATAGCCGGCACCGATCTTCTGGAAGCCCTCGGGCACGGGGACGGTATTGGACTTGCCGATGTACTGGTTCAACCCGCGGAAGATCAGCATGCCGGCGAGGGTGACGATGAAGGCGGGAATGCCGACATACGCAACCCAAAAGCCTTGCCAGGCGCCGATCAAGGCCCCGACGCCGAGGCCGAAGAGGATCGCGACCGGCCAGGGCAGGCTCCAGTCGCGGATCGCCATGGCCACCGAGATCCCGACGGCGGCGGCGACGGAGCCGACCGAGAGGTCGATATGGCCGGCGATGATGACCAGCACCATGCCGATGGCCAGCACCAGGATGTAGGCATTGCCCTGGAAGATGTTGATGACATTGTCGGCCTTGAGCGTCAGCCCGCCGGTCCACCACTGGAAGAAGAGGATCAGCGCGACAAGGGCGAAGATCATCCCGAACTGCCGGGTGTCACCCCCGAAGACTTGCTTGAGCTTGTCCATTACCTGTGCTTTCTCGTATGGGGTGGGGCCGGCTCAGGCCGACTTGGCGGTGGTCGTGGTCATCAGGCGCATCAGTGATTCCTGGTTGGCCTCGCGCTTGTCGAGGCAGCCGGTGATGGCGCCCTCGCAGATCGTGTAGATCCGATCGGAGAGGCCGAGCAACTCGGGCAGTTCGGAGGAGACGACAATGACGCCCTTCCCGGACTCCGCGAGGCGCTGAATGATGCCGTAGATCTCGTATTTCGCGCCGACATCGATGCCGCGAGTGGGTTCATCGAGGATGAGCAGCTCGGGATCGGTGAAGAGCCACTTCGCGAGGACGACCTTCTGCTGGTTGCCGCCGGAGAGTTTGGAGACGCCATACTCCA
>RRZT011356000.1_pt1 | contig 11580 bp, 10 predicted proteins | sample 2165551 | NCBI WGS metagenome assembly RRZT01 (sample SAMN10456910, study PRJNA506462) | wastewater metagenome | biome: wastewater; feature: sludge; material: wastewater sludge; isolation source: wastewater sludge with Escherichia coli K12::gfp cells carrying plasmid... | place: USA: Moscow, Idaho... | reverse complement strand
GGCATCGGCTACCTGCTGTGGCTGGATTGGCGCCTCGCGATCCTCGGGGTGATCACGATCCCCATATACCTGGCCGTCTACGCATCTATGACGCGCGGTTTGGGCGAGAAGATGCGCGAGATGAACGCGGGCATCGCCAAGATCAGCCAGACCATCGTCGAGTTCGTCTCCGGCATCGCGGTCGTCAAGACCTTCGGCCAGACCGGACGCGCCCACCAGGCCTATCGCGAGGCGGCGATCGAGTTCGGGGACGCGTACGGCGCCTGGGTACGACCGATGCTGCGCACCGACGCCCTGGCCACCATCGCCATCTCCGCCCCGGTCGTGCTGCTGGTCAACCTGATCGGAAGCACCTGGTTCGTGAGTTCCGGCTGGGTCAACCCCGTGGACGCCGTCGTCGCCGCCCTCGTGGCGATGACCCTGCCCACGGCCATCATGACCGTCAGCTTCAGCATGCAGGCACGCCGCCAGGCCGCGGCCGCCGCCGGCCGGCTGGTCACCCTGCTCGACACCCCCGTCCTTCCCGAACCGGCAGACCCCCAGACCCCGACGTCGGCCCAGGTGCGTTTCGAGGGGGTCGGCTTCAGCTACGACGGCGAACACCGGGTGCTGAACGACATCACCCTCGACCTGGAACCCGGGACCGTCACCGCGCTGGTGGGCCCCTCGGGCTCCGGCAAATCGACGCTGGCCACCCTCCTGGCGCGCTTCCACGATGTCGAGGCGGGGCGGATCCTGCTGGGTGGCGTGGATCTGCGCAACATCGCGACCGCCGAGCTCTACCGGCACGTCGGGATGGTCCTCCAAGACGTGCAGCTCGTGCGGGCCAGCGTCGCCGACAACATCCGGCTGGCGCTTCCGGACGCCTCGCTGGAGCAGGTGCGTACCGCGGCCCGGGCGGCGCAGATCGATGAGCGCATCCTCGCGCTGCCGCGCGGCTACGACTCCGTCATCGGGGAGGACGCGCTGCTCTCAGGCGGCGAAGGCCAACGCGTCTCGATCGCGCGGGCGATCCTCGCGGATCCTCCGGTCCTCATCCTCGACGAGGCGACCGCCTTCGCCGACCCCGAGTCAGAGGCCCGCATCCAAGACGCCCTCGCCCACCTCGTCCCCGGACGCACGCTCCTGGTGATCGCGCACCGGCTGGCGACCATCGCCGGCGCAGACCGGATCGTCGTCCTGGACCGGGGACGCGTCGCGGAATCCGGCACGCATGAGGAACTCCTCGCCGAAGCAGGCCTCTACGCACGCATGTGGCGCGCCTACGAGCCGACACCCGATCACGAAGGAGCACTGGCATGATCCGCCAGCTTCGCACCATCCTGGGCCCCGACCATCAGCGCGGCTACACCGTTTTCCTCATCTGGGTGGCCGCCTACGGCATCCTCCAAGGCGCGGCCGTGAGCCTGCTCGTTCCGATTGCGCGCAGCCTGGTCGCGGGCGACTACCCGGCCACCTGGGGGTGGATCGGCGTGCTGGCGCTGGTCGTGCTGCTGTGCGCCGTCGCGCACTACGTGCAGGCGATGCGCGGCTTCTCCATCGCGATCACCGTGCTGCGCACCATGCACCTCAACATCGGCGACCACCTCGTCCGCCTGCCGCTCGGCTGGTTCGCCGGACGCGTCGGCAGCATCGCCCAGATCGCGTCGAAGGGCACCCTGGCCGCAGGCACCGCGGCCGCCCACCTGATGACGCCGCTCGCCGTCGCCATCGCTGCGCCCGCCACCGTCGCCGTCTTGATGCTGTTCTTCGACTGGCGCCTGGGGCTCGTCCTCGTCGCATCCTCCCCGCTCATCTGGGCCGGTGGACGGCTCGCCGCCTGGTTCGTCGCGCGCAGCGAACAGCGCACCCACGACACGGCGGTCGAAGCCAGCGACCGGGTCATCGAGTTCGCCCGGAACCAGGGAGCCCTCCGCGCGGCCGGACGCACCGGCGGCGGACGGTACCAGCCCCTGGACGACGCCATCGAGGCGCAGCAACGCGCGGTGCGCACCAGCCTGACGGACTCGCTGCTCGGCCTCCTGCTCAACACGATCGTCATCCAGTTCGTCTTCGCGGCGGTCATCGTCCTCGCCGCCTTCCTCGCCCTGGGCGGCACGCTCAGCGGCGTCGACCTGCTGGCGCTGCTCGGCATCGCGACCCGGTTCGTGCAGCCCCTCAGCGACATCGGCGAGTTCGGCGGCGCCGTCCGATCGGCCAGCGGCGAACTCACCCGCATCCAAGAGGTGATGGACACCGCACCGATGGACGCCCCGGCAGCGTCCACTTCCCTGACCCAGCCCGGACGCGTCACGTTCGAGAAGGTCGACTTCGGTTACGAGCCGGGCACGTCGGTCCTGACCGACATCACCTTTGCCGCCGAGCCCCAGACCCTTACGGCCTTGGTGGGCCCGTCAGGATCGGGCAAGACGACCATGACGCGGCTCATCACCCGCTTCTACGACGTCGACTCAGGCGCGGTGCGCGTCGGCGGGGCGGACGTGCGCGACCTCACCACCGAGGATCTGATGGCGCAACTCGCCCTGGTGTTCCAGGACGTCTACCTCTTCGATGACACCCTGCGGGGCAACATCCGTCTGGGCCGCCCCGCCGCCACCGAGGCGGAGATCGACGAGGCCGCGGCGCTGGCAGGCGTCACCGAGATCGCCGAACGGCTCCCGCACGGCTGGGACACCCGCGTCGGGGAGGGCGGCTCGGCCCTGTCCGGGGGTGAGCGCCAACGCGTCTCCATCGCCCGCGCGATCCTCAAGCAGGCCCCCATCGTCTTGCTCGACGAAGCCACCGCCGCCCTGGATCCAGAAAACGAACGCTACGTGAACCGCTCGCTGGCCCGGCTCCGGGAGCGGGCGACGCTTCTGGTGATCGCCCACAAGCTCACCACGGTCGTCGAGGCCGACCAGATCCTCGTCCTCGACGAGCACGGCGCCATCGTCGAGCGAGGCCGGCATCCCGAACTCCTGGCTGCGGGGGGCCGCTACGCCGACTTCTGGAACGAGCGCTCCCGGGCGGCGGGCTGGCGGCTGATCGACGCCGACCAGGGCGCGCCGGTCGTCACCGCCTGACACCGCGCGCCTCCTCTGAACCCGCGACCAACCCATTCGAAAGGCACCGCCATGTCCTCGCCGACTGCCCCGACCGCAACCAACCGCCTCGGGGTGCGCGATCTCGCCACGATCGGGATCTTCACCGCCCTCCTGTTCGTGCTCAGCATCGTCACCGGAACCGTCACCTCCCTCCACCCGATGGTGTACCTCTTCAACCCGGCCCTCCTCGCGCTCCTGGGCGCCGTGTTCTACGCGATCATCGTCACGCGCGTGCAGAAGAGGGGAGCCGCCTTCCTGACCGCCACGATCTTTGGCGTCGCCTGGGGCGTGCTCGGAGGATGGCCGCTGACGGTGCTCATGCTGATCGCCGGAGTGCTCGGCGAGGTGGTGCTCGCCCGCGGCGGCGCCGCGAAGCTCTCCCGCATCACGGGTGCGTGGATCGCGTTCACGCTCGCGAACTACGGCGGCGTGTTCGGCGCGGCGATGTTCGCGGCCGACTCGTTCCGGGCCTCCGGTGAGGGCATCGGGCAGGACCCCGGCTACATCAATGACGTGATCAGTGCCGCGCAAAGCCAGCTGGCGCTCGTCGCCCTCGGCGTCATGGTCGCCCTCGCGGTGGTGGTCATGCTGTTCGCGCGACGCATGCTGCGCAAGCACTTCTCACCCGGGCAGGCATAGGTGACCAGTGGTCCCCTGGTGACCACCGCAACGGTTCACTCGCCGCGACCACGCATCGTCCTGGATCCCCGGACCGTCCTGGTGCACATCCTGCTGATCGGCACGGTGACGTTCAGCCTGCACACGCTGGCAGCCACCGCCGTGTTCGTGCTCCTCACAGCCGCATTCATCGCTGTCGTCGCGAGCCCGCGCGGGGGTGCGGCGATGGTCGTCCTGTGGGTCGTGTTCGCCGGGCTGAGGGCGTCGATCGAGCTCTGGGCGGCCGCGACCCCGCTGAGCCTGCTGATCCCGACGCTGACCGTCTTCGTGCGCATCGGCCCGCTGATGGGCGCCGGCCTGCTGTTCACCCGGGCGCTGAGCGTGTCACGTTTCGTGGCCGCCCTGGAGCGCCTCCGCGTCCCGCGGGCCGTCACGGTCACGCTCGCGGTGATGCTGCGGTTCACGCCCACGATCGGCTACGAACTCCGCCAGATCGCCGACGCGCTGCGCACCCGAGGCATCCCGCTGACCCCTCTCACGTTGCTGCGCGCCCCCGCCCGGACGGCCGAACTCGTCGTGGTCCCGCTCGTGCAGCGGTGCACGACGATCGCCGACGAGCTCAGCGCCGCCGCCATCACGCGCGGACTGGAACGGCCCGGAACCAGAACCACCCGCATCCCGCTCCGCTTCAGCGCGGCCGACGCCGCCTACCTCGCCCTCCTTGCGGTCGCCACCGCGGTGGTGGTCGGCGTCGAAGGCGGCGTGGTGCGCTGATGGGCACGGGCGTCACCTTCGACCACGTCACCTTCACCTACGCCGGACGCGAAGCGGCGAGCATCACCGGGGTCGACCTGACCATCGCGCCCGGCGAGTTCGTCGTCCTGACCGGGGCGAGCGGGTGCGGCAAATCCACCCTCGTCAAGGCGGCGTGCGGGCTGATTCCGCACGCCTATCCGGGCACCCTGACCGGCACCGTGCGGATCGGCGACAGCGACATCGCGACGATGCGGAGCTGGGAGATCGCGCAGCGCGTCGGCGTCGTGTTCCAGGACCCGCGCTCCCAGTTCTTCACCACCACCGTCGACGACGAGATCGCGTTCGCGTGCGAGAACCTCGGCATGCCCACCGCGCAGATCGACGCCGAAGTGACGCGGGCCGCCCGCCTCACCGGCATCGGGAACCTGCGCGGACGACCCATCTTCGGGCTCTCGTCCGGGCAAAAGCAGCTCGTCGCCCTCGCCTCGGCGATCGCCGCGCACCCCGACGTCGTCCTCTTGGACGAGCCCTCAGCCAACCTCGACCCCGACGCGACCGCGCGGCTCGGCTCCGTCCTCGACCGGCTGCACGATCTGGGCCACACCATCGTTGTCGCCGAGCACCGCCTTGCGTTCCTCACCGGACGCGCCGACCGGATCGTCCGCCTGGGCGAGGGGGCCATCACCCACGCATGGCCAGCGGCGGTGGCCCGGGCGTTGCCCGCCGAGCGGCTCCGGGAGCTGGGCTTGCGCGCCACCCGCGACGCCCCCACCCCGGACCCGGCTGAGCCGAGCGCGCACGCGCCGACCGCCCGGCCTGCCGAGCCGGACATTCAGGTGCCGATCACTCACCGTGCAGAACCGAGGACGCGCGCCGCGAACGACTCGGCGTCGGGCCGGAAGCTGTCCCTTCAGGAGGCGACGGCGCGGGCAGGACGAGCGACGGTGCTGCAGCGGCTCACCCGCGACATCGCCGCCCGCCCCGGCGAGATCGTCGCGATCACGGGCCCCATCGGCGCGGGCAAAACCACGCTCGTCCGCGTGATCGCCGGCCTCACCCCGCTGCGTTCGGGCGCCGTCCAGGTCGACGGGGCGACCCTGACCACACGCCAGCGGGTACGTCAGGCGTTCCTCGTGACGCAGGACACCGACTACCAGCTCTTCAGCGACACCGTCGCCCACGAGCTGCTGCTTTCCAACCCGAAGCTCACCGACGACCGTTCCCGGCAGATCCTCGACGAGCTGGGCCTGACCGGTCGCGACTCCGACCACCCGCTGAGCCTGTCCGGGGGGCAGAAACAGCGCCTCGCGATCGCCGCGGCGGTCGCCAGCGGCGCCGACATCCTCGTCTTCGACGAACCCAGCAGCGGACTCGACGCCGACAACATGCGGCGCGTCGCCCACCTCCTGGAAGACCTCTCCGCTGCGGGGGCGCTGGTGATCGTCACCACTCACGACGAAGAACTCCTCCAGGAAGTCCCCCACACCCGCATCCACCTCACCCACGAGCCGACCTCGTAAGGAACCACACCCATGGACACAGACCCGACAGCGACGGACACCCGCCACAAGCCGCAGATCCCGCTCCTGCTGGCCGCGGTCTTCCTCGCCTACCTCGGCCAGATGACGCTGAACCCGATCATCGCGCCGCTGTCGCGCGAGGTGGGCCTGGCCGAATGGCAGGTGGGCGTCACCATCAGCGCCGCCGCGATCATGGTGGTCGCCACCAGTCAGTTCTGGGGGCGCCGATCCCAGTCCTGGGGCCGCAAACCGGTCCTCGTGGCCGCCTTCGCCCTCGGGACCACGGTGATGGCGCTCTTCGCGCTGCTGGCCCACCTGGGGATGACGGGCGTCATCACCGGCACCGCCCTCTTCCTGCTGTTCGTGCTGCTGCGCGGCATCGGATTCGGCACGGCGCTGGCCGCCGTCCCGCCCACCGCCCAGGCCTACATCGCCGACGTCACGACCGACGGGGAAGCCCGCGTGAAGGGCCTGGCCGGGGTAGGCGCCGTCCAGGGCATCGCCATGGTGGGGGGGCTCCGTGCTGGGCGGTGTCCTCTCCGCGGCCGGGATCCTCACCCCGTTGATCGTGGTTCCGCTGCTGTTGTTCGTCGCGCTCCTGCTTCTCATCTTCCGGCTGCGCCGTGAACCGAGCCAGGAACTCATCGAGCGGCCCGCCCACGTCAGCCCGTTCGATACGCGGGTGTGGCCGTTCCTGGTCGCCGGATTCGGCATGTTCACCGCACTCGGCTTCATTCAGGTCATCGCCGGGTTCATCGTCCAGGACCGCCTGCACCTGGACTCCCGCACCACCGGCCTCGTCACAGGCGGGGTGCTGCTGGCCGCGGGGGTGGGCATGATCGTCGCCCAGGCGATCGTCGTTCCCCGCAGCCGCTGGACGCCGCCCACCCTGCTGCGCGTCGGCGGCACGGTGGCCGTCCTCGGGTTCGCGCTGCTGATCCCCGACCTCGGTGCCGTGGCACTGTTCGCCGCCATCTTGCTCATCGGTTTTGGCCTCGGCATCGCGACGCCCGGCTACACGGCCGGGCCGACACTGCTGGTCAGCCGGGAGGAGCAAGGCGGGCTCGCCGGGCTCGCCGCCGCCACCAGCGGCCTCAGCTTCGTCATCGCCCCCACGGCAGGCACCGCGCTCTATGGGTGGTGGGCTCCGCTGCCGATCATCATCGCCACCGGCATCATGGCGCTCGTCACCGGTTTCGTCCTGGTTCATCCCCGCTTCCGAAACACGGCCCCGACCCCAGCGGGGTGAGAACGGTCTCTCAGGAGGAGGCCATGTCCGCCTGGGCGCTCCAGTTCGCCAGGAAGGCGTCGATCTCGGAGGCGGTCGGAGCGGTGGCGGGGCCTCGGCGGGTGACCTTGATGGCCCCGGCGACGTTCGCGCGGCGGCAGGCCTCCACCCAGTCGGTCCCGGCAGCCCGCTCGGCGAGCAGGACGCCGGTGTGGGCATCCCCCGCGCCGTTGGTGTCGATCGGCTCTTGAGGGTAGCCGGGGACGACGACCGCCGCGTTCCCCGCGTGGACGGCGCACCCGGCCGGACCGTCCCGGACGATGCTCACCGCGTCGGGCGGCAGCAGTGCAGCGACCCGGGTGGCGGCCTGCGCCATGGACGCCGGGCCGACGAGCGCCTCGGCCTCCTCTTGGTTGGAGGTCCAGACGGTGGTGCGGGTCAGCACGGCGGTTCTCACCTCGGCGGGCAGGCCTGCGAACACCGCGCCGGGATCCAGAATGATGCCCACCCCGGCGGGCAGGCCGGCCAGCCAGTCCAGCAACGGGTCCCGCGTGCTGGGGACGGCCAGCGAGTAGCCGGTCACACACACCAGGTCACCCGGTTCGGGGGCGCTCGTGGCGAGCCCGGCGACGCTCAGCTTCCGTTCGGCCCCGAGCGTGGTCACGAAGGTGCGTTCGCCGGACGGCTCCACCAAGACGATGCACAGCGCGGTGTCGGCGTCGCGGATGGCCGGAGCGGACCAGGCGACGCCCGCCTCCACCAGCGCAGCCCGGATCAGGTCGCCGTTCGGGCCCGTGCCGATCGCTCCCGCGTGGACGCACGCCGCCCCGGAACGGGCTGCGGCCGCGAGGATATTCACCGCTCCCCCGGCCTGCTGCGACCATCCCAGTGCCATCACGTTCTGCCCTTGCTCGGGGAGCGCGGGGACCATCGCGGTGGCGTCCACGAGCGCCTGACCGGTGTGAATGATGCGCGGCATGGCGGCCAGCTTAGGGCCGCCACCCCGAGGCCCCTGCCTGTCGAGCGTGGGCAGCCCGTGGTCATTCCCGGGACCGCGCGGGAGAATGACCCCATGACTTCTGCGACCTTCGACCCGACGACCTACCTGCCCGACGATCTGCTGGAGCACATCCGCTCGCGGGCCGCGCAGGTGGACGCCGACAACGTGTTTCCCGACCAAGACCTGGCCGAACTGCGGGAGGCAGGCTACCTGCGGATCCTCGTGCCCGCCGACCGGGGCGGGTTCGGGCTCGGCCTGGAGCAGGCCGCGGTACTGCAGCAGCGGCTCGCCTCCGCGTCGCCCGCCACCGCGTTGTCGATCAACATGCACCTGGTGTGGACCGGCGTGGCGAAGGTGATGCAGGATCGCGGCATCGACGACCTGGCCTTCGTCCAGACCGGTGCCGCCGCGGGCGAAGTGTTCGCGTTCGGCATCAGCGAGGCGGGCAACGACTTGGTGCTGTTCGGCAGCGACACCCAAGCCGTCCCCCAGCCCGATGGCGGCTACGCGTTCACCGGCACCAAGATCTTCACCTCCCTGGCCCCGGTATGGAACCACTTGGGCCTCCACGGCCTGGACAGCAGCGACCCGGACGACCCGAAGCTGGTGTACGCGTTCGTTCCCCGCACCGAGCAGGTCGTCACCCGCGACGACTGGGACACCCTCGGGATGCGGGGCTCCCAGAGCCGCACCACCGAACTCCACGGCGTCGTGGCGCCCGCCGACCGCGTCGTCCGCACGGTGGCGCCCGGCCCCAACCCGGACCCGATCGTGTTCGGCATCTTCAGCGTTTTCGAGGTGCTGCTCGCCTCCGTCTACACCGGCATCGCCCGGCGCGCCCTGGATCTGGCCGTGGAGACCGTCCAGAAGCGCCGCTCCAAGAAGTCGGGCACCACCTACAGCCAGGATCCCGACATCCGCTGGCGCATCGCCGACATGGCGCTGGCCTACGACGCCGTGCCCATGCAGATCGCCACCATCGCCCATGACGTCGACGCGGTCGCCGACCGGGGTGCGTCCTGGTTCTTCTCGCTGTCGGGGCTGAAGCACCGAGCCGTCGTGATGGCCAAGCAGGTCGCCGACGACGCCATGCTGGTGTCGGGCGGGTCGTCGTACTTCACCCGCAATGAACTCTCCCGCATCTACCGCGACGTGCTGGCCGGCATGTTCCACCCCAGCGACCCCGAGTCCGCGCACGCCACCGCGGCCTCGTTCTGGCTGGGGCCCGTCCAGGGGTGAACGCCCCCACCTCCCGACGTTGACTGTGCCCCAAGGGCACGGTTTAAGGTCGTGACGCCCCGCATTCGACGCGGAGGCGTCACGACCACGACGACCAAGGAGCCACCACCATGAGCGGCGAACGCGCCACCGACCTGGGCGTCACGATCGGCGACCTTCCCGCCGGCCCCCACAACGCGATCACCGACGTCCCGGGCGTCCGCGTCGGACATCAGACACTCATCCGCGGCGAAGGGGTGCACGCCGTCCGCACCGGCGTCACGATCATCGAACCGCGACCGGACGTGTGGCGCTCCCCCGTCCACGCCGGGTCGCACCGGCTCAACGGATGCGGCGAACTGACCGGCCTGGCGTGGATCCGGGAGAACGGCGCGCTCACCACCCCCATCGGGCTGACGAACACCCACTCGCTCGGGCTCGTCCGCGACGCGATCATCGCCCGCCTGGGACGCCAGCGGCAGCCCCAGGAGTTCTACTTCTACCTGCCCGTCGTCGGCGAGACCTACGACGGCTTCCTCAACGACATCAACGGCCAACACGTCACCGGCGCGGACGTGGAGGCCGCCTTCGACGCCCTCAGCGACGGACCGGTCGCCGAGGGCAACGTCGGCGGCGGCACCGGCATGATCTGCCACGAGTTCAAAGGCGGCATCGGGACGGCCTCCCGGCAAGTCCGCATCGGCGAGGACGCCTACACCGTCGGCGTCCTGGTGCAGGCCAACCACGGGGCGCGGCGCCACCTGCGCATCGACGGCGTCCCCGTGGGGCGGCGGCTGGGCACCGAGACGATCCCCGGGCTCAGCGTGGCGGCGCCTCCCGGGACGGGGTCGATCATCGTCATCGTCGCGACCGACGCCCCGCTCCTGCCCCACCAGTGCGAGCGGGTGGCGCAGCGCGCCGCGCTGGGGGTTGGGCGGGTCGGCGGGCAGGGCGAGCACACCAGCGGGGATCTGATGCTGGCGTTCAGCACGGGCGTCCACACCCTGGCCCCGGTCGACCTGACGACTCCGGAGCCCACGCGACACAGCGTCGAGACGGTGTCCGGGGACGTGATGGATGCCCTGTTCACCGCCACCATCGACGCGACCGAGGAATCCATCGTGAACGCCCTTCTGGCGGCGGGCACCATGACCGGACGGATCGGGCTGACCGCTCATCGGCTCGATCACGGCCTGCTACGCGACGCGCTGGCCCGCCACTGAGGAGGGCGCCCATGTCCGATCGACTCACCTGGAGCACCCGGCAGGTGGCAGCCCTGGCCGGCACCACCCAGAAGGCAGTCCGCTACTACCACTCCGTAGGACTGCTGGCCGAACCCGAGCGAGGCGTCAACGGCTACAAGCACTACGGGGTCGCGCATCTGCGCCGGCTGATCCACATCGTGAGTCTCGCCGAGCTGGGTCTGCCGCTCGCACGGATCAAGGAGATCGACGACGTCGACGCCGACACCCTGATCGACGAACTGGACGCCACTTTGGAGGCCAAGATCCGCAGGCTGGAGGCGAATCGCGCCCGGCTGGCGCTGCTGCGCACCCACGGCGTCGGCTGGGAGGTCCCCGCTGAACTCGCCGACGTGCTCGCCGGTCTCGCCGATGCCGACCGCAGCGTGCTGGCCGTGGCGTCCCGGGTGCTGGATGACCAGTCGGTCGCGCAGCTACGTGACCTGCTGGCCCGTCACGAACCCACCGACACCGACGAGGAACTGACACAGCTTCCCGACGATGCCACGCCGGAGCAGATCGAAGACCTGGCACGGCGCATCGTCGCCCAGGTGCAAGGGGCCAAGGAACACTTCCCCAGCGTGACCGGGACAGCGCGCGGGGCCGTGCCGCGCCGACTCGCACATGAGGCGGTCGCCGCCGCGATGGTGGAGTCGTTTCGCGCCGCCCAGCTACGCGTCCTGGTCCGCGTGAGCGAGCTGGCGGCCGCCGCACCTGGCGAGATCCCCGCTCCCTGAGCCCGGGACGACGCGGCTCCGGGAGGCTTCGCAACCCGGCGCCCGGTGCGATCCCGCACGGCACCGCGTGCCACGCTCAGGCTGCACCTCACCCCGGTCGCTCAGCCCGCCGGGGTGAGTTGCCCGAGCAGATGGGGCGTGCCGTTCGGCGCCCGGACGGCGAAGGCACACCCCTCGTC
>RRZT012123442.1_pt1 | contig 11582 bp, 8 predicted proteins | sample 2165551 | NCBI WGS metagenome assembly RRZT01 (sample SAMN10456910, study PRJNA506462) | wastewater metagenome | biome: wastewater; feature: sludge; material: wastewater sludge; isolation source: wastewater sludge with Escherichia coli K12::gfp cells carrying plasmid... | place: USA: Moscow, Idaho ... | reverse complement strand
GTGCGGGGCGTCGGGGACGCCGCCCTCTACAGGCTGGCAGTAAAGTGGATGCCTGCCCGCGGCGGGATGGGGGCATCCCGCCCTACGAATGACATAAAGTGAGTGCGTAGGGCGGCATGCCCTCATGCCGCCGCCACTCGCTGCCTGCAAAAAAGGGGAGAGCACCACACCCGGCGCTCTCCCCTTGCTTATGTTTAAAATTCTTTTGGTTCTTTTCTTCTAAGAAAAGAACACCCGCGTCCCCGAAAAATCAGAACTCGTGCTTCTCCATCAGCTTGCGGCCCATCAGGACGCCCATGACGGAGGCCATCATCAGGCCGCGCGTCCAGCCGGAGGAATCGCCCAGGCAGTGCAGACCCGCGATGTTCGTCTCCAGATCGGTGTCCATCTTGACCTTGTTGGAGTAGAACTTCAGCTCAGGGCTGTACAGCAGCGTTTCGGGGCTGGCAAAACCGGGAACGACCTCATCCATCATCTTGATGAACTCGATGATGTTGACCATGGCGCGGTAGGGCATGGCGGCGGTGATGTCACCGGCCACGGCGTCCTTCAGCGTCGGGCGGACGTTCGTGCGGGCCAGCTCGTTGGCCCAAGTGCGCTTGCCGTCCAGAATATCGCCGTAGCGCTGCACCAGAATGTGGCCCGCGCCCAGCATGTTCGTCAGCTCACCGACCTTCTGCGCGTAGGCGATGGGCTGGTTGAACGGCTCGGTGAAGTTGTGGCTGACCAGAATGGCCAGGTTCGTGTTGTTGCTCTTTTTCTCCTTGAAGCTGTGGCCGTTGACGACGGCCAGATCATTGTCGTAGTTCTCCTGCGCAACGAAGCCGCCGGGGTTCTGGCAGAAGGTGCGCACCTTGTTGCGCCACGGGGCCGGGTAGCCGATCAGCTTGCCCTCATACAGGACCTTGTTGATCTTCTCCATGATCTCGTTGCGGCACTCAACACGGACGCCGATGTCAACGGTGCCGGGCTTGTGGGCAATGTTGTGCTCGGCGCAGATCTTTTCCAGCCAGTCCGCACCGCGGCGGCCCGTGGCAATAACGACCTGCTTGGCGTAGACTTCGCGGACGCCGTCCTTCTCGCGCAGGCGGACGCCCTTGCAGACGGAATCCTCGAGGATGATGTTCTCGCACTCGGTACTGAACAGCATCTCAACACCGGCGTCGGCCAGATAGTTCTGGATGTTCAGGTAGAGCTGCTGGGCCTTCTCGGTGCCCAGATGGCGGATGGGGCAGTCAACGAGCTGCAGACCCGCCTGAATGGCGCGCTTGCGGATGTCCTTGATGTCGGGACCCTCGTAGATGCCCTCGACCTTCGGGTCGGCGCCAAACTCGAGGTAAATTTTGTCGGTGTAGTCAATAAGCTCCTGCGCGAAATCCTCGCCGATCAGGTCGGGCAGCTCGCCGCCGACCTGATAGGACAGGGACAGCTTGCCGTCCGAGAATGCGCCCGCGCCGGAAAAGCCGGTGGTGATGGCACAGGTCGGCTTGCAGTTTACGCAGACGCCGGTTTTATCCTTGGGGCAATGGCGCTTTTCCACAGGCTTGCCCTTTTCGACGAGCAAAATTTTGTGGGGGGTGCTGCTCTTGCGCAGCAGCTCCAGCGCGGTGAAAATGCCGGCAGGGCCGGCGCCTACGATGATAAGGTCATACATGGATAGGGGTTCTCTCCTTTAAAAATAACTCGCGATCCTTCGCGCGGGAAACAAAATAAGGACAAACGGAGCTTGTAGGGGCGGATTCTATATCCGCCCGTGCCCGTTTGCTGATGGCACGGCGCTGCGGGCGCATATAGAATGCGCCCCTACGGTGTCACGGAACGGTTATTCACCGTCCTCCGACACATCCTTGCTCTCGGCGTCGTACACCACAGGGCCGTCGCTGCCGACATCGCGCTCGGCGGCTTCGGCCTCGTCCAGGGCGTCGCCGATGGCACCCAAGGCCGCATTGGCGGCGGCAGAGGCCATGCGGTCCAGTGTGCGCAGCTCCATGGCGGCGTAGAGAATGCAGCCTAAATTCAGCGCACCTTCGGCGATCAGCAGGATGCCGCAGAGCATGACGGCGCTGACCGCCGCATCAAACGGGTGCAGCACCAGCAGTACGCCCAGGGCAACGGATACGATGCTGAACAGCAGCAGCAACCACCATTTCTGCCCCTTGCGCTTGGCAAGGTCAATGGCGGTACCGATGCGGCTCAGGCCGTCAACGACGATGAAGATGCCGAACACAATGGGCAGAAAGCTGGTCACTACCTGCGGCTTTGCCAGCGTGAAGATGCCCAGCCCCGCCGTGATGACGCCGCCCACCAGCATGAACGGCGCGGTAAAGCCGGTGCCGCGGATGCGGGCATACTGGATCAGGCAGACAATGCCGGTGACAAGCACCACAACACCAAAAATGTTGCAGATCCAGAGCAGACTGGTCTCGGGCATGATGAGCAGCAGCATACCGATGACGATATACGCGACGCTCAACAGCAGCATTCCGTTTTTGACATAGCGCAGCATAGTGAAAGGCTCCTTTTTACTTGTCGGCTTCCTGCATAGCCCTGGCGGCGGCCACGATCAGGTCGGCGCAGGCCTCGCGGCCCAGGGTCGCATTCAGGCACAGATCGTAGTTCTTGGCCTCGCCCCAGCGGTTCTCGGTGTAATAGTTGTAGTAGCTTGCACGGGCGCGGTCATGCTTGGCCAGCTGGGTCTCCCACAGGCGGTCCGGCATGTCCTTGGCGTCGGGGCGGCTCTTGGCAAACTGGATGCGGGTCTCCAGCGGCGCGTAGACAAAGGTGCGCAGCACGTTGGGGCGCTCACGCAGGACGTAGTCACCGCAGCGGCCCAGAATGACGCAGGGGCCCTCGGCGGCCAGCTCCTTGATGACGTTGCTCTGCAAAATGTAGACCTGGTCAGCCAGGGGCATCGTGTTGCCCATCATGTACAGGCTGTAGATCAGGCTGCCGCTGCGCTGGTTCTCGCTGGCGGCAATGGCCTCCTCGGTCAGACCGCTCTTTTTGGCGGCAAGGGTGATCAGCTCCTTATTATATAAGGGAATACCCAGCTTGTCGGCAACGGCCTGTGCAATCTCGCTGCCTCCGGATGCGTACTCACGCGCCATAGTGATGACCATAGGTTCCTTCATACTGATACACCTCACAATATTTTATGTAGTATGCGCAAAAAGGCATACTATTCTGCTTATAGTATAACCTGATTTTGTGAAAAACGCAAGAAAAAATTGCGGGAAAGGAGCAGTGCGGGCGGGGCTTTCGCGCCTTGCCGCCGGCGTTCGTCCCCACAAAAACTGCCCGCGGCAGAACACCGCGGGCAGGGAAAACAGAATGTAAAATTTTATTCGGTCACTTCGCCGGAAATCTCCTTGATCGCGGACACGGTTGCGGCGAGATTCTGCATGTCGCTGGGCACGATCAGCTTGGTGGCCTTGCCGTCAGCGACCTTCTCCATGGCCTCCATGCTGCGCAGGGCCAGATAGTTGTGGTTGGGGTTCGCCTCGTTGATCATGCGGATGGCATCGGCCTGTGCCTTCTGGACGGTCAGCAGGGCTTCGGCTTCGCCCTCGGCCTCGCGGATGCGCTGCTGCTTCACGGCCTCGGCACGCAGGATGGCGGACTCCTTTTCGCCCTCGGCGCGGGTGATGGCAGCCTGCTTTTCGCCCTCGGCCAGCAGGATGGAGGCGCGCTTCTCGCGGTCCGCCTTCATCTGTTTCTCCATGGCCTGGCGGATCTCCACCGGCGGCTCGATGTTTTTCAGCTCGACGCGGTTGACCTTGATGCCCCAGCGGTCCGTGGCCTCGTCAAGGCTGGCGGTGATCTTCGTGTTGATGAGGTCGCGGCTCGTCAGGGTCTCGTCGAGCGTCATCGAGCCGATGATGTCACGCAGCGTCGTGGCGGACAGGTTCTCGATGGCCTGGATCGGGCGGTTGACGCCGTAGGCGTACATCTTGGCGTCAAACACCTGAAAGAAAACGACGGTGTCGATCATCATCGTGACGTTGTCGCGGGTGATGACGGGCTGCGGCGGGAAGTCGGCGGCCTCCTCCTTCAGTGAGACCTTGCGGGAGATGCGCTCGACAAACGGCGTACGGATGTGCAGGCCCGCGCCCCAGGTATCCTTGTAGACGCCGAGCCATTCGGTGACATAGGCGTTGGACTGCGGCACAATAACGATGCAGCGCACCAAAACCACCAGAATAATGATGAGCAGGATGGCAAAGACTAACAGCATTTGGGGGTCCTCCTTTTTCCTTTGTGATTTAAACCGCAGCCGCGTCAGCGGTCACGGGAGCGACAATAAGGATCGCACCGTCCACGGCCACGACCTTGCAGCGGGTGCCCTGCGGGAGTGTGACCTCGGCGCGGGCCTGCCAGTCCAGGCCGTCCACGCGGACCCGGCCCGGAAGGCCGGGCTCAATGTCCACAAGCACAACGCCCTGCTTGCCGATGGTCAGCGGCGAGCCGTTCGTGACAGGGGCACGGTGCGCGCCGCGCCGACTGATGAGCCGGGGCAGCATCAGGCCGAGCGTAATGGCCGATACAACGGCAAAAACAAGCATCTGCCAGCCAAAGCCGACATTAAAAAAGCTGACCAGCATGGCCGCGGCAGCGCCCACCGCAAACCAGACCGAGACAAGCGCCGTTGTGGCGGCCTCGACCATGATGAACGCCACGACGGCAACCAGCCATAAAATCGTATCAAACCACATGGAAATCTCCTTTCAGGGACAGAAAGCGGCTTTATGACCACTGTAACATTATGACGGTATTCTGTCAAGATTGCCGAAGAAATTTTACAAAACTGCAGGAAAAGTGCAAAGGATTGCAGCCCTCCTTCGAGCGGCTTTGCAGGGAGGGGTCTTGCCCCCTCCGCGGCGGGGTGAGGGCACCCCGCCCTACGGTTTGCTTGTAAGGGGGGATGTAGGGCGGCATGCCCTCATGCCGCCGGGATGTGTGCGGCTGCAGCAAAGTGCCCGGGGCGGCGGGGACGCCGCCCCCTACAGCACCGACGCGCCCGGCAGGCGGGCACTGACGCGGATTTTCACGAAAAACATCGGTTTTCCGTAAATTATTGTAATTTCCAATCATACGGCTCTTTACCTTTTGAAAAAAAGTGGTATAACAGAAGCAAGTAAGATGAACAAAGTATGCGCTGTAAACAGTGTACCACAAAACAGGAGGAGCGACAATGAAAAACTGTTTTGACCGCACACCCCACACGATGAAGGACTGGTTGCTGCTGGCGGCGGGCGCCGCGGCGGTGTTTGCCGCGGCAGACTGGCTGCCGGACGTGCTGCGCAGGGCCGGGGCGTTTCTCGGGCTGCTGGCACCGTTTGGCTGGGGGCTGCTGCTGGCCTATGTACTGGACATACCCACGCGCTTTTTTGCACAAAAGCTCTTTGGCGGCAGGCGCGGCGGGGCGATGGCCGTCAGCTATGCGCTGTTTTTCGGTGCGCTGGCGCTGCTGGCGGCGCTCGTCGTCCCGCAGCTCGTGCAGAGCGTGACGACCTTTGCCGGGCGGCTCGGCGCGTATGAGGAGACCATCCGCGGCCTGCTGGTCTGGGTGCAAAATACGTTCGGCATCGATACGGCCACGGCGGAACAGCTTGTGCAGATGGTGGGCACGGCACTGCAAAATTGGTTCGGCGGTTTGTCCCACAGTGCGGCGCGTGCGGCGGCGGATTTCGTCTCCGGCGCGGCGGGGGCTGCGGGCAACGCCGTGGTGGCACTGGCCGCCAGCATCTACCTGCTCTCCGGCAAGGAGGCGCTGCTCCGCGCGGCCCGGGCGTGTCTGCATGCGGCGCTGCCGCCGCGTGCCGCGGGCAGTGTGCTGGAAATCTGCCGTCTTGCCAACAAAATTTTCAGCGGCTACATCGGCGGGCAGCTGGTGGACGCCCTGCTCGTGGGCGGGGAAACATTTGCGCTGATGTCGATCTTCGGGCTGGAATACGCGCCGCTGCTGGCCGTGCTGGTCGGCGTGACAAACATTGTCCCGGTGCTGGGGCCGTTCCTCGGTGCGGTGCCGGGGCTCATCATCCTGCTGCTGGAATTGCCCTGGAAGGCGGCAGAATTTGCCATCATTATTTTTGTGGTCCAGCAGGTGGACGGCAACTTTATTGCGCCGCGCATTCTGGGCGGGGCCACCGGCCTGCCGGGGCTGGGCGTGCTGTTGGCCATCGTGGTGGGCGGGGCGTGGTTCGGCATCCCGGGCATGGTGCTGGGCGTGCCGACGCTGGCCGTGCTGGCGGCGCTGCTCAAACAGGCTGTCGGGGCAGGGCTGACGGCCCGCGGCCTGGATGAAAACGGTGAGCCGCGCCGGAATTTACCAGGCGGGCCGCAAGAAAATTAACAAGTTATTCCTTGCAATACAGGCGTGCATAGCGTACAATACTCTTGTAAAATGATGTAAAAGGAGCGGAGCATTTGAAAGAGGAACATATCTGGACCAAAAAGCCGGAGACGATGCTGGACTGGTTCTGCGTGGTCGGAGCCTGTATTGCGCTGTATCTGACTTTGAACAATCTGGGGTACTTTCTGGGGAAAATCGGTGTGTTTATCGGCATCGTGTCGCCGTTTGCGGGCGGCATAGTCATTGCCTATGTGCTTGACCCGATGGTCAAGTTCTTCTACACAAAGCTGTTTAAAGAGAAGAAAAAGACGCGCGGATTCGCGATCCTTCTGGCGTATCTGGTGGCAATTCTGCTGCTTGTGCTGCTGGCATGGCTGGTCATCCCGCAGATCGTGGACAGCATCGCCATGCTGTTTACGAACTTCCCAAGCTACATACAGAGCGTACAGGATATGCTGGGCATGGCTCAGGAGCGCTTCGGCGTTGACCTGTCGTCGGCCACAAAAGTGCTGGACGATTCCGAGGCGATGGTCAAGGAAATCTACAGCATGGCCAGCGCCGCCATGCCGCAGATCGTGGCCAGCATCGGCAGCGTGGCATCGAACTTTGTGGCGACCTTCACCTCGATTGCGGCCAGTATCTATATGCTGGCGGACAAGGAGCATCTGCTCCATCAGCTGCGCACGCTGGCGCATGCCTTCCTGCCGGAAAAGGCTGCGGAAAACACGCTGCGCATCTGCCATTATGCCAACGTGAATTTCACGGGCTTCTTTGTGGGCAAGATCATTGACTCGGCCATCATCGGCGTTATCACGTTTGTGGCAATGGCGATCCTGCGGCTCGATTTTGCACTGCTCATCAGTGTGTTTATCGGCATCACGAATATTATCCCGGTATTTGGCCCCTTCATCGGCGCGATCCCCAGCATCTTCATTCTGCTGTTGGTTGACCCGATCCAGGCGGTCATCTTCGGCGTGCTGATTCTGGTCATCCAGCAGGTGGACGGCAACTTCATCGGCCCGAAGATCCTGGGCTCGTCCATCGGCATCTCTGCCTTGTGGATCCTGTTTTCCATCGTGGTCGGCGGCGACCTGTTCGGTCTTGTGGGCATGGTCGTCGGCGTGCCGCTCTTTGCGACCTTCTACGGCCTGGCGCGGGAATTTGTGCACTATATGCTGGACAAGCGCGGGCTGGACAGCGAGGGAAACCACGTTGGTGAAGTGGTGGAGGATGAGGAGAACGTGTTTGAGTGATGCAAGGGGGAACGGGCGGTGTAATGCACGCCCGGCAAAGCCCCTCCGGCCATCGCTGGCGCTCGGCCACCTCCCCTGTGAGGGGAGGCTTTAGACGCGGGCGAAGCCGCCTGAGGGACTCTGCCCGTTTACGGCTGCCCGGCACTTGGCCCCCTCTGTCCTTTCTTTATAAAGAAAGGACCAAAGAAATTTCAGCGTCTTACCCCAAAAGCAAAGCACCTGTTTACTGCTTTTTACCGCAGCAAACAGGTGCTTATTTTTTATGGCTTTGTCTGTGACTGATTCTGTGCCCCCGGCAGCAGGGTCACCACATCCCGCAGCAATACCAGCGGGCTTTCGCCCTTCTGCACGCGCAGGCTGAAATAAGGTCGGCCCAGTGCATTGTACAGCACCCGATGCGGGAACTTTTCCATGACCTCGCCCAGCTGCTTTGGCCCGACGATGTCACTATACAAAATCAGCTGGTCGCCGCGCTGGACGATCTCCGCAATGCCGACGCGGGCTGCGGTCACGCGCACGAGGGAGACGTCCACCAGCCCCTGCACGCTCTTGGGCGGGCTGCCGTAGCGGTCGATCAGCTCGTCGAGCACGTCCTCGGCGTCGCTCGTCGTCTCGATGGCCGCAATGCGCTTGTATGCCTCGATGCGCCCGGCAGCGTCCGGGATATATTCCTCCGGCAGGAATGCGTCCACAGTGATGTCCACCAGGCAGTCGCTCTTGTCGGGGGCGGGGGCCTCGCCGCGGGCCGCGGCAATGGCCTGACCCAGCATCTTCACGTACAAATCGTAGCCGACGGCCTCCATGTGGCCGTGCTGGCTGTGGCCCAAAAGACTGCCTGCACCGCGGATCTGCAAGTCGCGCATCGCAATGCGGAAGCCCGACCCGAACGACGTGAACTCCCGGATGGCCGAAAGCCGCTTGGCCGCGATCTCGGTCAGCACCTTATCGCGTGTGAAGGTGAAATACGCATACGCCTTGCGGGAGCTGCGTCCCACGCGCCCGCGGATCTGGTACAGCTGGCTCAATCCCATGCGGTCCGCATTTTCAATAATCAGCGTGTTGCAGTTGCGCACGTCCACGCCGGTCTCAATTAAGGTGGTGCAGACAAGGATGTCGATCTCGTTGTCCAACAATTGCTGCCACACCGACGAAATCTGTTCCTCGGTCATCTTGCCGTGGGCAATGCCGATACGCGCCCCGGGCACGAGCTTGCCCACCCGCGCGGCGCATTCCTCAATGTTGTCCACGCGGTTGTGCAGGTAGTATACCTGCCCGCCGCGGGCCAGCTCCTTGCGGATGGCCTCGGACACGATGCCCTCGTCGTACTCGAGCACATAGGTTTCAATCGGCTGGCGCTCAAACGGCGGCTGCTCAATTGTGCTCATATCGCGGATGCCCGACAGCGCCATGTTCAGCGTGCGGGGGATCGGCGTGGCCGACAGCGTCAGCATATCGACACCGATGAAGCTCTCTTTGAGCTTTTCCTTGTGCTTGACGCCGAACCGCTGCTCCTCGTCGATGATGACAAGGCCCAGGTCCTTGAATTTCACATCGCCGGACAGCAGCCGGTGCGTGCCGACTACAATGTCCACGGTGCCGTCCTTCAGCCCGCGCAGCGTCTCCTTCTGCTCCTTGGGGGTGCGGTAGCGGGACAAAAGCCCGATGCGGATGGGGAAGGACTCCATGCGGGTCAGCGCGGTGTTGAAGTGCTGCCACGCCAGAATCGTCGTGGGGGCCAGGATCGCGCACTGCTTGCCGCCCATCACGCATTTGAACGCGGCGCGCAGTGCGACCTCGGTCTTGCCGACGCCGACGTCGCCGCAGAGCAGCCGGTCCATCGGCCACGGCTCCTCCATATCGTGCTTGATGTCCGCCGCGCAGGTAAGCTGGTCGGGCGTTTCCTCGTAGGCAAAGCGCTGTTCAAAATCACCCTGCCAGGTGTCGTCGGCGGGGAAGGCGTAGCCGTGCGCCTGCTTGCGGCGGGCGTACAGCTCGATCAGCTCCTTCGCCATCTGCTCCGTCGCAGCCTTGACCTTCTTGCGGGTCTTGGCCCAATCGCTGCCGCCCAGGCGGCTCAGCTTCACGTTGTCGCTGTCGCCCGGCGCAGTGTAGCGGGACAAAAGGTCCAGCTGGGTGACGGGCACGTACAGCACGTCCTTTTTGTCGTATTCGATGCGCAGATAGTCCTTTGTGACGCCCTGCACGGCCATCCGCTGGATGCCCGCGTACCGCCCGATGCCGTGGTTCTGGTGGACGACCAGATCACCCACCGAGATTTCGCTCAGGCTGTTCAGCGCGTCCTTATTGCGCTTTTTCTTCTTCTGTGCGCCGCTCACGCCGAAGGCGCGGGCCGTAAACACGGCGTATTTCGCAAACGGCAGGCTGCACCCGGCGGAAAGCTGCCCCGGCAGGATCTGCACCAACCCGGCGCTCGGCTCCGCCGCCGCGTCCGTCGTGACGTTCAGCCCTTTGGTGCGCAGGTCGGCGGCCAGACCTGCCGCCGCACGGGGCGTGCCGGCCATGACCGTGACCGCCGTGCCGCCGCTGCAAAGCGGCTGGATGTCCTCCAGCAGCGCCGCGACCTCGCCGCCCCAGGCGGGCAGCGTGTGGGCGGGTGCGTTGACGATGGTTTTCAGCGGCACATCGGGCATGCTGCGGGCAAAGTTCTCGGCGCAGAGCGTGCGGTGCGCGGCGCACTGCGCCCAGAGCCAGCCGCTCTCGGCGTAGAGCTTATCCAGCCCTGCCGCCAGCACGCCGTCCTCCAGCAGGGCGGAAAGCTCCTCGCCCCGGCGGAACGCGGTGGCGCGCTCGGCCTCCCGCAGGGAGGCCGGCTCCTCCAGGATCAGCAGCGGATCGTCAAAGTAGTCTAAAATCGTCGCAGGCTCGGGATAGCGCAGCGTGAGATATTTGTCCATGTTGACGGGCATCGCGCCGCCGTCCAGCTGTGCCAGGTCCGCAGCGGTGCAGGTCTCTAAGGCGGTGCGCCGCCTGCCGCGGGCCTTTTTGATATAGGAGCGGATCTTCTCCGCTGCGTCGGCGGGCTGACCGAACAGTATCTCCCGCGCGGGGGAGACGTAGATTTTTTCAATCGGCTCGTCGCGGCGCTGGGTCGCCAGATCGAAGGTGTGCATCGTGTCGATCTCGTCGCCCCAGAACTCCATGCGGGCGGGCTGCTTCATGTCGGGCGCGTAGATGTCCGCAATGTCGCCGCGGATCGAAAACTGACCCGGGCCGTCCACCTGGTCGCGCCGCGTATAGCCTGCGCCGTACAAAAGCGCGGTCAGCTCGGCGCGGGGCAGTGTGTCGCCGGGGCGCAGGCTGCGGGTGTTCGCGCAGAAATCCGCCCGCGGCGTCGTGTATTGGGTCAGGCCCTCGTCGGGCACGCAGACGGCCTGCAGCCGCCCGCCGACGAGGTCGCCCAGCACGGCCAGACGGCGGTATTCGTACTCGCGGCCCGTGCCCTCGATGGGGCGCAGCACATAGTCGCGGGCAGGGAACACTGCCGCCGCCACGCCCAGCGCGTTCAGGTCGCCCGCAAACCGGGTCGCCTCGGCCTCGCCGGGCGTCACGATGCAGAGCGGCTTGTCGAGGGCCTTCGCCAGCGCGGCATAGACCATCGCCCGGCCCGACCCCGGTATGCCAAATAAGGCGCAAGCCCCCGGACCCCCGAGCGCCTGCGCCAGTCTTGCGTATTCGTCTGTTTTGGTGAAAAGTGCGTTGAACATAAAAGAACCCATTGTATAAAGCAAACGTAGGGCGGGGTGACCTCACCCCGCCGCGGCGGCCTGAGGTCAGGCCGCCCTACGTCTGACCGAAAATTGGCTTCTTGCTTATCAGCCGTTCAAGAACTCCGTCTTAAGCCAGCCGTAGGTGCCGTTGTAGTTTACAACGACCCAGCTGCCGTCCTCATTGGTGCCCAGCGCGGTCACGCCGGTGGAGGCGGGCACCTGACCGGTCTTGTCATAGTCGGTGGCGGG
>RRZT010600760.1_pt1 | contig 11585 bp, 13 predicted proteins | sample 2165551 | NCBI WGS metagenome assembly RRZT01 (sample SAMN10456910, study PRJNA506462) | wastewater metagenome | biome: wastewater; feature: sludge; material: wastewater sludge; isolation source: wastewater sludge with Escherichia coli K12::gfp cells carrying plasmid... | place: USA: Moscow, Idaho... | reverse complement strand
TCTTCTGGCTCATCTATAAAATCATAGGCTCCCAAACCCGCAAAGGGAACTTTTATATTATTCTGAAAGTCATTAATTATTTTACTTTTAGTTGCTATGATGAGAGAATCCTGTGATTTTTTTAGATTTTCTTTCTTGCTGTTGAATGCTGAACCTTCTTTAATCATTGCTTTCAAAGAGTCAATTTGACTCTTTAACCACTTCGTCGAACCTTCGGTTTCATTTTTCAAGTCGGCTTTTGTGGTGATATTAAAAACATCCTTCCACGACTTTTTCTCTTTTTTTAGCTTCGGATTATCCGCTTCTTTTATTTGCTCTACAATTTTTGGATTATTCGCTTTCTTTGACTGTGTCGGCGTAAGGGTATTAAACTGTCCGTATATTGAGATGTGAAAAGACAAAATCAATCCTGCTATAAAATATTTTTTTATGGTTTTCATTTATGCTATTTTAATATTTTCATTGATGATAAGTTCTACTTCTTTATTAATTTTTCTAAAGTTGGTCATCAAAACATCTTCTTTGCGGTTATTTCCAGCTTTGTCTACAAATGAATAGTAGTTTGGCATCGGAATGTAGTTTTGTTCTTCTTGTTTAATGGATTTCATATCCAAATTGATTTTACCATTCACAGCGGATGTTTTGTATTCATCAGTGTCATTTTCTTCTCCTTGTGCGATCATTCCGACCATTTCTCCAGTTCTCAGCGCGGCAATCTTTCCAGCGGGAATCATAAAATCCATTTTTTCGTTAATACTGGTTGTTGTTCCTTGTTGCGATATGGATTGAGAAAATGATTTCTGCTTGATTTTACCGAATAATTTTTCAAGCCACTCCAAGGTGTTTTTATCTCTTGCTGAACCCGAAAATATATTCCCAACAATGGCAGAAATGGTATCTGCGACTTCTTTTTTATAGAACTGTCGTAATTGTGGTAGTTCCTGAAGACCTAGCAACACAGCAACCCTGTTGCTTCTCGCGGTTGCCACCACGTTGTCGATTTTATGGATATAAATCGTCGGAAATTCGTCTGCGATAATTCCTCCTGGCAAATTATGTTTGGAATTGACCAAACGTAACGTTCTATTCAGAACTGCAGAATACAATGCTGAATTAATATCCTGTGTTCCGGGATCGGAAGCGAGAATAATGATGGACGGATTTTCTCTATCGGTCATTTTCAATTCCACTTCATCCCCCGAAAACACCCAAAAGCTTTCTTTGGTAGCTAACCTTGAAAGGAAAATTTTTAATGTTCCGACTTGTCCTTCCAATTGGTCAAAAGCTTTGTTATCATACGCTGTCTTGAAAGGAGAAAGCAAGGAACCTATCTCTTCGTTGGTAAACAGCGTATCAAAAATTTCTTTATAACTGCGATTCATAAAAGAAAGAATATGGGGTAAGTCTGAATACTTTCCATTTTCTAATTTTGCAAAATAGTAAATACAAGAAGCCAGAAAATTGATGGCTGACTGAGTAAAAAATGCTTCAGAACCACCCCCTGAACTCGAACCTCCTTTTTGCAATGAGGAAACCATTGATTCTGCCATTTCCTGTGCTTCTGCTAAAGTTTGGATGTACTTTTTATGAAACGGATTGACTCTTCTTGATTTTTCGACCTCATTCAGATTAATCACGTGAAACTGATAGTTGTAATCCGATTCCTGGCTTTTTTTGAGCAGATAATGATAGTACGCAATCTGTGCTAAATCGGGAAATTTAAAGTCATAAATTATAAGGCAAAAACCTTTGGCAATCATCTGTCGGATGGCAGGATTAATGACTCCGAATGACTTTCCGCTTCCTGGTGTTCCGATCACCATCGTTCCACGGAACGGATTCAGATTAATCCAGCCTTTGTTGAGTTTCCCTTTGTATCGAAATAGATAAGGAATATTGATATTGATTCCCGATTTAATCAGTTCCTGATTTTGGTCAAAGCTTTCTTCTTCCACATTCCATCGGTCTTTTCCCATTTTCTGCTGCATCAATTTTGAAATAGAATCGGCGCCCATCTGAAGGATAACCGCTCCTAAAAACGATAAAAACGCATAAATGACCTGATAAAGATTGAATCCCGGAAATAGCTTGGGAAGTTTTGTATTTCCTGCTTCATTTTGCCAAATAAGCGATGAAAAAATCATCAACAATCCCAAAATCATAGGAACTACGATTTCCGTAGCGATATGGAGGTCTTTCTTTTTCTGGGCTTTTGTTCCGATGGCGACTAATGCTATCAAAATCAGTGTGGCAAACTTGGCATTAACAGGAGGATAGATAAAACTCAATTTTGAAAAATTTTTCAATAAGTTGGATACCACTGGAACATTCGCATTGAGATAAAAAAGCGAAGCACAATCTAATGCAACAATTGCATACACTGCTTTTTGTAAAAAGGCATAAATTTTTATTTGATGTTGTTGTTCTTGCATCACGAATAGTTTTCAAAGTATTCACTTAATAATTTGTGTTGTTCAAGTAAATTATTGTGTAGATTTTTTTGCTGTTCTTGCAATTGTACTTGCCGTTCTTTAATTTTAACAAGTTTGATATTCAAATTATTAAATTGATCAATTAATTCATTTCCTTTTTTTTCAACCCTTTCAATAATAAGTGAGCGAATTGCTTCTTCTGACACTTTTTCATAACAATCTTTTAAGATCAGTAGCTTTTCATCTTCCTTTATAAATTGCTTCCGTATTTTTTCAAAAATGATTATGAAGGTAACAAGCAATAAAATGAGTGTAAAACTCGCTATAGATATGATAATTGTAAAATTGTCCATTATATTAATAGATTAAAATGTATCGGCTTTAAGGATGTCCGAATAGTTCACTTTCATTTCGATGGTTCTGCCAGAAAGTTGTTCTTCGATTAATCGGATCATCATCACTTTAGAATTGGGAAAAGTGAATTTTTTGAAGACATAAATATTTCTGAAATTCTTTTTAAAATGCTTTTGGGCATTGAGTTGAAAAATGGGAATCATCTCAATACTCTGATTGTTTGTGGCTTTGTATATTTTTTTGTCTTCTATGGAAAACTTTAGGTCTTCAATGTCATAACTCAGATTGGAATTATTTTTAAAAGTCATATCCAAAAAAATATAATCGCTGATGACATACACATTATTGAGTTGCATATTGAGCTTCAGATTTTTTTCTTCTCTGATCGGATTTTTCTCCAATTTTTTCTGAATAATGTCCATTGCAAATTTTCTCAGCTCAAGATTTGAAAAAACCATTTTATCAAACTCAATCGGCTGCATTTCTTCGGGTTGAATGTGAATATTGGTGACCGTATTCAAATTTTCAGAATTTCTATAAATGACTTTGTATTGCGCAATAAACGATTGTCCGACAACGGTAATCACTCCGATTTGGTCGCCATTAGAAAAAGTATTTGGACTTTTTGATTGATCTTTTGAATCGGTTTCTGGCTGGTTAGTAATTTTAATTCTGGCAATATTGGTGGCTGGTAAATCTCCTGTGAGTTTCTGAGTGGATAAGTCGACATACTGAATCGGTTCTGGTGAAATAATATGTAAATTAATTCCTTCGGTAATTTCTATTTCCGGTAAATCGGAACTCAATTGTTCTTTAGTAGCTGTTTGTGCGGTTAAAAATTGAGCTGTACATAATAACAGACTGTATAATATCGTTCTCATTATCTTATTTTTTTTGTTGGTTTTGTGAATCTTTTAATTGTTTTTCGTCAATCAGGAATACATAGGAATTGTACTTCAATTTGGCTTTGTTGGTTTTGATAAGGTTAGCAATGGATTTGGAAGTAGAAGTAAATAGTTTGGAACCAATGCTGGTAAAAAATCCCTGTCCACCCATATCCATCTGAGTTCCCTGAACAGAATTGCTTCCCATTTCCCGTAACATATCCCTGAAAACACTTTGGGGTACATACAATCCTTTCATTCCGTCAATATCATAAATCGACAGATTAACAGGGAAAATTTCCCCTTTGGTAAATACCGATACAATCGTCAGGTCAACTCTCTGCATGGAAAATCCTGAAATCTGTCCGTAAAGAATTGAGCCTTTATCGATCTTTCTGTTTCCTACGAAGATGTCTTCCAATAGCCGGAACCGGATTCTGCTTCCCAGAAGACCTTTGTTGTTTTCATCAATCACGGCTTTGATAAAGCTGTTTTCTTTTTCTTTATAGAAAGCATTGAAGCCGTTGTTAATGCCGGATTTGCTGACATTGAATGTGGAATTGAGAAACTCGTCCATTTTTTCTTTATTCGCTTTGAGCATCTGTTCTGCCGCCAGCTTACTTTGATACTCAGGATCTCTTGCTTTTTCTAAGGAATCCATAACCAGCATTTGCTGCTTCAGATATTTAACTGGGTCTTGCTGGACACTTTGTGTCTTTTCTTTTGAAGCATCAGCGTAATTATTTTCCTCTTTTCCATACGATTTATCATTCAGCATTCTGATGATATCCGAAGACCTTTTGTAATCTTTGTCGTCATTCTGCTGATTCGGATTATAATACGATGACGGGTTTCCTTTTGCCTGATACCCGTTTTGCCTTGAAGAAACTGCTTTCAATGAATCGATCTTTCTTTTCTGGGCTAATGACAGCTGATCTCCATAATTTAATAAGCTGTCTTCTTCTTTACTCAGACCTTCCAGCATGGTTCTGTTATCATCTTTTTTGAAAAAAGCATCATACGCATCGTTTTTAGTCATAATGGAATCCTGCGTTTCTCCTAACGAAAGAGAAAGCTCCTTGGGCTTATCTTTTTTCGATGTATCTTCTTTGGTAAACTGAGTGCCTACATATACAAAAAGCAACAGAAACGGTAATGCCAAAAGAGGCAGTATATATTTCTTCTGCTTGAAATCAATTTTTTTAATGTCCATTTTTTAGTTTTTGAAATTGGTTAAACAAATATTCAATTCTAAGGCTGTCTTCTTTTTGTAAAGCATGGCTGTCCCTTTTTACTTTTAAAGACTTGAGCTCGGTAACTATTTTTTCCATTTCTTTTTCGTTGTTTACAGTTGTATTTTGGCTTGTATTGCTATTGGAATACAGAATTGGAGGCTTTATTTTAAATGCGGTTTCAGAAGGAAAGAAAATTCCCTGTATCATAGATATGACGAATGAAACCGACAGAAAAAGCATTGAATAGGTAAAAAACTTTTTTGGGTTTTTAACCGCCCAATCCAGCCACTTTTGTCCGGTTTGTTTGAGGAAAGCATTCATTGTTAATACGAATTTTTAGTTTGATTTGAAATCTCTTCATTATTGATGATCCGCCAGTTTTTAAGGATCACACCGTGAGGATTATTGGGACTTCGGATGATGTCTTCAAAAAAGCCTTCTGTAATTAATTTTCGTGTAATGACGGATGATTTTCTTGTAATCATCTGTTTTCCAAAAAAAGCGAATTTTTTCTGCTCCATATTGACTGCTATCGAATCGGTATGGATGCTTACCATGGAACTGGAAGCAATAATCTGGTTATAAAAGCCTTTTTCCTTTAAGTTGGTATATTCTTTTTTTCCGCTGTCATCAATCAGATACAGCGATTTTTGAATATTATCCTTAATATAGGCATCATCGGGAGCGAGCGTAAAAAACAGCCTGTGGAACAATTCGATCTGGGCTTTGTATTCCACAGGTCTGTTCAATAAGACATCGGTCTGCTTTGCCAGAACCGGAACCCCATTGTCCAGAATATAAATGGATTTTCGGGCATCCTCAATCATTTTGTACGCAAAGAAAAAACCACCGATAACAATGAAAACCGCAAAAGCAATGGCTGACAATGAAACAATCTTATTGACTTTAATTCTTTGTTCTATATTTTTGATAAGCATTTTTATTTGTTTTGTTTATTATTCATTGCACTATTCACTCTACTGGATGCAGAGCCTGCCGCTGCGGATTTTACGGCAGAGGCTCCTCCTGTTTTAACAGCCAAAACAGCGGCTTTGGCACTGCTCGCCATTTTTCCTGCGGCACTTTTCATTTTGGTCATTGCTCCGGCTCCTCCGGCAGTAACAATCGTGTCGGCAATGGTCGGTGTCATTAAAACTCCGATTCCCGTTACGATATATGCCACACAGGTAAAGAGCTGATTGTAGATCATGCCTGAATTACTTACATAAACCAGCAATGCATCTAAATTGGTAATGGTTCCGTTGGTTAAAAGTGTATCATACCTTTCAATTTCCATTTCATAGCCGGAAGCGATGAGTTGCTGACCGATATTGATAATGGTGTAAGCGACAAAAGTGTACAGATTGATATTGATAAATTTGGATACCCAGCTATACAAAGAATTTTCAAATCCGGGGATGAGAGCCATTCCAACTGCGATTGGTCCTAAAACGATAAGAATGTACGCCCAGATTTTCTGGATAAAGAAAATAAGATAGACACAAACCCTGAGAATGGAAAGACATACAAATTCAATGAGTTCAGCCACTAATTTTTGCATTTGAAACTCCATTCTTATTGACCATTCTTTGATCGGCTGAATGAGCTTGTCCAATCCCTCGCTGATATCAAACCACGAATCGTCTGCATCTTTGCCTGTATTGTCAATGACATCCTGTTTGGCATCTTCTTCGGCCCTCAGCTTTATTACCGCATCCAGCAATTGCTGCTGCTTTTTAAATCTTTCGATCCTTAAATCATTGACCTCGGATTCGATATCGCTGAAAATGGAGATTCCCGGTTCAGCAATCGCCTCAAAAGGAGCTTGAATCATACTTACAAATCCACTCCAATACACGAGTGTAAATCCAATGAGGATAGGTTTCAGCATGGGGGTAATTTCCCATTCACGATCTCCGGCTGCCATCTGCCAGCCCATATATCCAAGATACATCAAAGCTCCCAGACCTCCGATGGCTCTTCCGACCAATGCGGATCCGGCAGCACTGTCCTGTACACTGTTGTCCAGTTTTGTAAAAACTTCCATAAACCATTTTTCAAAAGCACCGTCGCCTTTTAAAAATTGGAGGAGATTGCTGTAATCACTGTCTGTCTGGGCAAACCCCATGACAGGCAATAGTATTGCCAATAGGCAACAAAATAGTGTGAGTGTTTTATTCATATCTAATATCGGTGTTTGTATTGTTGCATGGTATTATGCACGATTTGTTTATCTGACGCAGGAGTCCAGTTGGCAGGTAAAGCAGTAGGTAAATGGTTCTTCAGAATATTTTTATAATCTAAAAGCAGTGTGGTCTTATTATTATACTTTCTTAATTCCTGAACAAATTTTCGCCATCTGATCAGTGTTTCATGATACATAATGAACCTTTTTCCTCTCGGCATATCCATAGATCGGGACATTGCATATTTTTCCTTGATTAAATCCAGTTCTTCCTGAAGCCTTTTTAGTGTCCCCGTCGTATTGAGAGTTTCATACGTCTGCTGGTCTTTCAGCCGCCATTCCATAAAATTTTGGGGCATGTCGGGAAATTCAGTAATGGGCTTTAGCATTCGTTTGTAATACAGCAGCCAAAGAGGGTCTGCATCCACAGTAGCTGAAGTCCAATGGGCAAAATCCTGTACATTTCGTTTATAAATAGTGTCGGATGCCGCTTTTATCTTTTTGGCTTCTTCTTCCTCGTATTTTCATTGAGCGTATCTCTGATTCTGTACTCCCGTAGGCTTTAATGGTCTTATATCGTCGCCATCCTTATAATCCCTATTGATGCTGGGCGCCCACATTCCCCAAACCGTGGCATAAGCGAAATTCGTCTGAATACCCAGGAAATATTTGGGATATGGCCGCCAGTCTCCCCAGCTTTCAAAAGTCATCCTTTTATGCTGGGCGACAATAGAAGGGTCGTTCAATCTCTTGACACTGATTTGTGCCGATACACTGGCTGCAATAAATAGAAAGAGGAAAGATTTTCCTTTTTTGAATAGTTGTTCCATAATTTTAATTAAAGATGTATTTGTATTTTGTGATAATATCTCCGACAATGGCTTTGTCTATATTGATGTAATTTCTAAGTACAGGAACCTGATACAGGTAAGGGATCTTCTTTGCATTCTCCAATCGCAAAATGATATAGAGAATGTTCCCGTTGATATTTCTGACTCGGGTAAAGACCTTTTCAATAAGCATTTCCCTGTCCATTGCATCCATCAGGTAATCTTTATTTTCGTTCAGGATGTCCTGTGTTACTTCCTGCTGAAGCTTTACGACCTGTTTACCTATTTCAACATAATACTTTGAAACCAATACGGCATATTCAGGATGTTGAGCAGATAGTTCTAACATTCTGTCGGAGTTTTCTACAATCTTCCCAAGATATTGATAGAGATAGATCAGCTTTTTGCTCTGCGTAAGGGCTGAATTAACATTTTTTAGCTGCTGATAGATGTATTCCTGAATCGCAATGATTTGGGTGGTTTTATTATTGATTTCGTCATAAAGCTCTTTCTGCTTTTCATAAGAATCCAAAAATGTCTGTTCACTTGCCAATCGTACGGCATGGTCTTTCGTAAGCTGTACCAATAGCTTGTCATTGATAACAATCTGCTGGCTGTTCACTGAAATGGCAGAAAACAGGAAGATGCCACAAAAAAATAGTTGTTTGCTCATGTCTCTTTTATTTTTTTTATAGAATTTGCGAAATGCATTCATCGACTGATAGGAGATAATCTTCGATTTCATTTTTAAAAGGATTTAATGTTGTTCATTATATTTTCCACGACCTGCCTATCCCTGTTAACGTAATATTGAAATGCTCTTTTGTTCCGTAAAACTTTCGCTTTAATATCTCTGATCTTTAAAAGCATATGGGTAGAGTTCCGGCTCAGGGTTTTCACTTCTGCCAAAGCATAATCCAGTAATATTTTACGCTCTGACTTTTCCATCTGGTTCATGGCACCATAAGACAGAATGATCCCCGTTATTAATCGGGTTACCATTTGCAGATCATCTACAAACTGTACCTGGGAAGGCAGTACCGCAATAATGGAATAAGGTGCTGTATTGATCTCGTTAATGATTGCCGTCTGGTTGTTAGTTATTTTTATAATTTCTCTGCTCATCGCAATTCCGGTAGGTATTGCCTGGATAGCAAATGACACAATGCGTAATCTGTCCTGAATCTTGGTAACTTTGTCTTTGAAGTCGTTCCATTGTGTTCTGTTGGCAACTTCCGCACTGGCATTGAGGGTCTGTTTCTGCCTCATTTCTTTTTGCCTGTCGTGTTCTTTCATCGCAGCATTGATTTGAATATCCATCATCGGGAAGGAAACATTTTCTTTTTGCCACGCAGGAGTGGAACCGCCACCCATAGAAGTCATTACCACATAAACAGCCGGAATCAATAAGCCCAGAAATAGTTGTTTTTTGCCTCCATAAAGCAGGCGAACCACATTCTTCGATTTCATATAAAAAAGATTAAAAATTTCGTTTATACCGGTTCATTATATTTTCCACAATTCCTTTATCTGTATTGATGTATCCTGCAAATGGATTTATAGAATTCCAGAATCCTAATCGGTTGGCTTTTTCTAACCGAAGTTTTATGGCTAAAAGCCATAGCTTCAGGTTTTTTACATTTTCGGATATGTTGTGAAGAATTTTATACCGGTCTCCGGCAGTAGCAAGATTCAGCTCTCCGGATGCAAGAATATCTGAAATATCGGTAACGATCTTCAGGCTTTGCTCATAGGTTTTTTGGGATGCCTTAACTCCGAAAATGGCATACTGCGGGTGCTGTGATGCCAATTGTACCACCTGTGATGAATAGGTATAACATTTATTCAACTCAGAATAGATCTGCTGTACCTGAATTCCGTTTTGTAAAGTCCCTGAAACTTCTTTCAGCCCTTTCAGTATTTTATTCTGAATGTCATTGGCTACGACCATCTGGGTTCCTACCCATGCCTGGGCATCTTTCAGCTTGGAGGTTTCCTCAATGACATCATTCTGCTTGGCTTTCAGATTTTCCGAATACAGGATCATTGCCGCCGTTACCGTAGGGTCTATATAGGTGTTTTGAGCGTACAATAAGACGCCGAATCCTAAAAAGATAATGGTACTCAATGTTTTCATAATGCTTTGTATTTTACCGTTTTAATCCATATTTCCTCTTTTTTCCGACAGTCAGATTCGCATGCTGAATCTTCGATAAAACCGGAAAACGTGATCATAATCTCTTTATCTGTTTGCGTGTCTATTTTTAGTGTACTCTTTTTAAAGCAGTGAGACAGAAGGACTACCTTTTCCCAGGTTGTTATTCGGATTTCATTCTCAACAAGTGCGGAAACACCATTAACCTGTTCTTTCTCTTTTTTGATGACATCTTTCATAGATTGGCTTTTAGTTTATTACACCTATTTACTCTCTTCCCGAATTCTCACGACAGGCTGGAAGACAGGGTACTACTGATATATTCCTCCAAAGTCTGTTCGTTCATTTCCAGTTCATTTTGTAAATTTTTGAAGATATTTTGTCCCTTATGCCTGATTTTAAACTCGTGGTAGAACTCAAGAGCTTCTCGGTCTAAAGGCTTTTGATAGAGATTAATCAGGGATATCATACTCCCCATATCATCCTCGAAGTTTTTTACCTGTGCCGTAAAAATTTCCAAAGCTTCATCAAAGCTTCCATACTCCTGTACATAATATTCCAAGGCAGATTTTTCAGGTTTTTCAGTGGTGTAGGTTAAATATTGCTCAAGGGAAACTTCATTGCCGTACACTTCTCCCTTGGAACCCCGCTTTAGATAAAATTCCTTGAAACGGCTTCTTCCAAATTTGTTGTTCAGATTATTGATCGTGAAAATTTTGTTCTGCTCAACTTTATTTAAGGATAGTAAAGCTGCAATACGGTCAAAATTATCTTTGAATTTGGTCTGGTCAAGCAAAATGAATGTATCGGAATTATTGATAATGGAATCTTTTACCACAGCATTTCCGATGATATCGTCCAGTTCCTGCGTTACCACAACGGCTTCACCCCAGAATTTCCGTACCGTTTTATAGAGATATAAAATGTAACCGCCCATTAGTTTTGAAGCAATGGCTTTCCATGCTTCTTCGATGATAAGCGCTTTTCTGCGGTCTTTCCGTAGTCTCATTTTTTGGATGAACGTATCCATGATAATCAGCGTTACGATTGGAAACAGTTTCGGATTGTCCTTTACATTGTCGATTTCAAAAACGATGAACGTTTCATCAAACAAGGTATTGTCAGCAGATTCATTCAAAGTGGTTCCATATCGTCCGCCTTTGTAAAAGTCCTTCAGGACAAACAAAAAGGTTCGGAGGTTAAATTCTTTTTCTGTGATTGCGTGCTTTTTGTTGTTCAGATATAGTGGAAGGAATTTATCGCAATAGTCATAGAACCCATTGAAAGAAAGTTCTTTTGCTTCCAACTTTTCTTCAAGTTCCTTGATTTTTTTAATAATGGATTTTCTAAACGATTCGTTCCACTGATCGGCTGTTTCAGGTTTTTTGATGATTTCACTGGATTTAATGAGAATCAGCTGGGTTTCATTGTAGATTTTTCTTTTGTCTTCATCATTCAGCGTTTCATAAGCTTCATAGACCTTATAAAATTTTTCACTGTCATAATCAGG
>RRZT010930443.1_pt1 | contig 11588 bp, 6 predicted proteins | sample 2165551 | NCBI WGS metagenome assembly RRZT01 (sample SAMN10456910, study PRJNA506462) | wastewater metagenome | biome: wastewater; feature: sludge; material: wastewater sludge; isolation source: wastewater sludge with Escherichia coli K12::gfp cells carrying plasmid... | place: USA: Moscow, Idaho ... | reverse complement strand
CAAGGAATCACCATGCACACCGTCAAATCAACCTGCTGTTACTGCGGCACCGGCTGCGGTGTGGAAATCGACGCAGAAGGCGATGCCGTTTTGGCGATTCGGGGCGATGCCAGCCATCCTGCCAATTTTGGGCGGCTCTGCACCAAGGGCTTGACGCTGCCGCTGTCCCGCCATGCCGCCAGCCGTGCATACGTCCCCACCCTGCGGACAGACAAAGCCACGCCCCGCCAGCCGGTGGATTGGGACCAGGCCTTAGACCACGCCGCCGACCGCTTCGCCGACATCATCCAAACACATGGCCCCGACGCGGTGGCGTTCTACCTGTCAGGGCAATTGTTGACCGAGGATTACTACGTCTTTAACAAGCTGGCACGGGGGCTGATTGGCACCAATAACGTCGATACCAACTCGCGGCTGTGCATGTCTAGCGCGGTGTCGGCCTACAAAATGGCACTGGGTGCAGACGCGCCCCCCAATAGCTACACCGACTTTGACCATGCCGACTGCGTGCTGATTGCCGGTGCCAACATGGCTTACGCGCATCCGGTGTTGTTCCGCCGCCTAGAAGAGGCTCGCGCCGCCCGTCCGCACATGAAGCTGATTGTGGTCGATCCCCGCCGCACCGACACCGCCGAAAGTGCCGACCTGCATTTGGCTATTCAGCCCGGCACCGACATCGCCTTGTTTAACGGTCTATTGCACGCCTTGATTTGGGACGCGCGGATTGACCGCCGGTTTATTGATGCCTCCACCGAAGGGTTTGATGCGGTCAAAGCCTTGGTGCGCGATTACACCCCCAAAATGGTGGCTGACCTGTGCGGCATTCTGGAGGCCGACGTGCTGACCGCTGCCCGCTGGTTTGGCGAGGCGGGCGCGGCCTTGTCGCTGTGGTGTATGGGCTTGAACCAGTCCGCCCAAGGCACACATAAAAACCTCGCGCTGATTAACCTGCACTTGGCTACCGGCCAGATTGGCCGACCGGGGGCGGGACCTTTTTCGCTGACCGGCCAGCCCAATGCGATGGGGGGGCGCGAAGTCGGCGGGATGGTCACCGCCTTATCCGGCCACCGCGACCCTGCCAACCCCGACCACCGCGCCGAAATCGCCGCCCTATGGGGGGTGGACAGCGTGCCCAGCGTGCCTGGGTTGCCCGCCGTAGCGATGTTTGATGCGATAGGCCAAGGCAAGATTAAAGCGGTGTGGATTGCCTGCACCAATCCGGCGCACTCCATGCCCGATGCCAACGCCGTCCGCGCCGCCTTGGCGGGCTGCGAGTTTGTCGTCCTGCAAGAAGCCTTTGCCGATACCGACACCGCCCCCTACGCCGATTTGCTGCTGCCCGCCGCCAGCTGGGGCGAAAAAGAAGGCACCGTCACCAACTCCGAGCGGCGCATTTCACGGGTACGCCAAGCCGTTCCCCCACCTGGGGAAGCCCGCGCCGATTGGGCGATTGCCTGTGACTTTGCCCAGCGTTTAAGCCGCCGTTTGGGGCGCGGCGCGGACTTGTTCCCCTACACCCAGCCCGCTGAGATTTTTGCCGAGCACACCCGCACCACCACGGGGCGCGACCTCGACATCAGTGGCTTGGACTACGCCACCCTAGAAGCCCTCGGGCCGCAGCAATGGCCGATGCCGCACGGCGCGACCGAAGGCACAGCGCGGCTGTATACCGACGGGGTGTTTGCCACCGACAACGGCTTGGCACAGTTTTACCCTGTGCGGCACAAAGGAGTGGCCGAGCCGACCAATGCCCGCACGCCTTTTCACTTGTTGACAGGGCGGCTGCGGGACCAGTGGCATGGCATGAGCCGAACCGGCTGTGTGCCGAGCTTGTTTGCGCACACCCGCGAAGCCGTGGCGACGCTCCACCCCAACGACTTGCTCCGCCGTGGGATTGCCGAGGGTGATTTGGTGCGCTTGTCCAATAAACACGGGAGCTGGACGCTGCCCGCCAAAGCGGATACGGGGCTGCAATCGGGGCAAGTTTTTGTGCCGATGCACTGGTCGTCTGGCTTTGTGTCTGGCGCGGGGAGTAACGCGCTGATTGGTGGGAAAGTCGATGCGCTGTCGTTTCAGCCTGAGCTGAAGCACGCGGCGATTCGGGTCGAGAAGGTCGGCTTGCCGTGGACGTGTGCGGCGGCAATTGCCAGCCCTGACCCTGTGCAGCATCAAGCGGCTTTGCGCCCTTTGCTGGCGGCGTGCCAATACGCCAGCGTGACTTTGGTGGACGGCGACACCCCGACGCTGCTGGTGCGCTTTGCCCATGCCACCTTGCCCAGCGCGGACTTTGTTGCCCAGCTTGATGCGGCATTGGGCATGGGCGGTGAGCGCGAGGCGTTCCAAGATTTGACCGACCTCACCCGTGGCATCCACAAACGGGCGCACTGGGCGGATGGGCGGCTGGTGGGGATACGTTTGGCGGGAGAATGTTGTGCCATTGATTGGCTGGCCGAGGGCATGGCGGCAGGCGGTGAGCTGGGCACGCTGCGGCTGCTGGTGTTTGCCCCGCTGACCAGCCCCCCAGGGGTGAGCCGCCGTGCGCGGATGGTGTGCCATTGCGCCAAGGTGGACGAAACCGCGATTCGGGCGGCCTTGGATCGGGGCGATTCGGTCGAGATGATGCGCGATGCACTGGGCTGTGGCGGCGGTTGCGGCGCGTGTCTGCCGGAGATTCGGCGGATGGCGGCGGGGCGGTAGGCTTCTCTTGACGGTTGGCGGTGTATGGGGGGGCGTTGAGAGGCTATTTTTGGGTTGATTCCGCCTTGGCTGACGCTTCGCACGCTAGACTTTGAGCGGGTTCTAAGCCCGCCCCTCATCCCCCGCTGCAATGCGTTATAATCGCGCGGTTTCATCCCCATCAAACCTATAAAACGGAGAGCTCCCCATGATTCTCGACCGCGTCCCTGCTGGTAAAGATTTGCCTAACGATTTCAACGTGATTATCGAAATTCCCGCCAACGGTGCGCCAATCAAGTACGAATTGGACAAAGAAACTGGCTCGATGTTTGTTGACCGTTTCATGGGCACAGCCATGTTCTACCCCGCAAACTACGGCTACGTTCCCCAAACCCTGTCCGAAGACGGCGACCCCGTTGACGTGCTGGTTGTGACCCCTTTCCCCTTGCACGTCGGTGTTGTGGTGCGTTGCCGCGCCCTCGGCGTACTGAAAATGGAAGACGAGTCCGGCATTGATGCCAAGCTTATCGCCGTACCGGTTGAAAAGCTCTGCCCAATGTACAAAGCCATCCAAAAAATGGAAGACCTGCCAGAGTTGTTGCTCTCGCAAATCTCCCATTTCTTTGAGCACTACAAAGACCTCGAAAAAGGCAAGTGGGTGAAGGTTCAAGGCTGGGATGGCATCGAAGCCGCCAAGCAAGAACTGATCGACGGCGTAGCACGTTACGTGCCTTAACGTTGTTGTTGCGGGGGGAAAAGGTCGTGGGGTTTACCTCAAACGCTGGCCCCCTGCCCACGCCACCGCCTGTTTAGCGCGGTGGCGATTGTTTACATACGGTTTGACCGTACAGCATCCGTTCTACCGCCTTCTCTTGCCACGGGCTCTGCCCTACGCTTGCCTAGCTATGCTCAACCGCTGCCACGCAGTTTCGCCCCACCCCACCATGCCCCCCTTACATGACCCCCCTAACTGATTTAAAGCACCTTAAAATGGTGGTTGAAGCCGCGTTACTGACCACGCAAGAACCGTTGTCCGTGCATCAACTCAAACACCTTTTTACCGAGACACTCACCACCGGCTTACTCTACGAAATCCTCGACGAAATTCAAGCCGACTGGGCAGGACGGGGGATTGAGCTGGTGAAGCTGGCCTCGGGGTGGCGTTTTAGGGCTAGGGTTGAGTTTCAAACCTACTTGGCACGGCTGACCCCCGAAAAACCCCCGCGCTATTCGCGGGCCGTGATGGAAACCGTGGCCATTATTGCCTACCGCCAGCCGGTGACACGCGGCGATATTGAAGCCATCCGAGGTGTTTCTGTGTCCTCCTCGGTGGTACAAACCCTGCTAGAGCGCGGCTGGATTGAGGTGATTGGGCATAAAGAAGTCCCCGGTCGTCCCGGCTTATATGCCACTTCCCGCAAATTTCTGGATGACCTTGGGCTGTCCAGCCTCAAAGATTTACCGCCCTTGGCTGACGTAGGCACACTGATTGTGCCCGAAGCCCCGAGCGACACCCCGACTGAAGAAAATCATGCCTAAATCGAATAAACCTCAAGGCGCACGCCAACCGGCATCGCGCACCCGCCGCACCGAGCCCCAAGCCCCCCGCAATCCCCACGGCCAAAGCCATTCCGGCAAAGGACGCGTGCCCCGCCACCCTGCCGACGAATTTTCTAACCGTCCGCCCCAAAGCCGTCCTGCCGCCCCGCCCCGTTCGGCGCCCCCAGCGGCCAGCAGCCCTGCCGCTCGACCAGAGGGCACGACCCCCCGCACGTCCACGGCACGCCCTGCTGCTGCCACCGACGCGCGCCATTCAGCCACCCGTCCTGCTGCGGCAACCGGCACACGCAGCCCCTTTGCTCGCCCTGCCGCCGCCACCGGCGCACGCACATCCACGGCGCGTCCTGCTGCTACTGATGCACGCCGTTCCGATGCCCGTCCTGCTGCAGCAACAGGTACACGCACGCCCACGGCGCGGCCAGCCGCCGCCACCGGCACGCGCACCCCTGCTGCCGGTGGTCGTTCCCCGCGCACCGGTATCGCTGGCACTGCAGCAGAAGGTGCCCCTTTCACCCCCCGTGCCCCTAAGCAAAGAGTGCAACGCGCCAAAAAAATGGCCTTGCGCCACGGCTCGGTGAAAGTCGAAAAGCAATCGCGTGAATTGCGCGAAAAGCGCGTCGAAACCCGCTACCTAGAAGACATGCGCTTGCAAAAAGCCTTGGCACTGACCGGACTCGGCTCGCGGCGCGAGATGGAAGACCTGATTGCCGCCGGCAAGGTAGAAGTGAATGGCAAAGTGGCCGAACTCGGCTGCAAAATCAGCCCAGAAGACAAAATCCGCTTGAACGGCAAGCCCGTATTTGTAAAGTGGCCTGACCGCTTGCCCCGCATCCTGATTTACCACAAGCAAGAAGGCGAAATCGTCACCCGTGACGACCCCCAAGGCCGCGTCACCATTTTTGACCGCCTGCCCCAAACCAAAAGCAGCAAATGGATTGCGATTGGCCGCTTGGATGTCAACACCAGTGGCCTGATGATTGTGACCACCTCGGGCGAGCTGGCCAACCGGATGATGCACCCCAGCTTTGAAGTGGAACGTGAATACGCTGTACGCGCCTTTGGCGAATTAACCGCCGAGCAAATGACCCAACTCACCCAAGGCGTTGAGCTGGAAGACGGCCCCGCGCATTTCCAGTTCATCAGCGACCAAGGCGGCGAAGGGCAAAACCGCTGGTATCGCGTCATTCTGCGCGAAGGGCGTAACCGCGAAGTGCGCCGCTTGTTTGAATTCTGTGGACTGGTGGTCAGCCGCCTGATTCGGGTGCGCTACGGCACGCTGACCCTGCCGACCCGTCTTAAGCGTGGGCAGTGGGTGGAGCTGGGCGAAACCGAAGTGGCGGATGTGTTGAAGTGGGCGGACCTGACCCTTGCGGGTGGGGTTAAGCCGCGCTGATGGGTGGTGTGCCCCGTACCAGAACCTGTTCAAAGTCTGCGAGACTCGAGTGAGCTTGCGTTGAACGGGTTCTGGCAGCGGGGCACACACCGTCGCGCCAGTAAATCACCGTAAGTCGGGTTCCCACCCGAGCTCGCCGCCGAAAATCCGCCCGTCCCACGCCGCCCTGCCCGCCTCGTTCCGCCTTGTCCGCCGCCAAACACGGGCTGAAGGCGCACCCCTGCTGTCCCCCTCCCGTATAATCGCGAGCTTCCTTTGCCTGACCAGATTAGCCGCGTATGCCCGCCACCGTTGCCAGCCTCAAACGTGCTTTACCCCACTGCCTTAACCGCGACCGCCACGCGCTCAGCCAAAAGCTGCGCCAGATAAGCAGCCGGCAAAAAGACAACAAGCCCATCGACCGTCAGCTCCAAGAAGTCGAAGCCGCTGTATTGCGCTCCACGGCGCGGGTCGAGGCACGCCGTGCCGCACTCCCTGTGCCCGATTTTGACCCTGCCTTGCCGGTCAATCAGCGGCTGGACGACATCAAGGCCGCCATTACCGCCCACCAAGTGGTGATTATTTGCGGCGAAACCGGCTCGGGTAAAACCACGCAAATCCCCAAGCTGTGTCTGGCTTTGGGGCGGGGGGTGACAGGGGTGATTGGGCATACCCAGCCGCGTCGTTTGGCGGCACGCTCGGTCGCCGCACGGATTGCCGAGGAGCTGCGCACCCCGCTGGGTGAATCGGTCGGGTTTAAGGTGCGCTTTACCGATAAAAGCTCGCCGAATAGCCATATCAAGCTGATGACCGACGGCATCTTGCTGGCCGAAACCCAAACCGACCGCTTTCTGACTGACTACGACACTATCATCATCGACGAAGCCCACGAGCGGTCGCTGAACATTGATTTTTTGCTCGGCTATCTCAAGCAAATGCTGCCGCGCCGCCCCGACCTCAAAGTGATTGTGACCTCGGCCACCATTGATGCCGACCGGTTTAGCAAACACTTTGACGGCGCACCGGTGCTGGAAGTCTCAGGGCGCACGTTTCCAGTCGAAATCCGCTACCGCAATTTGGATGAGCGCGATGAGGACCAGCACGAAATCGACATGGAAGCCGCCATTGTCGAGGCCGTCGAAGAGCTGTCGCGGCACGGGGCGGGCGATGTGTTGGTGTTTTTACCCGGGGAACGTGAAATCCGCGATACCGCCGACGCGCTGGGCAAAGCCCGCATCAAGGGCTACGAAGTGTTGCCGCTGTTTGCGCGGTTGTCTAACGAAGCCCAGCAACGGATTTTCCATCCCTCGGGCGGGCGGCGGATTGTGCTGGCCACCAACGTAGCCGAAACCTCACTGACCGTGCCAGGGATACGCTATGTGATTGACACCGGCTTGGCGCGGGTCAACCGCTACAGCCCCCGTGCCAAAGTAGAACAGCTGCTGGTGGAAAAAATCTCCCAAGCCGCTGCCCGTCAGCGGGCGGGTCGCTGTGGACGGGTGGCGGCGGGGGTGTGTATTCGGCTGTATGGCGAGGATGACTTTAACGCCCGCCCTGCGTTTACCGACCCCGAGATTTTGCGCTCCAACTTGGCGGCGGTGATTTTGCGTATGGCCTCGCTGAAACTGGGGCAGGTCGATGCCTTCCCGTTTTTGGACGCGCCGTCCTCGCGGCTGGTGGCCGATGGCTACCAATTGCTGCACGAGCTGGGCGCAGTCACCGAGCGTAACGACATCACCCCGCTGGGGGTGTCGTTGGCGCGTATCCCCGTTGACCCCAAAATTGGCCGGATGATGCTGGCGGGCGAAGCCCATCAGTGTCTGCGTGAGATGCTGATTTTGGCTGCCGCACTGTCGATTCAAGACCCCCGCGAACGCCCGTTCGATGCCCGCGAAGCCGCCAATCGCGCCCAAGCCAAATTTACCGACCCGACTTCTGATTTCGCCTCCTTCCTGCATCTGTTGGATTTTTTTGAGGACGCGCTCAAACAAAAAAGCTCGCATCGCCAGCTACGCCAAGTGTGCGAAGCCCATTTTTTGTCGCACTTGCGAATGCGGGAATGGCGCGAGTTGCATGGGCAGTTGGCGCAGATTGCCGACGAACTCAAGTTGCGGCAAAACACCACCGCGCCCAACGTGGAACAGTTGCACAAAGCCTTGTTGACCGGCCTGCTGGGCAATGTCGGCATGAAGGCCGTGGAAGGGGACGAGTACCTTGGCGCACGGGCGATTCACTTTCATATTTTCCCCGCCTCCGCGCTTAAAAAAACCAAGCCCAAGTGGGTGGTGGCCGCCGAACTGACCGAAACCAGCAAGCTCTACGCCCGCACCGTGGCCGGCATTCAACCCGAGTGGCTAGAAGCCCTCGCCCCGCATTTGGTCAAATATCACTACTTTGAACCGCATTGGGAAAAAGCCCGTGGCGAAGTCGTTGCCAGTGAACGGGTGACGCTGTATGGGCTGAATATCGTGCCGCGCCGTCCGGTGTCGTATGGGCGGGTTGCCCCCGAAGAAGCCCGCGAAATCTTTATCCGTGCCGCTTTGGCCAATGGCGAATTCAACACCCAAGCTCCGTTTTTCCGCCACAACCAGCGGCTGATTAAAGAGGTGGAGACGCTGGAGCACAAAGCCCGTCGCCAAGATGTGTTGGTGGACGAAGAAACCCTGTTTGCCTTTTACGATGCGCTGATTCCGGCGGGGATTTTTAATACCGCCAGCTTTGACGATTGGCGCAAACAGGCTGAGGCCGCCCAGCCGCAGTGCCTGTTTTTAACCCGTGACTATTTGATGCAGCACGCGGCAGAGCACATCACCGAAGAGCAGTTCCCCCCGCACCTCAAGCTGGCAGAGGGCGTGTTTCCGGTGCGCTACCGGTTTGAGCCGGGACATCCCTTGGATGGCATCACGATGGATATTCCCCTGCCGCTGCTGAACCGGCTGCCCGCCGCGCCGCTAGAGTGGCTGGTGCCTGGGATGCTGCGCGAAAAACTCAGCCTGCTGATTAAGAGCCTCCCCAAAGCCACGCGCCGCCATTGCGTTCCTGTGCCGGACTTTGTTACCCGCTTTTTAGCCACCCACCCTGACCACACCACCCCGCTGACCGAAGCCTTGGCGGCGTTTATTCGGCGCGAAACCCAAGTGCAGGTCGAAGCCAAAGAGTTCGCGCTCGACACTTTGCCGGTTCACTTGCGGCTGAATGTGCGGGTGCTGGACGATGCCCGCCAAGAGCTGGGGATGGCGCGAGAGGTGTTGACCCTGCAAAAGCAGTTTGGCGAAGTCGCCCAGCTCACCTTCCGCGATACCGCCTTGGAATTTGAGCGCGACCACGTCACCACTTGGGATTTGGGCGAATTGCCCGCCAGCTTGAAATTTGCCCGCAACCGCCAGCAGCTCACCGGCTACCCCGCCTTGGTGGTGGAAGAAGACCGTGTCGCGTTGCGGCTGTTTGATGTCGAAGCCACCGCCGAAGCGGCCATGCGGCAAGGGCTGGTGCGGCTGCTGCAATACCAGCTTAAAGAGCAAATGAAGCAAATGCAGAAGGGCTTGCCCGGCTTTACCCAAACGGCTTTGTTGCTGCGGGGGGTAGCCAGCCCTGACGCGCTGTTGGCCGATGCCATTGCCGCCATTTGCGACCGTGCGTTCTTGGGCGAGGATGCCTTGCCGCGCACCGAAAAAGCCTTTAACGCGCAAAAAGCCCGCGCCCGCACCCGCCTGCCTGCCGTGACCCAAGCGGTGTGTCAGATGTTGGCGGCGATTGCGGCGGATTACCAAAAAACCATCACGATGGCCGAGCGTCACCGGCTGGGCGCGACGGTCCGCACCGAGCTACAAGGCTTGGTCTACGCGGGATTTTTGGCCGCGACCCCGTGGGCGCAGTTGTCCCAATTGCCGCGCTATATCAAAGCCAAACAGCTGCGGATGGAAAAATACGCGGCCAACTCCAGCCGAGACGGACAGCGCAACGCCGAGGTCAACGGTCTGCACACCCAGTGGCAAGCCAGACTGGCTGCCGACCTCGCCGGACAGGGGGCACGCCCCGACGTGGTGGCCTTTGGCTGGCTGATTGAGGAGCTGCGCGTTTCGCTGTTCGCCCAAGAGCTGAAAACGCCCTTTCCTGTGTCGGTGAAGCGGCTGCAAAAAGTGTGGACGGAGGCGACGCGCTAGGCGGGGGGAGGCGGTGCCAAAGTACCATCGCCCGCAAAACGCCACCCTTGGTGGCCTGCTGCGGGGAGACGAGGCAGGGAGCAGCGTGTGCCTACACATTGTTTTGTCTGGCCTGCTCGTGGAAAATGGCTTGGCTTATTCTCATCTTTCCCACCCCGCTAGGAGTCGCCGCATGTCCTCTACCCTTATTTCGATTGCTGACCTACACGCCTTGCCCGCCGAAAGCCGTGTGGTGGTGGATTGCCGCCATAGCCTCAACGACGGCAACTATGGGCGGGCGGCCTACGCCACCAGCCATATTTCTGGCGCGTATTTTCTGCATTTGGACGACGACTTGTCGGGTGAAAAGACCGGCAGCAATGGCCGCCATCCCTTGCCAGATGCCGCACATTTGGCAGTAAGACTGGCGCAGCTTGGCATTCACCCTCACACCCAAGTGGTGGCTTACGATGATATGGGTGGGATGTTTGCGGCGCGGCTGTGGTGGTTGCTGCGCTGGCTGGGACACGAAAAAGTCGCCCTACTGGATGGCGGCTGGCAGGCATGGCAAGCGGCAGGGTTGCCCACCGATGCCGTGGTGCCGGACGACCATGATGGCGAGTTTGCGATTCAGCCTTCCCTTGAGCAGATCGTGGATGTCAAAGCTGTGCTGACCAATCTGGACAACCCCTGTTTTACGCTGGTCGATGCCCGCGCCGCCAACCGTTTTGCGGGGCAAGACGAAACCATGGACCCCGTAGGCGGGCATATCCCAGGGGCAATGAACCGTTGCTTCCAGCTGAATTTGGCAGAAAGTGGGCAATTTAAATCTGCCGAAACGCTGCGGGCAGAATGGTTGGCCTTGCTGGGTGACTGCAGCCCAGAAGCCTTGGTGTGTCAGTGTGGCTCGGGGGTGACGGCTTGCCATAATGTGTTGGCCTTGCGGGTGGCAGGACTATTGGGCAGCCGCCTCTACCCTGGCTCGTGGAGCGAATGGTGTGCGGATGCCGCACGGCCTGTCGCGGTGGGCTAAACCGCGCCATCCCACGCGCTTTGCTCCCTGAATGAAACACCCCTCAAGACGACTTTTGAGGGGTGTTTCGTTTAGGGGGGGCGGTACGTGCTGACTCTTCGTTTTCACAGCGGTCAACAGCATCCAAGGTTGAACAGGTGTCCCACTTTTGGGGAGCGTTATTTAGCCTCAGCCCCTCCCCCGACATAAAACCCCCACCGTCTCGGCAATTTTGCGAAAATGCCGGTCTTTCTTGTTTTTGGTAATTCAGCATGACTTACACCGTCACCACCGCCACTATCGAATCCCTCGACCACGAAGGCCAAGGCGTTGCCCACGTCGATGGCAAAACCATTTTTATCAATGGTGCCTTGCCCTACGAAACCGTGGTGTATTCCAGCTACCGCAAAAAGCCCAGCTTTGAAAACGCCGATACCAGCAAGGTGCTCAAGGCCAGTTTTATGCGCACCACGCCCCGTTGCCCGCACTTTGGCGTGTGCGGCGGCTGCTCCTTGCAACATGCCGAATTTACCGCCCAAGTCGCCGCCAAACAGCGGGTGCTCGAAGACAACCTCGCCCGCTTGGGCAACGTCAAACCCGAAGTGATGCTGCCGCCGATTTACGGCCCCGCATGGGGTTATCGCCATCGGGCGCGGATGTCGGCACGGCTGGTGGCCAAAAAAGGCGGCGTTTTGGTCGGCTTCCACGAAAAACGCTCCAGCTTTATTGCCGATATGCGTGAATGCCACATTCTGCCGCCACATATTTCCGCGCTGCTGGTGCCGCTACGGGGCTTGGTGGCGGGCTTGTCGATTTGCCAGCGGAT
>RRZT011747891.1_pt1 | contig 11590 bp, 10 predicted proteins | sample 2165551 | NCBI WGS metagenome assembly RRZT01 (sample SAMN10456910, study PRJNA506462) | wastewater metagenome | biome: wastewater; feature: sludge; material: wastewater sludge; isolation source: wastewater sludge with Escherichia coli K12::gfp cells carrying plasmid... | place: USA: Moscow, Idaho... | reverse complement strand
GCCACACTAGATTCCAGATAGGTGTTTCCGGATTGGGTGGGCCGAGCCTAATTTGAGATTAGGACTTGCCTGAATCAAAACCCCGTTCCGGTGTGGCCTGCTATCTTGTATGTCTCAGATCGACCCACAGCGGCCGGTCACGCCGAAAGAGAGGTAACGGCAGGTATCCGAGTGGAGCAGTCGTATAGAGTCGCGGCTGGCTGAGAACTGCTCGGCCTAACCCGCCGGCGGACGCTGGCCCGAACGAGGGTAACAATGGGACATACTGCGGCCATTCAGCCTGGTGGTTTGTGACGTACCGTATTTGTGCTCATCAAAGACGAATCATCTACTTCTGGTCGCAATGCCTTGCCAACCGATCTCATAGCAGAAGTATCCGAGGGTTCAGCGGCCATTGGAATTAGGCACTGGCCATTTTAGTAACGTTTCCCTACCAGCGCTTTATGGAAAGAGACCAGATTCGAAAGATGCTGGACTTGTGTTTGGATCCGATCCTGCTGCGCGTTGTACAGCAACCGCTCGGCATCGAGCACCACAACATAGTTGTCGAGGTCTTGGCGATACCGAGCATTGAATAGCCGGAAGCTCATGTCAGCCGTCTCAACAATGCGTTTTGTGCCTCGAATTGACTCTTTCCCTTGCAGGGCGAGTAGAGGACTTTCACCTCCAAGTAGGTGCCCCCTGCCGGGAGCGTAAAATAAATCCCGCGCCAGTCTGGCGCGGGATCAAAGTACCACTGTCGGAGGATTGCACAGGGTCACTAGATTTTCAGCATGCGTAGCCTTGCACCACGCATGCCCTAAGCCCGACTCGAGGATTAGAAGTCGAACTGGTTGATGTTTTCCTTGGTGAAGGTCGTAGGTGCCCCTAGCAACACTTCACTGCCATTCACGATCTTCAACTCACCCAGCTTGCCGGCCTTGACCGACGTCGCACCTGGCTTGAGGGTACCGTCAATAGCTGCGCGAAGAACATGGGTCGCGGCGTATCCGAGATCGGACGGATTCCACAGGACCACCGACTTCACGCACCCCTTGTTGACATACGGCTTCATCGAATTTGGCAGAGCAAGACCGACGACCGATACTTCGCCGCACTTGTTAGCCTGCGTAATGGCTTCCGCAGCTGCCGGGGTGGCGACCGAGGTCATGCCGATGATGCCCTTGAGAACCTTGCCATGCTTGTTCATCAGCGTATTGGCCTGGTTGAATGACAGGATGTTGTCTTCCTGAGCTTCAACCGTTTCCAGCCACTTCATCTTCGGATGACACTTTTCAGTGTATGCCGCCATTTCGCTGATCCAGCGCGACTGTACCGGTGTCGTAAATGTGGAAGTCACGATGGCGAATGAACCATCTTCGCCGATTTGCTTGGCGATATTATCCATCAGCGACTTGGCGACACCGTTGAACGAGGCCTGATTCACGAACCATTCACGGGCATCAACGCTCGAGTTCGAATCGTATCCGACGACATGAATCCCCTTGGCCATGGCCTTCTTGAGCACCGGCGCGATCGCCACCGGATCATTGGCCGCAAACAGGATGCCATTCACTCCGCTGGTGATGTAGTTGTCGATCATGGTGATCTGATCGTCGATATTGGCCTTAGTCGGGCCATCGGTCTTGGACGTCACATTACCGAGGTCTTTCGCGCCTTCTGCCACACCCTTGGCCGTGGCATTGAAGTAGCCAATACCGATCAGTTTCGGCACATCAATGATTGATATCTGCTTGCCCTTGAGGTCCGGTGCATTTTTTACGGCACCTCCATCGTAGGGTTTGGCCGCTACGGTGGCGGGCGTGTCGTCGCAGGCCAGAGGAGCCGTTGGTAGATCATCGCCCCCAGTCCATCCTTTCGCTTGAACCAAACCGCTCATCACAAACAGACCCAAAACCAAAGCAGCAACGTTTTTGCCCGAATTTCTGTTACGCGTCTTCATAATGACCTCCAAGTTTTACAACGATTCAGCAGAGCAACGCCCCACCCTCCACAACAGCTCTACGATCAACTCTGGCGGAGTCGATCGAAAAGATTACTTCCCAGGATCGTCAGGATCAGGATTGATCCGATGACGATGATCGTTCCATCGCCTTTGATCCCGGCCAATGTGAGTCCGTTTTTCAAGGTTTGAATGAGCAGCAAACCGAGCACCGTTCCGGTCATCGTCCCGCGTCCGCCAAAAATGCTCGTCCCGCCAAGCACCACGGCGGAAATAACATCCATCTCGATCCCCGTGCCCATGTCCGAGCGTGTTGTGGAAACCCGAGAAACAAAAATCATTGCGGCCAATCCCGCCATAAGCCCAGAAAAGGTATATATCCAGAACTTGGAGCGCTCCACGGGCATTCCCGAGAAGCGGGCGGCCGTTTCGTTCGAGCCGATGGCATAGGTCACGCGGCCAAAGGTCGTGAAGCCGAGGACAATCGCGCCGACGATAATCACCGCCCCCAGAATCCACAGTTGTGTCGGGGTACCGTAAGCCTCGCCTTGACCGAGCGTATAAAACCATTCGGGATAACCGCGAACCGAACGTGCCTGACTGATCCCTTCGGCAAGGCCGCGGTACAGCGCCAGCGTGCCGAGCGTGGCAATCATCGGCGGCATTTTCGACTTGATGATGACAATGCCGTTGATGGCGCCGCAGACGCCACCGACCACGACGGCCAACATCATCGCCACTGGCAACGGCAGCCCCAGGTCCTTCCAGCCCATGCCGAGAACAATGGCCGACAGGCCGAGAATCGATCCAACGGACAGGTCGATCCCCCCGGAAACGATAATGAAGGTCATGGCAACGGCGATGATTCCGGCCTCGGTCATCATTCGGCCCTGATTGAGCAGATTGTCGATGGTAAAGAACCGGTCCGAGAGATTGGCCGAGGCCACGAGGGCCAGGACGAGCAGGATGGCCAGGATGCTCTCGTGACGTATGAATTTACGTGATAACAAGGTGCAATCTCCGAATTATTGGAATTGGCGGCGGCGCATTGCGTCGGCCAGTACGGTAGCGAGAATCAGAAGGCCCAGAACCGCTCTCAGCCAGTAGGCCGAAATGTTCATGAACACGAGGGCGGAACTGACCGCCGCAAAGAAGATGGCGGCGATGGTTGAGCCGACAACGGTACCGCGGCCACCCAGGATTGAAACCCCGCCGATGACGGACGCCGTGATGATCGTCAGTTCCAGGTTGTTAGGAACGGTCGATTGAATGACCTGCAACTGGGTGCCGAACAAAACGGCGGCGATCCCGACAAAAAAACCGTGCAGGGCAAAAACGAAAACCGTCATGCGCTCGGGTCGGATGCCGACGGTACGCGCCGCCTCCGGGTTACCGCCGGCCGCATAGATGGCCCGGCCCAGGCCGGAGTAGCGCATCCAGACGGCGACGATCGCAGTCAGAAAAATCATGAAATAGACTGGCGAAGGGATACCGAACACGCGGAACTGCGCGATCAGAAAATCCGGCGGCAAATTGCTGATCCAAACGCCATCGGTCGCGCTAATCAGGCCGCCCTTGAGAATCGAGAGAACACCAAGGGTCGTCACGATCGCCGGGATGCGGGCATACGCAACCAGCACGCCGACAAGCGTGTTGACGACGATACCAACCAGCAGCGGCACCGTCCAGGCAACCCAAATTGGCGCGCCGCCAACGGCGAGCAGACCCGAGATGCTCGCCAGAACGCCGATGAGGGCCCCCACCGAAACATCGATGTGCCCAAGCAGGATGACCATCGACATGCCGATCGCCGCGACCGCGACGTATGCGTTTCCCGCGACGATGTTGTTGAGGTTGGTGGCGCTCAGGAAGTTGGGATTGCTGATCCCGACAAAAATGGTCAGAAACACCAAGGCGAGCAACACCACGGTTTCCTGCCCGTACGTACGCATCGTCTTCTTGATCCAACCGAACAGCGATGGACCTGGTTTTTCCTCAAGCGAAATATAGGAGTCGCTCATTGCACTGCCTCCAGCTGATGTTTGCCATGCGTCATGGCGGCTCCAATCGATTCGAGCGTCGCTTCCTCGCGCGAAAGCTCCGCCACCATCCGTCCGTCGCTTATCACGAGAATGCGGTCGCTCATGCCGAGCACCTCCGGCAATTCGCTGGAAATCATGATGATTGCCAGGCCCTGTTGCGCCAGTTTCCCCATCAAAGCGTAGATTTCCGACTTGGCACCGACGTCAATGCCTCGGGTCGGCTCGTCCATGATGAGAATCGCAGGCTTGGTGCCCAGCCATTTCGCAATGACGACCTTCTGCTGATTACCGCCCGATAACGTCCCGGCAATCTGCTCGGGCCCACGGGCCTTGATGGAAAACTGGGTGATCGCCTCTTTGGCCAACGTTCGCTCTTTGCTTCGATCGACAAAGCTCGCCCGGGCGATGCGGTCGAGAATGGAGTGCGCAATGTTCTCGCGGATCGTTTGCGGACGAACCAGCCCCTGCAAGCCGCGGTCTTCGGGAATGTAGGCAATGCCGAGATCGCGTGCCCGACGCGGCGAATCAATCACTTCGTGTCGTCCATTGATGAAAATCTCGCCCTCCGTCGCCGGAGTGATGCCAAACAGCGTCAATGCCAACTCGGTTCTTCCTGAGCCGACCAAACCGGCAATTCCGAGAATTTCACCGGCGCGCAGTTTCAGGGAGATATCGCGGACGCGATGCTTGTAGCTAAGGTTCTTCGTTTCCAGGACCGTTTCCCCGAGTTCCGCAACGACCTTCGGAAAGAGCTGGTCAATCGACCGTCCGACCATCATTGAAACCAGGATACCTTGGTCGACTTCACCTATGGCTCGCGTTCCTATGTGGCTACCATCGCGCAGAACGGTCACCCGATCGGCAATCGCGAAGATTTCGGGCATGCGATGGCTGACGTAGATGATTCCGACCCCGCGGTCGCGCAGCCGGCGCACGACCATCAGGAGGCGTTCGACATCGGTCTCGGCAAGTGCTGCCGTCGGCTCATCCATGATGACGATCTTTGCGTCCTGCGAAAGCGCCTTTGCGATTTCGACACGTTGCCGATTCGCCACCGACAAGGTACCGACAACCGCCTCTTCATCCAGGTCGTGGCTATCGAGCGAGTCGAGCAATGCGCGCGCCTGCCGCTTCATTCGATTCCAGTCCAAACCACCCCAGGACTGGCGCGGCGCGTGCCCAAGATAGATATTTTCGGTCACTGTCAGTTCAGGAAACAGCAGCATCTCCTGATAAACCGTCGCGATGCCGCAGCCACAAGCCTCCTTCGGCGAGGCAAACGACTGCAGCTTTCCCTCGACGCGGATCTCTCCGCTGCTCGGAGCGTGCACACCGGCGATGATCTTTATCAAAGTTGATTTGCCCGCGCCGTTCTCACCAAGCAGCGCATGGACTTCGCCGGGACGCACATCAAAGTTGACGTTCTTCAGAACCTCGTAGGCCCCAAACGACTTTGAAACCCCGATCAGTTCAACGAGGCAATTCATCCCGCTCTCCCCAAAGCAACCATTCCATTCGTGGCTTGCCGATGATTACTCAACAACTGCCGACGCTTTGGCCCGTGTGTCCTTATGCCATACATCCTTTTTGTCATAACGCTCCCACCATTTGATCAGCGATTCTCAATAGTTCAAGTTCTGTTTCCCTGCTCGCCAGGTCAACGAATGATTCGGGTCAAGCGCGCTGCATCCGTCCGCGACCGGCTCAATTTCTTGCACAGAAAGCAACCACGCTGACAGGCTTGCAAAAATCCGCTCGGATGACAATCCGCAATTAATGATGATTATAATAAGTCAAGAAAATCTGCTTGTGAAGAAATATTTGGAAGATTTCAATCGAAAGGTAGATAATATTGCGATCTACGGTCATCGACAATGCTAGCGGCGCTCACCGACAATCAAGTGGTGATTTCAATTAACAACCAAAAATCAGGTTTGGATGGGTGGGACGTATGAACGAAACTGAGCGTATTGAGCTGATACTCGAATTTCTCAACAAACGGCAATTTGCAACAGTCAAAGATCTCTTGAAAATCCTTGATGCCTCGGCCGCCACGATTCGACGAGACATGGCTAAATTGCACGAGACAGGACAGGTCCGCAAAGTGTTTGGTGGTATTGCGCTGGCTGATGAAATTGGATCGGAGCACATTTCGGCCAAGCCGTTCGAAGTCAATCGCGTGCTCCACATCGACCGAAAGGAAGCCATCGCAAGCGAGGCGGAAAAGATGTGCAACGACGGGGATTCGATCATCGTCCATGGCGGAACTTCGTGCTACTTGTTTGCACAGCGTCTGGCCAAGCGCAGCATCAAAATATTCACGAATTCCATGCCGGTGGCGGCCAGCCTGTTTGAGCATGGCGTTTGCCATCTTGTCGTTTCTGGTGGAGAACTCCACCGTGAGCCTGGCATCTTGTTTTCACCTGGTAACGTGGAGCCAGTCTTTTACGCTTCCCGCTTCTTCATTGGCGCTCAAGGTATAAGCGGTGCAGGCCTGCTGGAGTCACATCCGTTACTGGTGCAGTCCGTTGAAAGCCTGAAGGACCGGGCGGATGAAATCGTGGTGCTCGCTGACAGCAGCAAGTTCTCGATCAAAGCACGACACATCGCCCTTCCGTTGTCACGGATTAGCACACTGATTACCGACTCCGGAATAACCAATGAAGATATGGACATGCTGAAGAGTGCGGGAGTCCATGTAATTGTTGTCCATACCGCACAATCGATCGGTAAGTAAGTGACATTTCAAGTCATCGCTGACGTGCCAAGCACTTTAGGAATGGTTGTCATTTCCCAGCACGATTTGAGATAACAACCAATTCGCTAGGTATCTGCTAACCGGAAAATCATTAGAGCCATGCAACTCGAAAGCAAGCATTGAAATGAAAAACAGCTTACTGGGACTGTACGAAAAATCCATGCCTTCCTCCCTCAGCCTTGAGCAAAAACTTAAGACTGCATCCCAATTTGGCTTCGATTTTGTGGAAATGAGTGTTGATGAAACAGAGGACAAGCTTTCACGCCTGAAGTGGTCTCAAGCGGAACGGGGCGCTTTGGTTAGTGCCATGTATCGAACGGGCGTCCCGATAAGAACGTTATGCCTGAGCGGGCATCGGAAGTTCCCCATTGGCAGCGCCAATGAGCAGATAAGGCAAAGAGGAATGGAAATCATGGCGGATGCTATTGATCTTGCCGCCTGGCTCGGAATCCGGATTATTCAACTCGCTGGGTACGATTGCTACTACGAACCTTCTACCGAGATCACAAGAGCGTTTTTTCTTGAAAACCTGAAGATTTGCACGGAAATGGCGGCCACAAAAGGGGTATTGCTTGCCTTCGAAACAATGGAAACCGAGTTTATGAACACGGTTCAGAAGGCGATGCAATACGTAGAGATTATCGGTTCCCCCTATCTACAAATCTATCCGGATCTAGGCAACATAACCAATGCAGCACTCACCTATGGCACCTCGGTCCAGCAAGATCTCCTCTCCGGTCAAGGGCACGTGGTGGCCCTGCATCTCAAGGAAAGCGTCCCTGGAAAATTCCGTGAAGTCCCGTATGGAACTGGGCATGTGGATTTTGACGCTGCCATCAAAACAGCGCAAAACATGGGGGTTGGGCTTTATCTAGCCGAATTCTGGGACACTGGAAAAGGAGACTGGCGGGATCAACTCAGTCATGCAAATAACTTTTTGAGAAGCAAGCTATGAACAGTTACGTATTGGGAATCGACAACGGCGGAAGCGTAACCAAGGCCGTAATCTTTGACGCAACTGGCAGGGAAATCGCCTCAGCCTCAGAAAAAGTTCCCATGCTGTGCCCAAGACCCGGGTTCACCGAGCGGAATATGGAAGATCTATGGCAGGCCAACCTCAATGTCGTTCGTAGAGCCTTGACAACCTCAGGAGTCTCACCCGAGCAGATCAAAGGAGTTTCCTGTTCAGGGCATGGCAAGGGGATCTATCTTTGGGGTAAAGACGGGAAACCAGCCTATAACGGAATCGTTTCAACAGACGCCAGGGCCTGGAAGTACCCCGAGCAATGGGAGAAGGAAGGGATCGCTGAGAAGGTATTTCCAATGACGATGCAAAAACCCTTGGCGTGCCAACCCATAGCTCTCTGGCGATGGTTTCAGGACAATGCCCCCGGGGTTTTAACCAACGTTCAATGGATCTTCGCGGTGAAAGACTACGTACGTTTTCGCCTGACTGGAGAGGCGTGGGCCGAGGTAACCGATTACTCGGGAAGCAGCATGATGAACCTCAAAGACGTCAGATTTGATCGCGAGGTTCTACGGGACTTTGGCGTGGCCGACATGTACGACAAACTCCCCCCTTTATGTCACTCCACGGATATTTGCGGCGGGATCTCAGCGGAAACGGCGGCTTTGACCGGGCTACCGGAGGGTGTTCCGGTAGCTGCCGGTATGTTCGATATCGACGCCTGCGCAGTTGCTATGGATGTTACCGATGAGAAAAACCTTTGCGTAATCGCCGGAACATGGGGAATAAATGAATACATATCCCGCCAACCGGTATTGAACAAGTCTATCAAGATGAATTCACTGTTTTGCCTTCCTGGATATTTCTTGATCGAGGAATCCAGTGCAACGTCAGTTAGCAATAACCAATGGTTCACTGATCTATTCCTTGATATCGAAAAAAAGCAGGCAGCAGAACGTGGTATTGGAATCCACACCTTGGCTGAAGAACTCGCATCGTCCGTTGCATACGACGAGCAGTCGATCATCTTTCTTCCATTTCTCTATGGATCAAATGACAACCCGCAAGCCAAAGCGTGCTTTATCGGTCTGGAGAGCACTCACACCCGGCCGCAGATCATTCGTTCGGTATTAGAAGGTGTCGTGTTTTCTCATCGTATTCATATCGAACGCCTCCTAGCCAACCGGGATCGTCCTGATGCGATGCGCTTGGCCGGCGGGGCAGTAAACAACCGCACGTGGGCCCAAATGTTTGCCGATGTCATGGGGCTTTCGGTTGAGATTATCGACACTAATGAGTTGGGGGCTCTGGGTTGCGCAATGGCAGCGGCTGTTGCTTCTGGTTTGTATTCAGACCTGAAAGAGGCCGCACACCACATGGTAAAGGTTAGGGAACGACTAGAGCCAGACCTTGGCAAGAAGCCCGCCTACGACCACAAATTCTCGCTCTTCGCTCAAGCATCCCAAGCGCTAGATGGAATTTGGAGAAGTTTTTGAAATTGACCCTGGATCCTGCTAGATCAAGGGCACGGGCGCTTCTTGGGCTAGAGCTTGAGTGCCCCCATCGCAGTTCCGGTCTGAATTTGGCTTACTCGATGAAGAAGCCTGTCGATCCAACCAATGTAATCGCTATAGAGGAAACTTAGACATGCTACTAAAAGCACTGCGCGAAGAAGTTCTCTGCGCCAATCTGGCCTTACCTAAAAACGGCTTGGTAACATTCACATGGGGTAACGTCAGTGGAATTGACCACGAACAGGGGTTGGTCGTAATCAAGCCAAGCGGCGTAAGCTATGAAGCGATGCAAATCAACGATATGGTTGTCGTGGACATGCAGGGCAGGGTCCTTGAGGGCAACCTCCGCCCGTCATCAGATACACCAACCCACCTGGCTTTGTATCGTCAATATAAAGAGTTAGGAGGAATTGTGCATACGCACTCAACCCATGCGACGGCATGGGCGCAAGCCGGACGTTCTATTCCTGCATTTGGCACCACGCATGCCGACTATTTTTACGGAAACATCCCCTGCTCTCGACCGCTTAGTGAAGCAGAGGTAAGCAAAGCTTACGAATTGAACACCGGCTCGGTGATTGTTGCGACTTTAGCTGAACGTAGTCCCCTGGAGATGCCCGGCATTCTCGTGTCTGAGCATGCACCCTTCGCATGGGGGAAAACCCCCGACGATGCAGTACACAATGCGGTTGTGATGGAAGAGGTCGCCCGCATGGCTCTTTACACGACGATGCTGAATCCGACTCAATCACCGATTCCCTCCTTTTTGCTCGCCAAGCATTACTTGCGAAAACACGGTGCCAACGCTTACTACGGCCAATCCAGTAAGCCAGATTGATCCTCGTTCAAAAATAACGAAAACGAAAGCGGACCTTGTTAGCCGCAGATCACGGAAGTTCGGAGCCACTCCGTTAGTGAGCGACCGTTTGACTGTCCGAGAACTGATCCGGAACTTAGTCCATATCTCATCTTCGTCACACTTATACGTGACTCTGCGAAGGTAAAGAACTGTGCCTCTAGTCAATCTCGATCATGTGCCTGATATACGGCTTATTGCCTGTGACATGGATGGTACATTACTGGATGATAATAGCGCCATCCACGACGAGTTCTGGCCTTTGATCGACCAACTGCACGCCCGAGGAGTCACCTTCTGTCCAGCCAGCGGGCGGCAATACCACAGTATGTTCGAGCGATTCAAACCTATCGTCGAGGAAGTAATATTCATTGCGGAGAATGGCACATACGTGGTCCAAAACGGTATCGAAATCAATTCCGACTGCCTACCCAAGGAAGCGGCCCACAACCTAGTTCGGATCGCGCGAAATCTCCGTTTAAATGAGACAGACGTAGGCATAGTCTTATGTGGGAAGCGTTCGGCCTACATAGAACATACAGACCCCGTATTCCGTGCAGAGGTTGACAAGTATTACCTTCGCTTGATTCTGGTCGATGATCTACTCGCCATCGAGGACGATTTCCTTAAGGTGGCAGTTTTCAACTACGAGTCTGCGGAACGCGTTACCTACCCGGCGTTTTCCAGCTTCGTTAACATGTATAAAGTAGTAGCCTCTGGTGCGCACTGGGTGGACGTCATGGCTCTGCAGGCGAACAAGGGTTCAGGCATTCGACACGTTCAACAGAGTCTGCGTATAGCACGGGATCAGACGATGGTTTTTGGCGACTACCTAAACGACTTGGAGATGATGGACGAGGCCGCCTATTCCTTCGCGATGGCCAATGCTCACCCCCTTCTCAAGGCGCACGCGAAATTTCTTGCGCCAGGAAATACTGAAAATGGTGTTGTGCGCACGATCAGGTCAGTGCTCGGGATAAAATAATGGGTCTAGTTGTAGACTCCAAATAGTAGCGTCCCGTCACAACGCAATGTGCAATACCGCGGTGCTGTTTATTCATTCGGTCGGATTTGTGCGGCTTTTGTTTCGGCAAGCTTAAGACGTGTTCATAAAACAACCGATACAAATACTTTGCAATGAACACTTTCGTAGCCGCAGTCGACCTAGGCGCCTCAACCGGGAGAGTGCTGCTAGGTTGTTACAGTGCCGCCAAAAATACCCTAAGCATTGAAGAGATACACCGTTTTGAAAATCGGCTTGTGCGCAAGGATGGCCACGATTGCTGGGATGTAGAGGTCCTAGTCTCGCACATTAGCCACGGACTCGAGTGCATCATCGAACGGGAGGTCGCGCTCACCTCAATCGGCATTGACACCTGGGGCACAGACTACGTGCTGCTTGATGCAGGAGGCCAGTTGCTTGGGCAAGCCGTCGCCTATCGCGATCATCGTACGGATGCAATTATCGAGATGGTTTTCAAGAGCGTCTCGCGCTCTGAGCTTTTTGCTCG